>Ga0272443_10004883_pt1 | contig 14241 bp, 5 predicted proteins | sample SSMAcet12_FD_193581 | JGI IMG/M metagenome (GOLD analysis project Ga0272443, IMG submission 193581) | Marine sediment archaeal communities from Little Sippewissett salt marsh, Falmouth, MA, United States - SSM-Acet-12 | ecosystem: Environmental > Aquatic > Marine > Wetlands > Sediment ...
TCCAATTAAATGTAGTTCCATTTGTGGTATTCATATCAATACTAATGTACTCGGTGTTCATATCAATGCTATTGTTTCCATCTTCTGGAACTAAATTACTAAACTCTATTCTTTCATTGCTTACAGTAAAACTATACGTCTCATTGGTCCATTCACCACTACCACTATCTGTTGCGTTTACACTCCAATAGTATGTTGTTCCTATTGAATCCATACTGTCGTTTTGTCTAGTATATGTACCATTATTTACAGAAGAATTGACTGTACCAATCTCACCCCAAGTTCCTGTTGCGTTAGTATAGAAATGAACATCAAAAGTGTCGCCCTCCCAATCGGATACTGATATAGAAAGAGTTGGATTGGTATCATCTGCACTTCCATCATCTGGGGATTCATCATATAATGCTGGGCTTTGCTCAAGGCGATTTCTATTGTATTTCAGGGATGGGTCCCCAGCAACAATTGTTGTAACCCATGTGTCATAACGAGAAATGAATATAGAAGAATTTGCAACTCCTATGTGAACACCCTCAGCAAAGGACACATCATTGTCTAATGTATAGTTGAGGAAACGTGTCATCTTGTGTGTTGACCCCTCACCAACAGTACTGCCAATCATAAGTACAGAACCATTTACACCACATAATAAATATCTATTAAATTCAGTGTATTGGTTTGTATCATACAAACAATTACTATGACATGTTGTATAAAGATTAATAAAAGGATAATTTGAATTATTCAGTTCAGCATATTCATTAGTTGAACTGCCTGTACCAATATAACCACTAATACCTAATGGTCCGCCATGACCAAGCCCATATAATATATGTGAACCATTGGCTAATCTATCATACCATTCATAATTATCATTTGAAAATGGAGTTTCAAGGCTATCTATTCTTACAATTTGTGTATATGCCTCGTCTAATAGATTCATTTTTTTATATTGCCAAGCCCAATCCCTTATCACTGAAGTCTCTGCTCTATTCATAGTAGTTGCATTAAACAACCAATCACCAGAAGCATTATAATATATCTGAAGTTTTGCGGTATAATTCTCAACATCTGTTGTCGTCTTTGCTGGTAATATCCCTACAGCCACATCATAAACTATGTCAAATAAATTAATACTTTTATCTTCATACAAATACCAATCTGATGTTTCTTCTAAATTAAGAGAACCATTTAGACAATTATAATATGATAATGAATATTGGTTATTGTTGTTGTCATCCCCATCATAATCCGTTATCCTCAATGGGATATGGGTACGATGACCTCCAATAAATACCCAATCTATACTATTGTTGTAAACTTCGTATCGAATATAGTTACGGATTATTGCTGCTGAATCATTGAATAAATCAGTATCGGTTACATTAGCATGACCACTCATCCACGGATTAGTATCATTCGATGCATCACCCCAGTATCCATCAACCCAGAAACTACTGTTATCTATAAAATCAGTATAGTTTACAAGAGTGACATTATATCCTTGCCATTCTTTAAAAGATGTGAAGTTATCCCATCCGTTATACAATGTAGAATTAGTAATGATAAGATAGTTACCGAGATATATATGTTGTTGTTCTCCGCTGGTTGTGTTGACATGTTCACCATAACCTTCACTATATTTTGTGTATCCTTGGTCTATTCCAAATGACCATAGCTGATAATAGTAATCGGTTCCTGAATCTAATGATGTGTGATTATAATAATCACCTGTTCCATTATAGATCTCGTTTCCTTCTCCACGATTCCAAGTTGCTGATGAATCCCATTCGATAACAGTGTAATCACTTCCATTACCTTTATGCCAAGATAAATTTATGTAATCATCTCCAGAACTAGTATTTTCAATATTATATGGTTTAGTGGGAGGAGTCATAAAATATTTCATTATTCCATTGTTCTCGTAAGCACTATTGTTCACCATTGATCTATACCAGTAAGCTGTTCCTGGCAATAAGTCATTTATCACCTGATAAAATTCACCAACGGATTGAGGATACGTTTTACTTGAATCATCTGCACCATTTGTACTACTGTCCGCATATGCTTTAAGTACACGTTCCATCGTATCATTCGCAAAATATTCCAATCGTTCAGTCATATCCGTAAGATTTGCACAAGTCACCATATTGTTTTCTAAATCTTCCCATTCTTGAATGGTTCGGTTATCATTAAATTGGGTGTAGTTAAGCACTTCTAATACTCTTGGCTTATAATAGGTATCATTTGTCGCACCATTTTTACAATAAGTATCTTTTGTGTCCACCCAATATGATATACCTTTGTTTCCATTGTAATCACTATTTGTCCAATTAGCGGGAATATCATCTTGACTTTCCAGTAACCCTGTATATATTGGCATAAATGGTGCTATATGCGTATATCCTATCGAGTTCCATGCCATAAAGAATTTACCTGAATCATCAAATTCTGAAAAGTTCTTACCTGCTAGACAAATCATAGCATTTTCACTTTCATCAAAAGCAATTGCATTACTGCCTATATCATAATAGTTACTCGATTCAAAACGTGCACCTTTACAGTCACGGGATATATTCATGAGGTCTTCAACACATAATAGGTTTCCGTGTACCCCTGTACCATTATCTATAATATCGTCAACGAGAATCCTAGCTCTAGCCTCTGTTCCATCAGTATCTTCCTCATCGTCTGCTTGTACAGCATTTGCATATACTTCGTATGTGTTATTAATCCAAGTGATTATTGAATCCCCAGTTGAATCGACTTCTGCGAGTGCTCCAACACCCCATTCACTACTGATAATAGCTGCACCAACACCACACGATTCGTAGTGTGCGTGGTCTGCCCAAGCATGAGCAGCTTCTGCAACTGTTGAATAATTACCCAACACAGCTTTCAAATTATCATCTTCACTAAGATATGCACTATCACTGGTTCCAGTTGGTGAATCAATTTGTCCTGTTACTACATAATACGATACCGCCAATCCTTCTGTATTTTGACCGTTACGACAATATCCATCTTGTATACCAACACCCCAAAAATCATACACATCCCCTTCATAAAACCATATACGTTGATTATTTGATATTGTACTATGTCGGTTTTTCCATAAAAGACTCCAATTGTTATATGCAACGTTTCCTGTTGCAATGACACCAACACATTCGTTTGTCGTATTGAATACATCATATTCAAACCACACGCTGCAATTTTGACCGCCATCATCAGAAACATATCCCGTCAGATTTGCAGATGTCGCTGTAATATCAGTAGAAATGTTTGTTGTTACAGATGGTTGAGTATACTCGCTTTCAATATTCATAAAACTTGAGGGTTCCATAACTGTATAATACGTTGCATTCATCCATGCTGACGAACGTACTGATGTTGATATACGAAGTTCATCCATATTCCCCTCATAAAATCTGTCACTATCATTATCTTCTCTTCCACCAAGATGAATGTCGTGGTTAATTGTTGGATGTACACTACCTGCATCTTCATCTGTTAAATCAAGATAATGATGGTATCCAACCCCATCTGTCACTGCACAATGATAATAATGCCAATTCCCATCAACAACAACTCCTGATTTATCTAAATGAACTGAACTATCAGCTCCATCATCTAAATAATCATACATATATCCATCGGTTGCACCACCTTGTTCATCTGTAAATATATTATATGAGTTATCAGCTCCATATGCATCTTGGCTATACTGATATTCATATGATGTACCATCAGTGGAATCATCCTGAAAAAAATATTCAAGGGTAAAATCTGAGCCCATATTAATTGTAGGAGTTTCTAAATGGTCACCTGCTCCATCAAAATAAACACATCCAGCTACTAAACCAGATGAATTTCTACTGGTATCTTCATAGGGTATTGCATCATTATCATTAGATGTGCTATCCAATCTATTTCCAGACGTTTCATTAAAATGGTATACAACTTCAAAATCATCATCCCAAGTACCACTTACATTCTCTTGATTGTCACAAGTCGAATTTCCATACTTTAACCAAAATATAGTATCCTCTGATGAGGAAACCGATGTGATATTCACCCATGCACTAAGCCGACCTGATGATGAATCATAATACTCAATCTCATGATTGAATTGTGTTACATTTGTCTCATTAAAAAATGCTATGTCGCTACCATCGGATTGAGCATTATCAGCTAATTGTGAACTTTCTGCTATATACACTAGAACAGGGAAATTTGTTAGTTCCGCCTCCACATAATCATGGTCAATTGTTATACTGACATAATAATCAAAAGTAACTGAACTATCAAATTCATTTTCACTTCCTAATGAAATGAAATTAGCGTTGTTTGCGATTGTATTATATGTTGTCTTTATCCAACTGGAAGAACGATTCACTCGACTGATACGGACTTCATCAATGAGACCATCAAACCCACCGCCATCATCAGACCACCCGATACTATTCTGAGTTGGTGCAGTACCACCAGCACGACTATCCTGAACATGCACAGCAATAGAAGCATCGGCTGTGGAAATTAATGTTTCATTCTCCCATAGACATAAAACATCGTCGTCTGTGTCCCAATTCAATACAACATATTCCCACTGATTAGCAACAGCAGTATTAGCAATGTCTATTGTTCCTGCTTCAGTATGACCAGAATTAGCTGGACGAAAACGCCAAGCACCATTACCCTGTGCAGAAACTTCCCAATGAGTTCCCTGCTCTAAGTTATAAACCAATTGATTTGTTGTACCATGAGGATATTTCCAGAGTTCAACAGTATATGCTTCAACACCATCATCCCCTGTGCCATCTTGATTCATATCAGTTAATGGATTCAAAGGAATAGATACTTTCTGTTCAGCACCACTCCATTCATAACAAGTGCTAACTATACCTGTTGCACTTTGACTTTGGACCGAAGTAGATGTTGCATTGTCATAACGAAGTAATCCAGCAGAATCAGACGGATTACCTGTTGTCTCACTTAAATGATAAACAGCAGTGTAATCAGTGTCCCATGTAGAAATATTATCTCCCTGATACCCACAGGTAGTGTTTCCATAGTACATCCAAATAACGGTATCAGAACTACTGCTGAGACTGGTAATATTCACCCATATTGAAGCGTTGACATAAGTTCCGTCGTCGACATAGGATTCTATTTCGTGGTTATACTGAGTAGCATTATCACTGGTAACAAACAAAACATCATCACCATCTGACTGTGCATTGTCTGCTAAATCACTATCGCTACTTATTTGAACAAGAATAGGAAAATTAGTTAATGTTGCATCAACAAGGTCATGGTTCACTGTTATCTTTTTACTATAATTCCATAAACCATCAACTTCATACCAATCTGAAGCATCAGCACTAACAATAGTATCTTGTTTTCTCATAACGACTGGAATAACGAGATTAAACCCAAACATAAAGAAAAGATAGATTGTTATGATTAATCTGCTTCGCTCAGACATCATTTTTCCTCAATGAATTCAATTATGTAATCTTTCGTTTTCAATATTGTCTTATTTCCTCTTTTTATGTTAAGAAATACAATCAGTATAAAAACAGAAAAAACAACACCAAATAGTATATTTGCTGCTTCATCATCATAATTTACTGACCATGGTATCCATGGGTTTCTTTCTGGAATATATGGCTCTGCACCTATAGAATCCTTCTGCTGCATCGTTTCGTCATATTCCTCATATATATACTCTGGCTCGTATATAGACTCCACTATAGACGTGTATGAAGTGTTTAACGTCTCATTCTTAACATAAAGTGTTACAGTGATTGAATCAAAATCATCAAATGAATGTATATATTTTTTAGCAATTGTTGAATTAACCCATCCAGTTGATCCGTTGTATATTCCATCATTTTGAGAAACATTCCATTTATAATGAGTTATGTTACCTGTTACAGAAGGTTCAAATATTGCACGATTCACTTCATAACTAACACTATATGTGCATGTTAATGCAGAACATGATGGTAAAAACAATACAAACAATATTATCAACAAATGTTTCTTAATATTCATCACCTCTGTAAAATAACAAAAATAATAATATCAATAGAACAAACAGTATCACAAGATATATCAATATGGTTGGTTCAAGTAATGGTTTATCAATTTCAACATATATTGATTCACTTGAAAATAATTCAGATTCTCCAATCCTTGCTTCAAGTGTTGCTTCATATATGCCAGAACATGAATATGTATGATTAATATAAACAAATTTGTAAGGTGTGTATGGACCAAACCAATCAGTTATGTTTCCATCGCCCCATATTATTCTATAGTATATATTACCAACTGTGCTTTCTGAATATATAGAAAACTTAATCTCCTTACCACTGGACAATTCACCGTGTGTTCTAAATTCAATATTTTTTGGTGGTTCTTGATAATGTCCATCATTATCGTCGTCATCATCACTTCCTTCGCCTGTGCCATTTATATATGAACCATTCACTGTGTTTTTTTCAATAATCCAAAGACTTGTATTAGCATAACTTCCGTTAATGGAGTTGTTAATAATTTGCCAACTTGAAGTATTGGTGTAGGAACCATTGATAGAAGAGCTAACGACGACGAAAGACGTGGTATTAGCGAATGAACCATTAATTGTAGTAGTTATAGTAGACCAAGCAGTTACGTTGGTGTAAGAACCGTTTACGGTCGTTATAATTGAAATCCATGATGTAGTGTTAGTATAACTTCCGTTGATGTTGGAAGATACTGTATTCCAGTTACTGCCATTGTTAAAGGAACCATTGATTGTAGTGATTACTGAGTTCCAAGATAATTCACTCGTGTAAGTGCCATTTATTGTGCTGTCAACAACGTGCCAAGATGACTGGTTTGAGTATGATCCATTTATGGTCGTTATAATACTATACCACGATGTTGAATTGATGTAGGAACCGTTTATTATTGAAGAAATTTCTCTCCAATTGCTACCGTTGTTATAAGACCCATTTATGGTGGTGATTACAGAGGTCCAATAAGATATGCTATTGTAGGATCCGTTTATTGTATTATCGACAGTGTGCCATGAGGATTGATTTGAATAGGAACCATTAATGGTCGAAATGATTGTGTTCCACCCTGTCTCATTTGAATAACTTCCGTTAATTGAATTGTTTATTAGTACCCAAAGTGTAGTATTCGTATATGAACCGTTTATGGTGTTGTTTATAACGAACCACTGAGTGGTGTTTGTGTAACTGCCGTTTATTGAGGAGTTTACGGTTTGCCAAGTTGTTCCAGAACCCTGTTGAAGATCATATAAATGTTCTGACCACGTGCTATCATTAAACGATATCCATCCTGAAGAATTAGCACTTACATTTGTGTAAACAATAGAATCACGATAAACAGATATATTTTGGTTGTTTGTGAAACCACTTATATTAAAGTAAACATTCCCAGATGATGTATTGGCATAGAATTTTATAAATGTATCACCCACTGCTCCAGAAAGAGACTCATTTATATCAACAAGAGTGATGTTTACACGGTTTGGTGAACTGATATTAAATTTCGAGTTGTTGAATTCTACATAGTTTTCTGATAGATGTATCTGAGAAAAACTCATTGAATCATTCGTCGCGAAATATGCATTATCACCGCTGTTATGATAGAAGATTCCGCCGCTGGTGAAATCACGATCTGAAAGGTTGGAATTTATGATAATATCGGCTATCATTATTGAAGAAAGGACTATGAGCATAGATAATAGTAGTGCTATTAATACTGTCCTTTCTCTCACTTGTTCACCTTTATTTCATTACGCAGAGGACTGGTTTTAACCATCCATGTTTAATCTTCAATCACCCTTGTTTTAACTCACTGTTCCGATGTTATTATCATCAACGCTTCCTGCTCCGTTAATATCTATTGGGGTTGAGCAGTGCCTACAATTATTATTTGAATAAATATTATAATCACTTGAGCCTTGCTCATCAATGCCATTGGTCGCTGCGATTATGTTACTAGATATATCAGAATCAAAAGTATTATCAATAATAATACCCCAAGTTCCACCAGCAATCCTATTATGACTTACCGTCATATTGTTACAATAATCAAATTGAATGCTGTAATTACAATTTTCAAAATAATTATGACTTATATCACATCCTATCACAAACGAAGGGTCAGTATCCCCATCAAAAAATACACCTTTATAATTATCATAAAACTTACAATTTATAACTTTTATGTTGTATGCATCAACACTTGTTGGAGCATTATGTATGATAGCTTCAGAAGAAGATGTTTTATCAAATCCTTTAAATATACAATTATCTACAAGTATATTATTAGCTGAGCTAGAACTCCACCCTGTACTAATTCCCACTGTATGCGAAGAAGCTGCTGCTGAATTGCCATCAAATTGTAAATCTCGTATTGTAATATTATGTTTTCCTGGTATATTAACAAGAATCGCAGAACTTTCATCCGCAACTCTCAGTATAGTATTTTCATTTGATTCTCCTATCCATGTTGTACCAGAAGCATAATCTCCATTTATTGCTGAATCTGTAACGTTATATATTCCCTTTTTAATAAAAATGTTGTCATAGTGTTGTCCTAAATTTGCACAAAAATATTTAAAAACATCCACAGGATCCGTGCTTTGTTTGACAATACATCCAGTGTCGCCATTCATACCAAATGTATGTGTATCATTCTGAAAGATAATTGCACTATAAGTATGTCTATCATGGTCATTATGTGCAACACTGGTAATATAGTTTCTATCACCTTCATCTTTGTAATACCCACCATAGTATCTCAATGATTGATATTGTGAGTCGCTTGGAAATTCATATGCAAAATGTGCAGCAGCTTGAGACCAATCCCAAGAGAAAATATTATCAAATATATTATATCTTCCCTCCGCATAAATAACTCGTTGTGTCATATCACCAGGTTGCAATATGATATTATCAAAAATATTCCCATCAACACCACAAATATTCTTGCTTTCAGATGTATTCCTTGTTAGATATATTGCATATGTTGGATAAATTATTGTAATATCAGTAAATGTATTACCATTTGCATATGATATAGATGGATCTGAACCACCGCTGACATTCATTAATATACTATATTCAAAACCATCTATCGTTGTAGTAGTTACTGATGTTGAAAATGCTATTTCACCGTCTGAATCAAGTCGATATTCTATACCTGCCCCTTCCCCATGTGTGGCTCCTGACCCTCTTTCACCAAAAATAAGCATATTTTGTATACGAGTTTGTCCCGTCCAATAATTAGCTCCGCATTGGTCAGGGTCAAAAGCTACTGCTGCTTTTGTATATTCTCCAACATAGTTTCTTGTATCAATAGTTCCACCTGTCAAAATTGCCCCTTTATCCATAACAACACCATCAACATTCGCTTTTACATTTAGATAACTTCCCTGTAAATCTAATGTAATATAAGGTGTTAAAATTATACTTTCTGTAATGTCTATTTCTGAATCTCCAGGAATCCAAACCACGCCTGAACTCCATCCACTTACGGCAATGTCATCAATCGCTGCTTGGATGTTTGCACCTGTTGCTTCCCAATAATTGCCGTTGGAGTTTCTTATAAAAGTTTCTATATCGTCGCCAGTGTCGGTTATTGTACGATCGACACCATATATCTGCGTCCCGCTAAGTGCAACTATAGCAGCAATGCAAATTGCAATTAACAAAAATCTGTCTATATTCATAGCATATTCACCTCATAATTAAAAATATCATAAAAAAATAAACCTAAAATAATAAAAATCCCTCCCTTAATAAATCAAACATAGATGAAGACTTACCCCTTTCATGTATGCATGTATATAATGATTCTTCTACAACAATTTCTTCACTTTCAAATTGTGGGATTATGATTTCATTGAAGCAAGAATACTCGACTTCTCTATCATAACTTGGATAATAAATCACAGACTGATCATTTTCCAAATAGAAACCAAATATCGAAAAAATGTCGTCGCTATCTCCATCCTCATCTTTCTTAACGATAGGGATCACTAGTGATACACCTAGCATAAAGAAAACGAAAATAAGACAGAGATAGCTTTGTTTCGACATTAGTATTTAGCCTCTATAACAATATCCCACAGAAGTTCTCCATCATCACTTATCTGGTATCCGTCACTGTTGTCATCCCAATAGAAGTTTATATAGATCCAATCGCTTCCATTCTGAGAAACAACACCCCAGCCATCTGTTAATGTTCCACCTGTTTCGTTTTCGTCGCCTGTTGCTGTGACATCAGAGATTGTTTCATCACCTGATACGGTCAGTGAACAGCGACATCTTGAACCAATGAAGTCAGCACCACTCTTTACGGTGTCATTAAAACGACATCGTACAACAAAGTAGAATGGATCTTCTGATTCCAAATCAGTTGATGCATTGTCTGCATCAGTATAACCACGTGCTGTTGCTGCAGATGACCAGTCAGTTGTATTATCTGCTAACACAGTTGCAGGGACTTCATCATAATCAAGACAGAATGTTGCAAGCCATCCAGATTCACCTGGATCGTTCACATATTCTGCAGCTGCTGATGGTCCTCCTTGGAACACAACACGCCATTCACCGTCGTCTGCATCACTTTGTTCGATTACCAGCGTTGGTAGAAAGTTATAACCAACTAACATACCAGCCACAAGTGCAATCGTTAGAACTGCACCTGCATATCTTCTGCTTTTTTTCTCATTGTTCATGTTTTTCACTTTTCCATATTTTTGTTTTTTCCTACATAGACATTATGTATGACATCGTGACAAAGAAGAAAACTAAAAGACATGCCCAGAAAAACCAGAGCCTATCTTTAATATTTGATTTCTTACTTGCCAATACTGATGCCACACCGATAAATAATATAAAGCAATCTATCACATGCACCCAAAGAATTGGTCCAGCGAATGGTGAAGCAAAGAAATTACCAACCGATTCAACATCCACCAAATCATCCTCTGTGTACAAATAATATATTTTATACACACGACTTGATTGTGGTTCAACAACACCAACTGCTTCTTGTGATATTATTACACTAGATCCAGTATATGCGAATTTGTTAGTTGAAAGCCACACGTTGTTCACCTCATCCCAAATTTCTATTGAACTTGCAGATATGACTTTAGGGAGTGTGTTGAATTCAAATTTAATGTGGATTGGACCAACGAAGTTTTCTTCACGGTCGTTCGTCCACTGTGCTTCAAGATAATAATAGTTTCTATCGTTGTGTTCCTCTGTTTTATCATGTATACTAACCGTGCATATTGCATCCGATGTTTGTATATCTTCTACACCAGCATAATATGTGCACTTAAATGATCTTGAATCATTTGCTGCGATATAGTCAACAAGTAGGTGAATTCCGTCGGCTGTAGCCTCAAAATGTTCGCCCTCATCTAAATCCACGTCGTTTGTTTCATCGTGTACTTCCACTGTTTTATAATCTGGTGTTTCATCATTTGCAAACATTATAATCATATAAACATCCCAGATTGTTTCACTCAATGAATTATCGAATTCAATTGTAGCTTGATATTTGCTAGTATCCAAATATTTAGTCCAATAGAAATCTTCGACTTGTTGATATCGTGTTTCACGTGTTACGGTAATGTCATGCGAACTATATACATCTACACTCACATTATGTCCGAAGTTGTCTAGGACCAATCTAGATGGCTTATACGACGTGTTTTGTATGACTGTTCCATTTGAACTATAGGAAACATTTACCCAATCACAAGATGGACCTTCAAAATACAATATGTCACTAAGGGTGTATATTGTACCATTTTCGGTTGTATTATATGGTATTGGTGAAGGCATAGATCTATTTGTTGAATAATCATGTCTAACAGTTGCTATCAATACTTGTGCTGGGCAGACCTTTGTAATGTTACATGAATTAGTACATCCCATAACATCATAGATTGAATAAATTTTTGGTAAATCAGCACCAATCTGAACAATATCAGGTTCGAAGTTTTCAAGTAGTTCAAGTAGTTGACCAGTTATTACAGATTGTCCATTTATAATAACACTTACATTTGTTCCATATATGACATATCCCTTTGATTGAACAACTGATTCTGAGCTATTGTATATCTCAACATCATCCTTGTCATATATTCTTAGTCTATATGTTCCCGATGGTATTAGATATTCACATGTTCCACCAGGGACTACTGGTCGTTCCCACCAACGTGAAGCACCATTCTTTCTAAATGATATCATATACCAATCTTCATCTAAGTTGCCAAATACATATGAATGGAACGTAAGACCAAGATCTATGAATGTGTATGCTTTGTCTATTGTAAAGTTATTGTGATATAATGTATTGTTGTAGAAATCAAGTATTGTTACATTTATCTTATCATATGAGTTATTACAATACCACGTGTCACCTAAAAGTCTTGTTCCATTTATTAGAACTTTAAGAACTTCTCTATCGATACCTAGTCCTTGGTTTGTGTTGTAGAATGAAAACTTAATTGTTGATCTGTTTTCCAAGCTTTGGAACGATGCATTTTGATCACTCCATGATCCAACCACGGAAATCTCACAATTATCGACGTTAGTGTTTATAGCAGTGAAATTGCCCCAAATGCTTGTATTCATATAACTTATACTTGAATTTGAGACATTGAAAGATCCCCAAACATTAGTAAGCATGTTGGTTATGTTTGAATCATCTATGTTTACTTCACCATTCACCGAAATATTTACATTTGATAATGTTGAATTTAGAACTGAGAAATTTGCTTGGAATGTGTTATTTAAGGTATTCACAACAGTTTCTATGGCTGAAAAGTTACCCCACATGCTATTGTTTATGTATCCAACAACAGAATCTGTTATGTTCATTGATGACCAGAAATTGGTTATCATTTCTTGTATTCCACTATTGTTTACAGTTATATTGCTTGTTATTGAAACATTAATTTCATTGATCTTTGATTCTATTATGCTAAGGTTTGACCAAATATCTGTGTTTAAGTTTGTCACATTGGTGTTTAACAGGTCGAAATCGATTGATAACTTGTTATTAACTGTGTTTATTGTTGTGTTTATCACTGAAAAGTTAGCACCTATTACCGTACTTATTTCATCAACCACACTGTCTGTTATGTTAATTGCAGACCAAACACTATAAGAAACATTCTTTATGTCTGATTCTGAAGAGGTTATTTCAGAGATTATTGTGGTTTCCATTGTAGATATGTTAGAATCCTGGGATATGATTTGTGTTGATATTGTATTGGATTCGCTTTCTACAGTAGATTCCACCGTTGTAAAATTATTCCATATCGTGTTGTTCATATAGGAAACATAAGAATCTGAAACATTAATACTGTTCCAAATTAAATATTGGACACTAGTTAAATTCGACTCTGAAATATCCATAGCATTCTTTATATTTATCTCAGCTGAATCAATACTTGTGTTTATAAGATCGTAATTCACGGTTGTGTCGAACTCTAATGAATCTATGGATGTTTCTATCGTTGTTAAATTAGCCCAAATACTGCTATTTATATAATCAACAATTACATCAGTTAGATTCATAGCACTCCATATATTGTAGCTCACATCAGTTAAATTTGATTCACTAAGGGACAATGTTGTCCATATATTATTGTTCACATTAGTTACATTCGAATTTAATAGATCTAGATCTATTGAGAGCTTATTGTTAATAGTATCTATCGTGCTGTTTATAACAGAGAAATTAAAATCCATTATCGTATTTAACTCATCCACAACACTGTCAGTTATATTTATAGCATTCCAAAGATTGTATGAAACATCTATGATATCAGATTCAGACGAAGTTATCTCAGATATTATATTTGTATTTACAGTAGAAATATTTGAGTTTACTAATGCTAATTGCGAAATTATTGTTGAATTTACAGAACTAATGCTCCCTTCAATTGTAGTGAAATTACTCCATATGTTGCTATCGATATTTGTAATATTTGTGTTCAGTGCAGTGAAATCTATTGTCAACTTATTATATATGTTATCTACTGTTGTGTTTATTGTAGTTATATCTGTATGTAATGTATTGTTCAAGTAATCAATTGTTGAATTTGTTAAATTCAAACTATTCCATATGTCTAGATTGAGTGACGTTAGGTTTATTTCTGAAAGATTAATGAAATTTCTTATACTAACT
>Ga0272443_10004884_pt1 | contig 14237 bp, 12 predicted proteins | sample SSMAcet12_FD_193581 | JGI IMG/M metagenome (GOLD analysis project Ga0272443, IMG submission 193581) | Marine sediment archaeal communities from Little Sippewissett salt marsh, Falmouth, MA, United States - SSM-Acet-12 | ecosystem: Environmental > Aquatic > Marine > Wetlands > Sediment ...
GGTATCTCCAGTCCCGGCCTTTTTTAATCCGACCAGGGCTACGATATCTCCGGCTTTCATCTCCCTTATTTCCTCGCGGCGGTTCGCATGCATCCGGAGGATCTTCATGATGCGTTCCGTATCGCCGGTTCGGCTGTTGAGTATCTTTTCCCCCAGCCTGCCTTTCCCGGAATATACCCGGACGTAAAAAAGGGTCGGCCTTCCCACAAAAGCCATGATCTTGAAGACCAGGGCACAGAAAGGACTGTTTTCATCGGCGTTTCTCTTGATTGTTTCACCTTTCCATGTCCCGGTGACCGGCGGGAGATCCGCCGGGGAGGGCAAATACCGGTTGACGGCATCGAGGAGGGGCTGGATCCCCTTGTTTTTCAGGGCGGATCCAAAAAGCACAGGAGTAAAGTGCCCTCGGACAGTCCCCTCACGGATACTCCGGATAATGAGGTCGTCGGGAATCTCTTTTCCCTCGAGAAAGGGTGTCAGGATGCGGTCATCCCACTCGGACAACTGTTCGAGGAGGGCCTCTCTCCCTGTCTCAACCTGTGGGGCCAGCTCATCGGGAACGGGATGCGTTTCCATGGCCTCCCCCTCGGGATCGGGCCACTGAAGGAATTTCCGGGAGACGAGATCCACGACGCCCTCAAATCGGGGAGCGTCTCCAACGGGAAGCTGCAATGGAAGGGGAACGGCCTGCAAAACAGTCCTCATTTCCTCAAGTACTTTGTCAGGATTAGCCCCTATCCTATCCATTTTATTAATAAAAACAATCTTTGGAACCTTGTATTTTTCGGCCTGCCTCCAGACCTTTTCCGACTGGGGCTGGACACCGCCCACCCCACAGAACACGACGACAGCCCCATCGAGCACCCTTAAGGACCTCTCGACTTCGGCGGTGAAATCCACATGCCCGGGCGTGTCGATGATGTTTATCGTGCAGTCTTTCCATTGGCAGGTGGTGGCCGCGGATGTGATGGTGATGCCCCTTTCCTGTTCCTGGAGCATCCAGTCCATCTGAGCCGACCCCTGGTCCACCTCACCCATTCGGTGGATCTTCCCGGTGAAATAAAGAACCCTTTCCGTGGTCGTGGTCTTCCCGGCGTCTATGTGGGCGATGATCCCGATATTTCTCAGTTTTTCGAGTGACATATGAAATTTCCCGCTGGGCGCTCCGCAAAAGGGATGATCCAACCCTTCAATAAGTTCCTTGTGGGTTTATCCGGAAAGAACCGGCCCGGGGAACGCTCGAGGAAGAAAAAAGGAAAAGGTTTTCGAGGGAAGGAAAAGAAGAAAAAGTAGAAGTATTACCGAGCCCTTTGCCGTTCTAATACTTCTGCTTGCACCTCGATCCCGGACCCTTTCAGAAAATGCCGTTCTGTCCCTGTTCTCGCCTCTCCCTTTTCACCTCTTCCCCTTCTAAAGGTTGTCCCTCGTGATGACATAGCTGGAAATAACCTGGCCTGAGGAGCCGGGTGGGCCAAACCTCTTTCCGTTCAACTCAAAAAGGATTCCTCCCGCGTTACCGATAAAAAGGCTGATTCTCTCCATTCCTTTCAATCTTATCTCATCCCCGGTTTTCAGGGTTGTTTCCCAGGGGTCGGAGGAATCCGTCTGAATTCGAAGCCAGGTCCTTTCGATGGCCCGGATCACAAGATCGAGTTCCTCGAAGGGTTCTGCCAATGGGGCCTCAGGGACGACCAGAGGCTCCAGGGCAGAGGCCGGTTCAGCAGAACTGGGAACCGGTTCGGGTGAAATTTCTTCCGGTGTTTTCTCTCCTCCGGTTCCGTACAGCCATATCCCCCCCATGACCAGGATCACCAGGATACCCGCGGTAAAAAGCAAGGGGATGGTTTTCCTGGACCCTGAACCCTCCAGGCCGTTCTCTTCCTCGACCTTTTCTTCATCCTGCAGGGCGGTGACCGCTTCCAGGTAAGGTCGGGGGTCCTGGCCCAGCTCCGTACAAATGGACCTGATGAAACCTCTTACGAAAAAGGTACCCGGCAGCAGATCAAGCCGGCCTTCTTCAAGGGCCTGGATATGCCTCGCCGAGATCCGGGTCCTTACCGCCAGATCACTGATCTGAATTCCGGCGTCTACCCGAAGCTTCCGCAGTTTTTCTCCAATCTCCTTCGCCATAACATGAGGGTCATTCAAGGAGGTCAAGGTACCCCTGGGCCAGCCTTCCTTCTTCCGACTTGGGGTCCACGAGATCCATCACAGCCTGAAATTCCTTCCTGGCCGCAAGGATATCCTGTTCCTTGAAGAACACAATCCCGAGGTTCAACCTCGCCCCGGCGAAATTGGGAACCCTTTTCACGAGGTCCAGCAGGACATTCTTCGCCTTGTCGGTTCTTCCCTCCTCGAGAAAAATGGTTGCTATCTTGTTTTCGGCATCCGGATGGTTGGGCCGGGTTTCCAGGGCCCTGCCGAGGTAATCGAGGGCCCTGGCGGGGTCCCCCTTCTTGTAATGGGCCCATCCAATGATGGTCAGGGCCCTTTCGGGGGTTTCATAGGTGACTTCCTGGAGGGCTTTTTCACTTGCCTGGATGGCCTCGTCGAGCCGGCCTGATTTCAGGTACGAAAAGGCAAGATTGTTGTAGGCATCGGCATAGTGTGAATCCAGTTCGATGGTTCTTTTAAATTCCTTTATGGCGAGTTCCAGGTCTTCCCTCAGCACATGAACCGTACCCAGGGCAAAGTGCACCTCCGGATTCTCCGGGATCATCCGGGCCGCCTTGTTCAGCTCGAAGTGGGCCATCTCCAGGTTTCCCTTGTTTAAATAGTTCGTGCCGATCTGAAGATGGATCTCCCCTTCCCGGGCTATCTCGTTTTTCTTTTCACGGGTTCCTGCGCAGGAAAGTACCAGCAACAAGCCGACCAGGATCGTGAGAATCAGGCTGATTCGCCAAAAACCTCTCACCGTTTCAAACCCTCCTGTATTTTTTCCACCGGGTAATTCAGAACCTGGAAAGAAACCGGACCACCTTCATGTTTCCCGATTCTTCCGGGGCTGCGGGTTGGATGATTTCCTCTTCCAAGAACTTTTCCTCAAGCCCCTCGGGAAACTCGGGTTCCTCCTGAGGAGCGGCTTCTGGAATAGAGCCCTCGGCTTCCACTTCCACTGAGACGCCGGATTCCAGATCCTCGACGGCCTCGACCTCTTCTTCGCCAGGGCCTGGACTCTCCTGAAAATCCGGAACTTCCTCCGGTTCAGGAGGAGACGTGGAATCGGCCGGCTCCTTCTCCGGATGTCGGCGTTTCCCGACCGAAGTCTTCCGAATCAGTTCCGGTTTGAGAAAAGCCTGTTTTAAAAGCTGGTCAAAATCCTCGTCCTCGTCTTCCTCCACGGCCGTATCTTCCCCGGCCGGTTGCCCTTCAAATTCCTCGCCCTCGGGGCTTTCCCCGGCAGATTGCCCGGTATAAGGCGGCGCGACCGATCCCTCATCCTCGACTTCAACCTCAAACTCGGGGGTTTCTTCCGAATCTTCCTCCTCGAGGACCTCGATGATCTCCCCCAGCTGGATCTCTTCCAGGTTCTCGAGAAGGTCCTCCTCCTCGACCGGAATTCCAGGGAAAAGGTTCATATCGGCGATCCAGTTCGCACGGTCCTCGGGGGACATGTCGCCCCAGGGAACCTCCTGCAGGATCCCCCCCATCTCCTCGACGAACTGGAAAGCCCCACCAAGGACTTCCCCCTGCCGTTCGGGGTCGTAAGGATTTTCCTCAAACCTGTAAACAACATGGACCCCGGGTTCAATCATATAGAAAATTATGAAAGTCAGAAGAAGACCGTCCTTGAGCCCGGTGACGACGAAGACTTCCGAGGGCTGGGATACATGTTCCCCGACCGAGACTCGCAGGGAGCTCATGCCCTCGTGAATCTGAGTGATGTCTCCCTCCTCAAGGGGAAGAGGTTCAATTTCAGTCATTAATTCAAACACGTTTTATCCCCTTTTTCCGAATTATCCTTACAATTTACCATTCGTCAGGGTCCCCATGCAAGGAAGAACGGGGTGTGCCCCCGGGTTCGGAATCGGGCTTACCAGGCGGAAACAAATCTGTTAAGTTTTTCCGATGAAAACGGACATCCTCGTGGTCGGATCAGGAGTTGCGGGACTCCTGACAGCCCTCAAGCTTTCTTCCTTTTCCGACGTGGTCCTGGTCACAAAAAAGGAATCAGACGACACGGCGACATCCATGGCTCAGGGAGGGATCGCGTCCGTCGTTGATGACGCGGACCGTTTCGAATATCACATCAGGGACACACTGGAAGCCGGGGCGGGACTATGCCGTCCGGAGGTTGTGGACGTCATCATCCGGGAGGGGCCTCGGGCCATACACGAACTCATAAACCTGGGTGCACACTTCAGCCACTCCCCAAACGGGGAACTGGACCTTGGACGCGAAGGGGGACATAGCCACCGCCGGATCGTTCATGCCGAGGATATGACCGGGCGGGAGATTCAAAGAAGTCTTTTAAAAGCGGTCCGCAGTCAGAAACGGATCACCCTTCTGACACGTCATACCGCCCTCAACCTGGTCACTCGCGCCTCCCTCGCCGGTTCCGGAGACCCCGCAGGCGAAGAGGATCGATGCCTTGGCTGCTACATCCATGATTCAACAAGCTCAGAGATCACGCCGGTCCTTGCCAGAGCGGTTGTCCTTGCCACGGGAGGAGCCGGAAAAGCCTACCTTTATACGAGCAATCCTGATGTCGCCACGGGTTCGGGAATTGCCATGGCCTTCAGGGCCGGGGCTGATATCGCCAACATGGAGTTCATCCAGTTTCATCCTACCTGCCTTTACCACCCCGCAGCAAAATCATTTTTGATCAGCGAGGCTGTGCGCGGTGAAGGAGCCATCCTGCGAACCCTCGAAGGAAACCCTTTCATGGAATCCTACCATCCCATGAGGGACCTGGCCCCCCGGGACATCGTAGCGAGGGCCATTGACAATGAGCTCAAGACAAGAGGGGACGACTTCGTCCTTCTGGATATCACCCACAAGCCTGCCAAGGAAATCATCCGAAGGTTCCCCAACATTTACAGGCGTTGTTTGGAATACGGCTTTGACATGACCAAAGAAGCCCTCCCGGTGGTCCCCGCCGCCCACTATCTTTGCGGAGGCATTGTGACGGACTTGGAGGGAAGAACAACGATCCCGGGGCTTTTTGCCTGTGGTGAAACTGCCTGCACAGGCCTGCACGGCGCGAACAGACTCGCGAGCAATTCCCTGTTGGAATCCCTCGTCATGTCATCCAGGATCGCTGAAAACCTGAAAGACCAATGGCCTTCCTTTTCCACGATTCCCCTCGATCCCATCCCACCGTGGGATCCCGGAAAAGCCGTGGATTCGGATGAGAACGTGGTCATTTCCCACAACTGGGACGAGATCCGCCGGACCATGTGGAACTACGTGGGGATCGTCAGAACCGACCGGAGGCTGGAGAGGGCCCTTCGCCGGATCGATCTGTTGAAAAGGGAAGTGGACGAGTATTACTGGAATTTCAGGATCACCCGGGATCTCATCGACCTGAGGGACCTGGTCACAGTGGCTGAGCTCATCGTCCGCTGCGCCGTTCAAAGAAAGGAAAGCCGCGGCCTTCACTGCACCCTCGATTACAAGGAACAAAACGATGGGTACCTCAGGGACACGGTCATCAACCGGGGCATGCTGGAAACCTAGCCGATCCAGAACGGAGAACGGGAGACAACTATGACGGAAAAACAGGATCAGCGCATTCTCAATATCCGGAACGCCATAGATACCGTTGACAGCAGGATCATAGCCCTTCTGCAGGAGAGGGCCACTCTGGCCCGGGAGATCGGCCAGGTGAAGAGGGAGTTGGGCCTCCCTATCCTGGACCCGGCACGGGAGGGAAAGATCAGGAAAAAGCTGTCCGAGGGCCCCCAGGGACCCATGGACGTTCAGCAGCTGACCAGGATCTACGAAATGATCATGGCGGAAAGCAGACGACTCCAGGAGGAGGAGTAGGTAAATTGTGCACATGTGCACCGGTGCACTAGTGCACTGGTGAATCGGAACCTTCTCCCTTCTTTTTCTTTCTATTCCACCATCAAAATGGCGTACCGGTGCATCTCCTGCCGGTAATCCTTCAGGACCTCGATGGGGTATCCGCACTTTCCCACGGTGGAAAAGACATCCACGCAGAAGGACTCCGGTGAGGGACGGGCCATTCCAGGGTTCGGGCATTCCAAAGGGGTCCCGGCACACTGTGCGCACAAGCGGCACTCGTCCATGAAGAAAAGAAACGCTTTCGGGTGACCGGTCAGGAACACCTCCCTTTCAATTTTCAGAAGCCTTCCGTTGACTTCCTTTGTGTAAGCGCCCCTCGTTTCGGGATCTTCAAGCCGGACCTTGAAGTGGAACAGGACACAATGATCGTATTCCGAGAAAAATCTCACGCACTCCTGGAAAGAGGGCGCGTTGGGAGGGCAGTCCGCTTTTTTTCCGTAGGAACGGCAGCCGTAAGCGCATTTCATCCGAACCCACTGGGCTGTTTCGATCTCGGATGCCTTGATCCAGGTGAAATCCTCACATCCGTGACTTAGGAAGATCCTCTCGAGTTCAATACGTTCCACCAGGGCACTCCCGCTTCGGGAATAAAGGGTTTCAGGTTAAGCTGCGGATGCGGATCAGGCCGGCTGCCCGATAACGCGGTGCCCGCCCTCGTCGGCCCTTGCCATCTCTTCCCGGCAGTAGTCCCGGAAGTTGTTCACGCCGATGAAGAATTCCCGCATCATGATGACCCAATAGTACTGTCCCCTGGGTGTCAGCTTCAGGACCCCGTCTTCCTTCTTGAGGCCGCCGGTCATGATGAAAAAACCGATCTCCGGCCAAAGGTATTTTAAACTGTTTACTCCGTGTTTCTCGTTGAGGCGCGCAAGGTCAAGGCTCAGGCCGAAAAGCTTCATTATCAGATCATAACGAAGCTGCTCTCTTAAGGAAAAATCCTTCCGGGCGGCCAGGGGAAGGGTCCCCTTGTCCATCTTCCCGGTGTATTCGGCGATATCGAAGGTGTTGGCATAGGCGCTCCCGCCGAGATAACCGATGGAGCCGCTCCCCAGGCCCGCGTATTCCTCGTAGTTCACCACGTATTCATCGATCATGGCCTCTTTCCGGGAAAAGCACCAGGCCGTGGCAGGATGATAGTGAGGATAAAGCATACCAGTGATGCGCTGGTAAAACTCCTTTTCCTGATCGTAGTCGACGATGCCCATCAGCCGGTTCATCGACTCTTTTGTTGAATGCGATACCATGAGGGGGTAATAGGTCACCTGGTCCACTTCCAGTTCCAGGATCGTTGAAAGATCTTTCTCCAGTACTTCCATACTCTGGGCCGGGAAGTTGAAAATCATGTCCACGTTGAGGGTCTGGAACCGGCCCTGGGTAAGTGAGAGCCTTTCCGCGATCTCCTCACCGCTGCCGTACTTGTGATATCTCTCAACCTTCCTGAGGAGCTCGTCGTCAAAGGTCTGGACCCCCACGGAGAGCCTATTGATTCCCATGGCGGCAAGGCGTTCCAGATTTTCAGGGGTCAGGTGATTGGGATTGGTCTCGACGGACACTTCCCGAACGTTAAAGAGCCTCCTGGCCAGGGCAATGGATCGCTCCAGTTCCTCCGGAAGGACGGTCGGTGTCCCCCCTCCCACGTAAACGGCCTGAAAATCATAACCGAGTTCCGAATAGGCCAGGATCTCTTTCCTCAGGGCCTCGAAGTACGGTCGCGCCAGTTCCTCCCTGAAAACCACCCTGTTAAAGGAACAGTAGGGGCAAAGTTCCTCGCAGAACGGGACGTGGACATACAAAAGCCGTTCCTTGGCATCCTTGACGGGAGGGACCGCGAGATCGGACCCGGGCTTGAACCCGAGATATTCGGCGTTTTTTTTCCTCGCGACCGAGGTTATGAATCGTTCAATGAGCATAGGGGAAGAAACTCTCACAAAATCGGGAGAATGTTAAGACTCACATTCAGTTAAATCAAACAGATCCGGGGAAAAGCTCTCCCCGGGGCATTTGAGGAGAAAAAACCATACGACGGGGGTAAAAATCCCGCGGCCCCGTGGGAACACGAAAGGGCTTGTCCCCCATGCCCTCAAGACCGGTCAAACCCTGGATTTGGGACCCCGGACCCGAGCTTCCTTAACCCCGCCAGCACAGGGAGAACACCGAAAGCCAGGGTAAGAATGCCTGCACCGGTCAGGCCCAGAAGGGCATCACCGCGAGCCAGACCTGCAAGACCTAACCGGTGCGAGAAAAACCGGTACACCGGGGCGGCGAGAAAGACCACCATCAAGCCGATATAGCCAAGACTCAGGATCATGGAGGCCACCCCTCCAGGAGAGGCCGCGATCTGGCCCTCATTCTCAAAATCATACTTCGGATAGACTGCCCCCATTCCGAGGCTCAGTCCGGTCAGGGCCAGGGCCATGGCCAGGGAGGCAAGTGTGAACAGGACCATCATGGACCCTCTCACACCGATGACAAGGTTGGTTCCCATGGAGAGGGCCAGGGAGATCAGGCTCAGGGGAAAGGCTGCGAAAAGATATTTGGAGAGAAAAAATCTTTTCATGGGAACCGGCGAGGAAAGGGTGATCCAGAGGGACTGCCCCTCGAGACTGACAGCCGGAAACACGAAACGGACACACAGGGCCGAAAGGACGAATCCGCTTATGGCCAGATTCATGAAGGCGATGAGATTCCGGTAGAACATCCCCTCCAGGGGAAAGCTGAAGGCGTTGTAGACATAAAGAACAACCAGGGCTCCTAACAGAAAAAGCTGGGTCCACCTGGAGGGATCCCTCGCAAACAGGAGGACATCCTTGAAAAGATAGGAGCCCACCACCGGATCCATGGAACCGGACATCCGCTCGACCAGGGAGATTTGCCTTTTCACCCTTCGGGTCTTCCCCTCGTCCACCGACGCCAGGCTCTCACGGTAAAAAAGTCGGAAAATGAAAAAAAACAAGGTGGCCAGACCAAGGGTTGCGCCGAAAAGAAAGACCATGTTTTTCCAATAGGGTCCCGAAAAACCGTTGTTGGTCAGCTCCCGGACTGCCGAAGCGGCCCAACTGGTGGGAAGAAGAGGGGATTCAGGGATGGTCATCGCCTCCACGAAGCCCATAACCTCCTCTTCCGGGACTTCCATGAAAAGGCGCTCGGGCCGGCTCATCCGAAAGAGGATGATGATTACCGACGCCGCCGCCAGGCTGATGAAACTCACAGCCTGACTCACCCTGGAAGCCGGTAGAAGCCTCATTAGGATCATCCCAAGGATGGATCCGATAAGGGCCGGGATCACGCAAAGGAGGAAGAATGCCGGGGCCCAACCCACAAGAAAACCCCATTCAAGCCCAAGCCTGTAACGATAGGCAAAAAACGGCGGCGCCCCGAAAACCAGGATCATCCAGGAACTCTGGAAGAAAACCAGCCAGAAACGGTGAACGATAAAACCCGTCGGCGAAAGGGGGGACGAGACGAGCATTGGGATTTCCCGGCTCATGAAAAACCCCGAGATGGAAGACGACATGCTGGAAAGAGCAAGGAGCCCGAAAAAGGACAGGAACAGGGTATGGACCAGCTGCTGGAGCATAAAGGGGGCAAGGAACTCCAGCTTTTCCTGGATGGCGGCGATGAGCCGGAGGAAAAAAAGATGGTCCAGCCATACGAAAACAGCCCCAAGGAGCATGACGGCCAGGGCCCAGGCGACGCTCCGAACTCCCCGGAAACGGAAAATGTTGGCCGTCTGCCTTACCCGGCAGGCCGCGAGGAGCCAGGACGTTCTTAAAAACCCTATCCCCGAACCCACGATTAACGCCGCTTGTCAGGTGTAAAGGTCATCGGGGGTCACTTCCCCTGGACCTGTCGGGGAAAAAGCCCCTCCTGCCCCTCGTTTTCCAGCGTCAAGCGAAGGAAAACCTCCTCAAGGTCAGAACCCGGAGCCTTTGCCATTTCGGCCAGCTCCTTCACACTCCCCAGGGCGATCATCACCCCGTGGTGAACGATCCCGATCCTGTCGCACACGGCCTCCGCGGTCGAAAGCTCATGGGTGGTAAGAAAAACAGTCATCCCCCCCTTGGCAAGATCCCGGAAAAGTTTTCTTACCTTCCGGGATCCCTTGGGATCCAGACCCACCATGGGCTCATCCACAATAAGAACCTTTGGTCCATGCAGGAGGGCTGCCCCCATGGCAAGCCTTTTCTTCATCCCGTGCGAATAGCTTTCAATGAGGTTGTCCGCCCAGCTGACAAGTTCAAAGAATTCGAGCTGGCGGTCAACCTCCAAGCGGAGGTCCTCCCCCTCCAGACCATAAAGCCGGCCGGAAAAACGCAGGAACTCCCTTCCGGTCAGACGTTCGAAAAGAAACGGCGTGTCAGGAATAAACCCTGTGATCGCTTTTGCCTGGAGAGACTGGGAGACAACATCGAAACCACCGACCTCGACCTTGCCCTCCGAGGGCGGCAGAAGGCCTGAGAGGACCTTGATGGTAGTGGTTTTGCCCGCACCGTTCGGTCCGAGGAACCCGAAGACCTCCCCTGCGGATACATCCAGGTCCAGACCGGAAACCGCTTCAAAATCCCCGTACCTTTTATGCAAACCTTTTATCAATATCAAACATGGCCTCCCAGGCTGACGTTCAAGAAAAACAGGCGTGTCCCTGACCTTTTCATCCGCGGTACACCTTTTTTTTATTTTTCCAGGGTCATCCGAACCGTCCGGGAAACACCCTCTCTTCTGTACTCTACCAGGACCTTTCGCCCCCACTGGACTGCTTCAAAGGCTTCCCTGAAAGCCTCGAGGTCCGGCGTCGGTCTCCCGTTGATCTTAACAACAAGATCTCCCGGTTCCAGACCGACGCTGTCGGCCTGGCTCAGCCGGGTCACCCGGGTGACAAGGACGCCGCGTTCGTAACGGTACCCCAGCGTCTCGGCCACATTTTCCGTGAGTTCCTCAACGGAAAAACCGAGGGCGGTCTGGAGCAGGATCTCCGAGTCCCTCGGCCGAGCCGGGAGTTCGCCAACGGTAACCGTAATCCTCCTGCCGGTTCCGTTCCTGACAAGGTCTACCGGGACTGTCTCCCCCACCGGCAGAAGGCTGACGATCCGATAAAAGGAAACCGAATCCTCGACATCCCTTCCGTTCACCCTGACGATGACGTCCCCGGTGGATATCCCGGCCTTTTGGGCAAAACCTCCGGGCACGACTTCGCTGACAACCACTCCTTTTCCAGCTTTGGTCCCTCCTGTTACCCTATCCTTGACGCTCACTGTCAGGTCGGAACGGACCACCCTGCCGGTTTTCAGAAGGCTGTCTAAAATCAGGGTGGCGAGGTTGGAAGGGATCGCAAAACCGATCCCCTGGTATCCGCCGCTCTTGCTGAAAATTGCGGTGTTGATCCCTATTACCTCGCCATCGAGGTTGATCAGGGGTCCACCGCTGTTCCCAGGGTTGATGGCCGCGTCGGTCTGGAGGAAATCTTCCAGGTCGGTTATCCCCACATTGGCTCTTCCCTTGGCGCTCACAACCCCGACCGTCACGCTTTGCCCCAATCCGAAGGGATTTCCGATGGCCACGGCCCACTCTCCAATCTGGATGGCATCGGAATCCCCAAGGGATACCCAGGGGTATTTCCCAGGGGGGAGCCTCAGGACAGCAATATCCGTCCGCGGATCGCTCCCGACAACGACAGCCCCTACCTCCCTCCGGTCGTTAAGGGTGACCCGGATCTCCTCGGCTCCCTCGATGACATGGTTATTGGTCAGGAGTATTCCCTCGGGACGCACAATAACCCCGGAACCCAGGCTCGTCTGGACCATTTCACCATCCCCGGGGCCACGGAACCGTTCGCCGAATTCCCGGCCGAAAAAGTCCCGGAAAGGCTCAAACATATCGCCGAAAAAGGGATCCTGAAGCCCGAGCCCCCGTCGGGGAACCTTCCGAAAGGTCCGGATGTTGACCACCGAGGGAGTAACCTTTCTGCTGACATGGACAAAGGCCTCCCCAGTCCTTCGAATAGCGGCCAGGTCCTGGTCAGGGGCCGCCAGGGGAGCGGAAATGGGGAAAGCCAGGAAAAGGATCCCTGCAAGGAACTGGGAAAGAAACCAACGTCCGTCAGGAAAAGAAATCCGAAGCATCGAGGCCCGCCCTTTCCAGGTGTGAGCGGAGGTTCTTTAAAATCCTCGCTTCCAACTGTCTGACCCTTTCCCGGGTGATGCCCAGCTTTTCCCCGACTTCCTGAAGGGTCCTGGGGTCATCCCGCATCCATCTCATGGTGAAGATCTTCCTGTCTCGTTCCGACAGACCGGATACGAACTCGGACAGGTTTTCCAGGTAAACCCGTCTGACCTGCGCATCGGCCACGGTGCTTTCCGTGTCCGCCTGCAGAGCGGGAAGGGTATCAAGAAGGCTGTAATCGTTTTCAGGCCCTCTGGAGGCCTCAAGGGAAAGATCCCCTGAGCTGAGCCTCATCGCCATCTCATCGACCTCGGTCTCCTTCACATTCAGGGATTTTGCGATGGCTTTGGAATCCGGTTCAATGCCCAGCTGTTTTAACCTCTCCCTCTCTTTTCCCATCTGGAAATAAAGGGTTCTTTGAGCCTGGGTGGTCCCGAGTTTGACCATCCGGGTGTTGTTCATGATGTACCTGATGATGTAGGCCCGGATCCACCAGGCGGCATAGGAGGAAAAACGAACCCCCCGGTAGGGATCATATTTTTTCACCGCCTGCATCAGTCCCATATTCCCTTCCTGGATGAGATCGACGATCTCCCTCCAGAGCCTCCGGTACTCCATGGCGATCTTGACCACAAGCTTCAGATTCGAGGTGACAAGCCCGTAGGCCGCGTCGACGTCTCCTTTTTCCAGATACCTCAGGGCAAGGACCTTTTCCTCCTCCCTGGAAAGGACGGGATAGTTGCGGATGCCCTGGTAATAGGCGGTCACCGGGTCATAAATAGCCGGTTTTCCAGCGGAACCTGCGTCTGGAACCTTGTCTCCGCGGACCGGGGGTCCCTTCAATTGTCCCGAATCCTCTTCAGAAGGGATAATCTCGTCGGGAGAAACCGCCCCGGACCCATTCGTTACCCGGTCTTGAGGTTTTTTCTTTCTCTTTTTGCCTTTTTCGCTTTTTCCGGCCATTTTCAGTTTCCGTTCGCAGATTTCTTCAGCTGCCCGCAGGCCGCCATGATGTCCTCTCCCCTGCTTGTCCTCATGGTGGTCACATACCCCTTGTCAGCAAGGATCTGCCTGAAAGCCAGAATCCTTGTTTCCGGGCTGGCCTTTAAAGAGGATGAAGTGGCATTGCAGGGAATGAGGTTGATCTTCGCGGGAATCCCCGCAAGAATTTTCGCGAGTCGGATGGCGTCCTGGGAACGGTCATTGACTCCATCGATGAGAACATATTCGAAAGTGACCCTTCTCCCTTTTTTCAAGGGGAACCTTCTTACGGCATCAAGGACACGTCCTATGGGATATTTCAGGTTGACGGGCATCAGACGGGATCGAGTTTCATCGTCGGCCGCGTTAAGGGAAACCGCCAGGTTCACATCCAGTCCAGACCGGCCCAGCCGCTCGATCCCGGGCACCCAACCACAGGTCGAGACCGTCACCCTTCTCGGGCTGAAATCGAGGGCCCTGGCGCTCAGTATCATTTCGAGGGCGGCCAGGAGGGCATCGAGGTTTTTCATCGGCTCGCCCATACCCATGAAAACCAGGTTACGGAGGGCAAGGCGGTCCCCCAGGTACCTGTATCCGTAGACGACCTGGGCCAGGATTTCGCCGGTTGTAAGGTTTCTTCCCGAGCCTGCACGGCCGGTTTCGCAGAAGAGACAGGACATGGAACATCCCGCCTGGGTTGAGATGCACAGGGTGAAATGCTCACCATCGGGGATCAGGACCGATTCGATGCCGGCTCCATCCTCCAGGATGTGGAGGAATTTGACGGTGCCGTCCCCTGCGATCCGGTTCTCTTGCGTCTTTACCGGTTTAAGGTCAAGGCAGAGGCTCAAGGCTTCCCGTAGATCCGCCGGGAGGTCGGTCATATCTGAAAAGGTATCCGCGCCCATCCGGTAGACCCACCTGAGGATCTGGTCCACCCGAAAGGTCCGGGGGTCCTTTTCCGCAAGCTCCCCTGTGAGTTCCTTGATTGTGAGATCAAAAAAATTCCTCATTTAACGAATCGCTTTCAGGCCGAATAGACCTCCACCGCGGGGACAAAATAGGCG
>Ga0272443_10004885_pt1 | contig 14236 bp, 12 predicted proteins | sample SSMAcet12_FD_193581 | JGI IMG/M metagenome (GOLD analysis project Ga0272443, IMG submission 193581) | Marine sediment archaeal communities from Little Sippewissett salt marsh, Falmouth, MA, United States - SSM-Acet-12 | ecosystem: Environmental > Aquatic > Marine > Wetlands > Sediment ...
CGAGGTCGCCCAGGGCCCCGTCTCCGCGGGCGACGCCGCGCGTGCTCACGCTCACGACGCCGCGCTCGAGTCGTATCTCCACTTCGCGGCCCGCCGTCACCAGGTGACGCGGCGCGAGGATGCGGCGGGTGAGGACCTCGCCGGCCGCCACCGGCCGGCGGGCCACGGCGCCCGCGAGGGCGCCCGCCGCCAGGGGCTCGCCGTCCACGGCGAGCAGGTCGCGCTCCTCCCAGCGCCAGTCGGCGACGGACTCGCCGGGCGCCAGGGCGCCGGCCGCCACGGGCACGCGGCCCGGCCGCTCGCAGCGGCAATGCAGCCGGCAGCGGGCCGGAAAGCCCGCCGCGTCCGTCAACGCGAGCGCCAGCCGGGCCTCGCGCCCCGCCGGATCGCCCGCCAGCTCCAGGTGCCAGCGCACCCGCCGGCTGGACAGGACCAGTTCGCGAGGCCAGCCGGCCAGCTCGCTGGCCCGACGCAGGCCGGCCGCGGCCAGGAGGCTGTCCGCCCGCGCCGTCACGGCGTCTGTCAGGGGCGCCAGGTCCAGGGCCACGCCGGGGCTCGCCAGCCGGATCGATTCCGGCCCTTCCAGGCGGCCCCGCCAGCCCCAGTCCGCCAGCAGACGCGCCAGGCGCCGCCGGCTGATCCGCCCCTCGCGCCCCGGCGCCGGGCTGCGCGCCACGACGCGGCTCGCCAGCTCGCAGTCCTGGCCGGGCGCCAGCAGCTCTGCCAGGCGCAGCTCCGTCGAGGCGCAGGTCACCGCCTCGCGCAGGCGCAGCGTGCCCCCGCCCGCGGCGGCGGGCGCCGCGAGGACGGCGAGCAGGATGCAGGCGACTGCGACGCGGCGGGCCACGGCCCCTCCTAGCGCTTGAGCTGGTTGGCGACGCTGAGCATGTCCTCGGCGGTCTGGATGGCCTTGGAGTTGAGTTCGTAGGCGCGCTGGGCCTCGATGAGGCGGATCATCTCCTCGACCACGCTGACGTTGCTGGCTTCGAGGATCCCCGCCTCGATCTCCCCGTAGCCGTTGGTGCCGGCCTCCCCCTGCTGGGGATCGCCGCTCGCCTCCGTCTCGGCGTAGAGGTTGTTGCCCAGGGAGCGCAGGCCGGCGGGGTTGGCGAAGCGGTACACCTCGATCTGCCCGGACTCGCGCGATTCGTCCTCGCCCTCGGCGCGGACGCGCACGTTGCCCTGCCGGTCCACGGCCACCTCGGTGGTGCCCTCGGGGAACGACAGGCCCGGCGCCACGCGCAGGCCGGCGCTGTTGACGAGGCTGCCCTCGCCGTCCATGGCGAAGGTGCCGTCGCGGGTGTAGGCGAAGGTGCCGTCGGCCAGCTCCACGCGGAAGAAGCCGTCGCCGCTGATGGCCAGGTCCAGGGCGTTGCCCGTCACGATGGTCGAGCCCTGGGTGAAGCTGCGCCGCACGGCCGCCAGCTTGACGCCGTGGCCGATCTGCACGGGCTGAACGCCGGCGCCCGCCTCCAGGCTCTGGTTGGGCTTGATGACCTGGTAGAGCAGGTCCTGGAACTCGGCCCGGGAGCTCTTGAAGCCGGTGGTGTTCACGTTGGCCAGGTTGTTGGCCACCGTGTCCACGTAGATCTGCTGGGCCCGCATGCCGCTGGCCGATGTCGACAGGGAACGGAACATGGCGCTTCTCCCCTCTCAGGCGCTAGGCGCGCACCACGCCGACGCGCTCGGTGGCGATGCGCAGGGTATCGTCGGCGGCCAGGGCCGCCCGCTGGGCGATCTCGTAGGCGCGGAAGGCGCGGATCATGTCCACCATCTCCTGGACGGCCTGGACGTTCGCGCCCTCCAGGTGGCCGGCCAGCACGCTGGTCTCCCCCTCCGGCACCGTCTCGACGTCCCCCGCGACGCGCAGGAGGTTGTCGCCCTCGCGCTCGAGACGCGCGCCGTCGGCGGGCCGGACCACCGTCAGGCGGCCCACGAGGCGCCCGTCGTCCAGGACGCTGCCGTCGGCGAGGATGCTCGCCGCGCCGCGGATGCTCACCGCGCCGCCGTCGGCGAGAACGGGATGGCCGGAGGAGTGGATCAGGGTGCCCGCCGCGTCCAGGGCGAAGCCGCCGTCGCGGCTCAGGCGCTCGCCCCGGGGCGTCTCGACGAGGAAGTAGCCCTCGCCCACCAGCGCCGCGTCCAGGGGGTTGCCGGTGGCCTGCAGGGGACCGCTGGCCGTCGAGGGCAGGCTCTCCACGCGCAGCGCGGGCCGGACGCGATCGGCGGCGGTCGCGGCCAGCGCCGCGCCGTCGCTCACGCGCGCCACGACGCGCTGGAAGCCGGGCGTGTTCAGGTTGGCGAGATTGTTGGCGATGATCTCGTGGCGTCGCAGCTGCACGCCCATCGCCTGGCCGCTGTGCTCCAGTGCCTTGATCATGGCTTCTCCCCGCCCGTGTGCGCGCCCTCTCCCAAGGCGCGCGCCGGGTGACGGGATCCCGCATACAAGGGACATGCCACCGCCGGCCGCCGTGAAACGGCGGTCCCGCAAGGGATTGGCGGGAAGGAGCGGCAGCGGCGGGGAGCGACCGGGAAGAATGCGCCGCGCGTCCCGGCAAGAAGCTCCCGGTCGCCGGGCGGTCCGCGGCGGTCCGCCGCCCCGGCGGGCGCGGCGTCGCCGGCACGAGCGCGGCGGGCCGGGCTCTAGAGCGCGGGCTCCGCGACGGCGCAGATGTCCAGGATCTGGTCCAGGCGCGTGATCCGGAAAACCCGGGCCACGTGCGGCTGGAGGTTGACCACCCTCAGGCTCTGCGACTGGCGCTGCAGGCGCTCATGGAGGGTCACCAGGAAGCCCAGACCCGACGAGTCGATGTACTCGAGGCGCTCCATGTCCAGCACCAGCCGGGCCGGGCCACCCAGGTAGGATTCGGCCAGGCGCGAGAACTCCGGCAGGGAGTACACCTCCAACTCGCCTTCGACGGCGATGGTGACGAGGTCCTGATCCTCGAGGCAGCTGATCTGCATCACGATTCCCCTTCATGGCGGTGAAAGACGAGCAGTGTGTGGTCGTCGGCCCAGGGCGCGCCGGCGCGGAAGCGATCCAGGTCGGCCAGCATGGCGTCCACGAGGGCGGCGGCGTCGGCGCCGGCGGCCTCCCCGAAGCGCCGACGCAGGCGCTCCTCGCCGTACTGGCGCCCGCCCGGCTCGCGGGTGTCCGGCAGCCCGTCGGTGTAGATCAGGAGCCGTTCGCCCGGCGCCAGCCGGCCGGCGGTCTCCCCGTATTCGGACCCGGCGCGCAGGCCGAGGGGCAGCCCGGCCTCGCCGTCCAGCGTCGCCACCGAGCCGGACGCGTCCGCGCGCAGGGGCGGCTCGTGGCCGGCGAGGGCCAGGCGCAGTCCGCCGTCCGCCTCGAGGCGGAGGCAGGCGGCCGTCACGAAGTGCCCGGCCATGCCGTCCGCGGCCAGCTGCCGGTTCAGGCGCGACAGGACGCTCGCCGGCGCCAGGGTCTCCGCGTCCAGGCTGTGGAGCACGGCGCGCAGGGCGCTCATCCGGATGGCGGCCTGGATCCCCTTGCCGGAGACGTCCGCGACGAAGGCCAGGAGGGCCCCGTCGGGCAGCACCAGCACGTCGTAGTAGTCGCCGCCCACGTACTGGGCCGGCAGGCTCCGGCCGGCGATGTCCAGATCCGGCCGCGCCGGCAGGCTGGCGGGCAGGAGCTGCTCCTGGATGCGACGTGCCACCTCGAGCTGCTCGCTGAGGCGGTGGCGCTTGATGGAATCCTCGTGGTCGAGGGCCCGTTGCAGGGCGGCGGCCGCCAGGGGCAGGCAGGAGCGCAGCAGGGTCCGCTGGTGAGGATCCCAGATCCGTTCCTCGCCCGTGACGAGGAAGAGGTCGGCGGCGCGGCCGCCTTCAAGGGCGATATCCACGCGCAGGACGGCGCCGAGGCGGAAGCGGCCTACGTTGCCGGGCGGATCGAGCACCACGATCCCGTGCGAGTGGTCCAGGGACTCGGACTCGCCCGCCGGCGCCGCGGCCAGCCGGCGCAGGACCCCGCGGGGCATGCCCCAGCGCGCCTCGTGCCGGACCTCACCGTCCGCCAGGAACCGTATCGCCCCCACGTCGACCTGCAGCAGGTCCACGAAGAACTTGAGCAGGCGGTTGAGCAGCGGCTCCAGGTCCAGTTCGCCGAGGACCTCGCTCATGGCCTGGAGGGCCTGGATCTGCTCCTGGCTCACCGCCAGGAGGCGCTCCTGCTCCTCCAGAAGCATCAGGTGGTAGAGGGCGGGCGCCATGTGCCGGCACAGCGACGCCACCTCTTCGTCGCGGCCGGCGACAGCGGGCAGGAGGAGGCGGCCGAAGTCCTCGCCGCTCACGGCCAGGGGCCAGGCCACCGGATCCTCGCCGGGGCCGCCGCCGGCCTCGTGCTCGGTGAAGGCCTCGCCGGCGCGGTCGAGGATCTCGACGGCGAAGGCGCGGACGCCCAGGTCGCATTCCAGGATCTCGGCCAGGCGCGCGTGGAACTCCGCGCGGTCGAGGGCCTCGTGGAGATCCGTCAGGCGGACCTCCTCGGCGCTGCCGGCCGGAGGGGTCACGACTCCTCGCCGAAGCAGGACTCGATGGTCGCGAGCTGGCGGCGGAGGCGGGGCAGCAACTCGCGGCAGGCGTCCTCCGTCAGGCCGGCCGCGGCCAGGGCCGGCGCGCAGTCGCCCAGGTCGGGATCGGACGCCAGATCGGCATCGGCGCGCAGGCCGAGGCCCCACGCGTTGCAGATGGCATCGGCGGCCCGGACCAGGGCGCCCCCCGGCTTCCGCGAGCCGCCGGCGCCCGCGGGGCCATGGTGCTCGCGCACGGCGCCGCGGATCTCCCCGGGGATCTTCCAGCGCAGCAGGACGCGCGATCCCAGCTCGGCGTGGTCCCAGCCCAGGGTGCTGCGCTCCTCGCCGAGCTCCACCCGGCGCGGACCCAGGGACGCGTCCAGGAAATCATCGAGGATGAGCTTGCCCAGGTCGTGCAGGAGCCCCGCCACGAAGGCCTCCTCGCCGGCCAGGCTCGGCGGGACGGCCTCGCTCTCCACCAGCAGGCGCGCCGTCATGGCGACGCCCAGGGAGTGGAGCCAGAAGCCGCGGCCGGCGTAGTCGTAGCAACGGAGCCGGCGCCGGAGCAGGCCGCTGGAACTGACCGCGTAGACGAGGTTGCGCAGGTTGTCCATGCCGATGAGCACCACGGCCTGGCTCACGCTGCGCACGGGCTGGGTGGCGCCGAAGAAGCTGCTGTTGGCCACCTTCAGCAACCGCGCCACGAGGGCCTGGTCCTTGACGATGATCCGCTCGAAGTCGGCGGCCGTGAAGTATTCGCGCCGCGCCAGGGCCAGGAATTCCCCGACGACCGTGGACAGGCTGGGCAGCCGGTCGATCTGGGCCAGGGCGCGATTCTGCAGCGATCGGCGCTCGACGAGGCCGGAAACGGTGGGGGTCTCAGGCACGATGCAACTCCTTTCCCGAGCCGAGAGGGCGCTCAGGCCTGTTATCGGCATGCGGGGAAAGGAATTGAACTGCTTTTTGGACGGTCGCGGGGCGGCGTCAGTTCTGGCTGGACTGGAAGCGCCGCTCCAGGAAGGCGTCGAGCTGGGCCTGGTCCTCCTTGGTGATCTCCATGAAGAAGCAGGCCACCTCGTAGTTGTCCACGCGCGGGTCCTCGATCTCGGGGATGCAGCGCACGACGATGCCCTCGGGCCGGACCGACACGGCCTCGACGCCCTGCTCGGCGGGAAGGTGGATGCTGATGGGCAGCTTGGTGCCCTCGCTCATGTAGTACTCGGTGCGGAAGTAGATGCCATTGCGGCTGATGTTCAGGGTCTCGCCGAGGCTGGCGGTCTCCTGATTGGGCATCCGCAGTTCCAGCTTGAGGTTGGCCTCGATCCGCGGTGCGCGTCGGCGTTCCTTCACTGGCCACGCTCCTGGGCTAGGACTCCCCCCTAGTGTCGTTTGGATCGGGCCCTTCCTCAAGGAAAAAGTCGAGGCGGCGCGACGCGAGATTGGCGCCGAGCACCGTCACGACCAGCCGGCGGCCCGACCGCCAGGCGGTTCCGGTGCGCTCGCCGCGCAGCTCCTCGCGCTCCTCGTGCCAGGCGAAGTACTCGCGGCCCAGCCAGGACACGGGCAGGAAGCCCTCGACGCCACAGCCGTCCAGGCGCAGCAGCAGCCCCGTGGGGAAAGCCTCGAGTACCGCCGCCCCGTGCCGCTCGCCCGCGTGGCGCCGGGCCCAGAGGGCCATCTCCAGCCGCAGACCCTCCCGCTCGGCCTGCAGGGAGTTCAGTTCGCGTTCGCTGACGGCCGCCGCCACCTCGGCCAGGCCCAGGGGCCCGGGTCCGGCGGGCGGCGCGGGCAGCGCGGGCCCGGCGCTCCGCTCGCCGCGCCGCCCGCGCGCGGGGGCCGGGGCACCGGCGTCGCGTTCCAGAAATCGCCGGCCGTCCTCGCGGCGCTCTGCCTCGGATCCCAGTTCCGTCTTGAGCTGACGGTGGGTCACCAGGTCTGCGTAACGGCGGATGGGACTGGTGAAGTGCAGGTAGTCGCGCCAGCCGAGGCCGAAGTGGCCGAGGTCCTTCGGGCTGTAGCGCGCCTTCATCATGGACCGCAGCATGCGCACCAGGAGACGCTCGGCGTCGGGGCGCCCGGCGACTCGCCGCGCGAGGTCCTGGTAGTCGGCGCCGCGCGGGGCGGCGCCGGGCCGCCAGTCGATGCCGCGGCGCAGCAGGTGGGCGGCCAGGGCTGCCACGTCCTCGGCCTCGGGTCGCTCGTGGACCCGCAGGAGGCGGGGCAGGCCGCGCTCGCGCAGGAGCCAGCCCACCTCGTGGTTGGCGGCCAGCATGAACTCCTCGATGATGCGGTGGCTGCCGAGCAGGGCCGCCGGCGCGAATCCCTCGACGATGCCGCCGTCGTCCACGGGCCGGATCTCGGGCAGCTCGAACTGGACGGCGCCCTGCTCCTCGCGCGCGGCGCGCAGGCGTGCGGCCAGGTCCCGCATGGCGCGGAGCCGCTCCCCCAGCGGCGAGTCCGCCGCCAGTTCCGCCTCGGCCTCCTCGTAGCTCAGGCTCCGCTCCACGCGGACGAGGGTCTCCGCGAAGGCGCAGCGCGTCGCGCGACCGGCGGCGTCGAAGTCCAGGAGGACCGACACGGCCGGCCGGTCGCTGGCCTCGTGGAGGGAGCAGAGCCGACCCGAGAGCAGGGGCGGCAGCATGGGCACGGTGTCCACGTGGAAGTAGGTGGAGTTGCCGCGGGCGAAGGCCTCGCGGTCCACGAGGCCGCCCGGCTCGACGTAGGCCGCCACGTCGGCGATGTGCACGCCCAGGCGCAGGCCGTCACCAGCGGGCTCGAGGCTGACGGCGTCGTCGTGGTCGCGGGCGTCGGCGGGATCGATGGTGATGGCGGGCACGCCGCGCAGATCGAGGCGGCCCGGCGTGGAGGCGGGATCGCGCCGGGCCAGGCGCCGCGCCTCCTCCAGCACCGGCGCGTCGAAGCCGTCCGGCAGGCCGAAGTCGCGGCGGAGCTGGGCCATGCCCAGGGCGCGCTCGGTCTCGACGCTGCCCGGCGTCTCGCCCACGTGAGCCCCGGGCCGCGGTCCCCGGCGCCGCGGCATGGCGCCGGCCGCGCCGCCACCGCGGCGCGTGGCGCCCAAAAGGAAGCGCTCCCGCTGCTTCTCGAGGCGTCCCTCGCGATGCAGCCGGAGCACCAGGCGTCGAAAGCTGCGGTACCGGTGACGCGGAACGCCCAGGAGGCGGGCGGCCTCCTGGATGCCGAGGCCGGCGGGGCGCGTCTTCAACAGGTCCACCAGGGACCGCTCGATATCCCTCAAGAGCGCGGCTTACTTCTTCTTGTGACGATCCTTGCGCATGCGCTTCTTCCGCTTGTGGGTCGCGATCTTCTTGCGCTTGCGCTTGCGGCCGTTGGGCATCGACAGACCTTTCTGGAACGCTCGCCCGGGGCGAGCCGTAGCGGTGCCTATCCGGGAGTGGACCCCCGCACCGGTGGTTGCTGGCAGCGCCGGGAACGCTAGTCCTGCGTCTCCTCGGGGCTGCTCTGGTTGACGAGGGCCTTCAAGTCGTTGGAGGCCTTGAAGAAGGGAACGAGCTTGGCCGGCACGAAGACGGAGGTGCCCGTGCGCGGGTTCCGCGCCCGCCGGCTGCGGCGCTGCTTGACGCGGAAACTGCCGAAGCCGCGCAGTTCCACCTTGTCCCCACGGGAGAGGGCCATGCTGATGTTGTCGAGGACGAGGTTCACCACGATCCCCGTGTCCTTCTTGCTCAGGTTGACCCGGGAGGAGATTTCCTCGACGAGATCGGCCTTGGTCATGGGTTCCCCGCTTTGCCTCCGAGCGATCCGCCACCGGGCGCCATGCCGGTGCCAGACTGCGCTCTCCCCATAAATGACGCAAGCCAAACTATCATCCCGACTTGCGTTTGTCAAGGCGGGCCGGGGCGGCCGCGGCCGGTCGGCGAGCATAGAAAAACCCCGCCCTTGCCGTAGTAACCAAACGCGGAAAAGCGCAGCACACTGAGTGGGAATGGGCCCCCGGCTTGGCAGACTCGAGCAGGGCAGGGTCATGGTCGTGCTTGCCGGCGGCGTGTGTAACAATTCGCGGGCCATTTCCTGATGGCATTCCAAAATAACTCTCGAAATCACTAGAGTACGAGGGCGAAAGAAGCTGCTATGTAATAAGATGGAAAAGGGGTGAAAGCACCGAACAATTCCCTGGAGCCCTTCGGGCCGCCCCCGCGCCAGCGGATGCCGCGTTGCAAAACGGTGCGGCGCATCGCGGTCGGCGACGGCGCATCCGGGCCCGCGATGGATCAGGCCAGCGCGGAGCGGTCCGGCGCGGAGGCGGCGAACAGTTCCCGGTAGACCGACTCCAGCGCCGGGTCCGGCTCCCGGCCCCGGCGTGCCATGACGGCCCGCGCCGTGCGCAGGGCGTCGTCCAGGCGGTGCTCGGACGGGGCCCCGTCCCCTCCCCAGGTGAAGGGCGGCAGGTACTTGGGGGCAAAGCCGGCGCCGAACCAGTTGCAGAAGGGCGCCAGGACGGTGCCCGTGTTCAGGCGGCCCTGGATCCCCACCTTGACGTGGTCGCCCAGGCAGCAGCCCACGAAGAGCCGGCCCGTGTCGGTCTCCCGATCGCCGTGGCGGACCCGCACGGCGGAGTAGTTGTTCTTCAGGTCGCTGTTGGTGGCCCCGGCGCCCAGGTTGACCCACTCTCCCACGGCCGCGTGGCCCAAGAAGCCGTGGTGCTGCTTGTTGGCGAAGCCCTGGAACTGGCTCTCCTCCACCTCGCCGCCCAGGCGGCACTGGGGGCCGGTGAAGGCCCCGTGGACGAGGGACTGCGGCTTGACGCGCGTGCCGGGGCCCAGGTAGGCCGGCCCCTGGACGAGTGCGTTTGCCCCCACCACCACGTCCCGGTCCAGGAGGACGGGCCCGCCGCTGGCGTCAAGCACCGCGCCCGGCGCGACGGCCGCGCCCTCGGCCAGGAAGGCGCGGTCGGAGCCCGGCCAGTCGTCCCGGCGCTCGCCGCGCCAGCCGCCGGCGGCGAGGATGTCCTCCGCCAGGTGATCGAGCACCTCCTGCCCCAGCTCGGCGAGCTCCCACCAGGCCTCCACGCGCGGGCCCAGGGGGCCGCGGCGCGGGGCGGCGGCGGGCGCCGGCCGTTCGGCCGTTTCCTCCAGGGACGCCAGGAACCCGCGGGCCTCGGATCCCGCCAGGCGCAGGGCCAGGATCTCGCCGTCGTCGGCCGCGAGCCGCTCGCCGGGCCCCAGGGCGTCCAGGCGGGCCAGGGCGTCCGGCTCCAGCATCAGCTGGTGCCCCGCCACCAGCAGCAGCTCGTCGGCAGCCAGGCGCTCCGGCGCCGGCCGTGGGACGAGGCCGGCCAGCTCGCGCCGCGGCCAGAGGAGCAGCTCGCGGTCGCGCGCCGCGGCCGCCAGCAGCTCCCGCGGGCTGCGGGGTCCCGCGCGCAGATCCCACACGGGGCGGCAGGCCGCCAGAGGGGCCAGCCAGTCCAGGCCGGAAGGCTCGAAGACGAGGATGGGCAGGCGGGCTGCGGGCATGGCTTCCTCCGTCGCGGGCGTGTCGGGCGGCGGCGCGGCGAGGCGCTCGGTGCCGCGGCCTCGCGACAAAATATAGCAGAGGGCCGCCATCCCTCCCACGAAAACAACCGCGCGGCGGTGCGGCGGGCGTCCCGTCCTCCGGCGGCGCCGGGCGCGCGGCGTGCCTGCGCCTCAGCGGTGCGGCGGCCGCGTCAGGCGACGCAGCGAGAGCCAGCCGATCAGGCACCCGAGCGGGTACGCGGGCAGATCCGCCCAGGAGAACGAGTGACCGAGGACGGCGCGCCCCACGAAGGTCGCCCGCGCGGCCACGAGCCAGTCCGGCTGCCATAGCTGCATGAACTCCAGGGCGCAGGTCGCGAGGCACACGCCGACGGCGATCGTCCCGAGGCGCGCGCTCGAGCCGGCGATCAGGACCGCCGCGCCCATGAAGAAGCACTCGTAGGCGAAGCTCGCGCCCCAGTTCTCGATCCACCAGCGACCCGGCCCGGCGTAGGCCTTCATGGCGAGGCCGATGGCCGCCGCGACGACCAGGAAGAGGGCGGCGCGCAGGCGCAGCCTCCGCCGGACCGCACCGCCGGCCGTCGGCGTTCCGACGGCGGACGGGCCGCCCGTCACACAGCCTCGATGGTGGACGGCGGCTTCGACGCGATGTTGTAGGTCACGCTGACCACCTCGGGGATCCCGTCCGTGATGTCCCGGGCCATGGCCTCGAGAGTCTCGAAGGGGAGCCGCGTCGGCGACGCGGTCCGCGCGTCCGTGCTGTCCCAGCAGCGCACCTCGATCTGCGCGCCGAAGGAGCGCCGGCCGTCCCGCATGCCCGTGACGCGGTCCTCGTGGAGGATGGCCAGGTACTGGAAGGCGTCGGCGCCGGCGAGGTGGCGTTCGACGATGGCGGTGGCGCGGCGGACCGTCGCGACGCGCTCGGGCGTCGCCTCGCCGATCACGCGCGCGGCCAGGGCCGGACCCGGGAACGGGATCCGCGCGAAGAGCTCGGCGGGCAGGCCCAGGCTCCGGCCCACCTCGCGCACGCCGTCCTTGCGCAGCTGGACGAGGGGCTCGAGGATGCGGTAGCCGAAGGCCGCCTCCGGATCGATCCCGAGCTGCGCGAAGACGTTGTGCTGCCGCTTGATGCCGGCGACGGTCTCGTCGACGTCGGTCAGGATCGTCCCCTGGAGCAGGTGCTTCGCGCCGCTCTCCCGCACGATGCGCCCGAACACGTCCCGGTAGAAGGTCTGGGTGATGGCCTCCCGCTTCTCCTCGGGATCGGTGACGTCCTTAAGGGCGGCGAAGAACTCCCGTTCGGCGTCGACCACCTCCACGGCGACGCCGAGGTCGCGGAACAGGGCGGCCACCCGCTCGGGCTCCCCCTCCCGCATGAGTCCGTTCTGGACGAAGACGGTCCGCAGGTGGTCGCCCAGGGCGCGATGTCCGAGCAGTGTCACCACGGAGGAGTCGACGCCCCCCGAGAGGGCGTTGATCGCCGTCCCGTCCCCCACCGCGTCCCGGATCGACGCGACCTTCTCCTCGATGAACCGCCGGGCGTCCAGCTTCGCCGCGGTGATCTCCTGGACCATGGAACAGCCTCCTTGGCGCGCGTCCGGATGGGCGGCGGGCCGTCCGTCCCGCGTCCCGCCCGACGTCCCGTGTCGATTCGGTTGTACCACGATCCGCGTCCCGCCGCCACCCGCGGCAAGGGAAGGCGCTCCCGGTGATTCCTCCGGGAGCGCCCGTCCGCGTTCGAGCCGGCGTCTCCGCCCGCGCCGTCAGGCCTCCACGGGCCGGCGGCGCAGGCGCTGCACCAGCCGCTCCACGCTGTAGTAGAGCGACGGGATGAGCACCAGCGTGAAGACGGCGCTCACCAGCACGCCGCCGATGGTGACGAAGGCGATGGGCAGGCGCATCTCGATACCGGCGCCGTGGCCGATGGTCTGCGGCACCAGGGCGATGGCCGTCGCCAGGTTGGTCATCACCACCGCCCGCAGGCGCTCGGGGCAGCCTTCCAGGATGGCCTCGCCGAGGCCCTGGCCCCGCCGCCGGAGCTGGCCCACGTAGTCCAGCAGCAGGATGGCGTTGTTCACCACGATGCCCACGAGCATGACCATGGCCATCAGGCTCATGATGTTCACGGTCTGGCTGCCGAACAGCAGGCCCCAGGCCGAGCCGATGAGCCCCAGGGGCAGGGTGATCATGACCGTGAGGGGGTGGACGAAGGACTCCAGGATCATGGCCAGGACCACGTAGGTCAGGATGACGGCCAGGATCATGGCCTGGAAGAGGGACGCAAAGGACTCCGTCTGCACCTCCAGCATGCCCGTGTAGTCGAAGCGGTAGCCGGGCGGCAGCGCGACGGCGTCCAGCTCCGGCTGCAGGACGGCCATGGCCTCGGCGGCCGTGATGCCGGCGAGGTTGGCCGAGACGGTGATCTGCTTCTGCCGCTCCAGGTGACGGATCTCGGCCTCGCCGCGCCGCGACTCCACGCGCCCGAGCTGGCCGAGGGGCACCAGGCCGTCCTCGGTCGGCACGCGCAGCCGGTGCAGGGTGCGCGGGTCGTTGCGCCGGGCGTCGGCGAGCTGCACGCGGATGGCGTACTCCTCGCCGGCGTCGCGGTAGACGCTCGTGTCGTCGCCCTCGTAGGCGTTGCGCAGGTAGAGGGCCACCTGGCCCGTCGCCAGGCCGCGGCGGGCGATCTCCTCGCGGTCGGGCAGGAAGACCAGCTCGGTGCCGCCCGGCTCCCAGCTGTCCTGGACGTCCACGAAGCCCCCCTGCTCGCGCAGGAATTCCACCAGGCGCGCCGTGATCCCGCGGAGCACCTCCGTGTCCTCGCCCATGACGGCCAGCTCGAAGTCGGCCTCGCCGCCGCCGCCGAACATCTCCACGGCGCTTACCGCGACCTCGGCTCCCGGCAGGCCGGCCAGGCGCGGCCGCAGATCCGCGGCGATGCGCCGTGTGCTCCGCGACCGCTCGCCCTTGGGCACCATGCGCGCGCGAATCATGGCCTCGTTGACGCCGCGCTCGGCGCCGCCGATGGTCGCGAGCACGGACATCTTCTCGGGCACCTGGTCGAGGATACCCTCCACCTCCGCCACGATGGACTCGACGGCGGCCAGGGAGCTGCCCACGGGCAGGGACAGGTCCACCTGGACGTAGTCGTTGTCCGAGTGGGGCAGGAACTCACCGCCGACGATGCCCATGGTCCAGAAGGCGAACAGGAGCAAGCCGATGGTCGCCGCGCCCAGCAGCACGCGGTGACGGGCCCGTGCCAGACTCCAGGCCAGCAGGCCGCGGTAGGCCCCGGCCAGCTTGCGCATCTGGCGGTCCATCCAGTGGCCGCGGCCGTTGGCCGGGGCTGCGTCCGCCGGCACGCCCTCGCTGCGCCGCGCCTGGATGCGTTTGAGCAGCGCCGCCGAGAGCATGGGCGTCAGGGTGAAGCTCATCACCAGGGAGAAGAGCGTGGCGAAGACCACCGTCAGGCCGAACTGCATGAAGAAGCGGCCGATGATGCCCTCCATGAAGGCGATGGGCACGAAGACGACGACGTTGGTCATCACCGCAGCGATGACGGCCAGCACCACCTCGTCCGTGCCCGCGCGCGCCGCCTCGTCGGGCGCCTTGCCCATCTGCAGGTGCCGGAGGATGTTCTCGAGCACGACGATGGCGTTGGTCACCAGCACGCCCACCGAGACGCCCAGGGCCAGCAGGCTCATCATGTTCAGCGTGAAGCCGGAGCCCATCATGAGCAGGAAGGACGCGACGACCGCGGCCGGCATGACCACTGCGGCGATGAGGGTGCCACGGAGGTTGTTGAGGAACAGGAAGAGCAGGCCCGCCGTCACCAGGATGCCGATGAAGATGTTCTGCAGGACGTCCTTGATGGAGGCCTCGATGAACTCCGAGTCGTCGAAGGCGTACTCGAGGACGAAGTCCTCGGGCAACTCCGCCGCCAGCTCGTCCACGGCGCGGCGGATGCCCGCCGCCGCCTCGACCGTGTTGGCGTCCGAGCGCTTGACCACGTCCACCTGCACGGCCGGCCGGCCGTTGTACCGCGAGCGCGAGCGCGCCTCCTCGTAGGTGTCGCGGACCTCCGCCAGGTCGCGCAGGAAGACGAATCCGCCGCTGGCCGGCACCCGGAGGGCGCCGATCTCGTCCAGGTCCGCGAACTCGCCCAGGGTGCGCACGGTGAGCTCCCGCCCCCGCTGCACGACGCGGCCG
>Ga0272443_10004886_pt1 | contig 14236 bp, 14 predicted proteins | sample SSMAcet12_FD_193581 | JGI IMG/M metagenome (GOLD analysis project Ga0272443, IMG submission 193581) | Marine sediment archaeal communities from Little Sippewissett salt marsh, Falmouth, MA, United States - SSM-Acet-12 | ecosystem: Environmental > Aquatic > Marine > Wetlands > Sediment ...
CGATATTCCAACCCAGCGGATGGTCACCGAATACGGTCTGTTCAAAAAGGTCTTCCATATACATCATGGGGTTGTCTTCATACATGTTGATTTCTTCCACGATCACTCCCCGTTCCCGGTCAATCTCTTTGGCTTCGAATTTGGAATTGAATAGTATGTCACTGAGCATTTCCAGGGCCAGCTCCTGCTTGTCCGCCCGCGCCTTGATATAATAGCCAGTGTGGTCTTTGGAGGTAAAAGCGTTATATTCTGCGCCGATACTGTCCAACTCCTTGGATATTCTTAAAGTAGTCGGTCTTTTTTTAGTGCCTTTGAACATCAGGTGCTCCACGAAATGGGATACGCCGTTAATATCCTTGGTTTCATAACGCGAACCCACCTTAGCCAGCACCAATACGGTAACGGCCTTGGTTTCGGTCATGGGCGCCAATAAAACACGCAACCCGTTTTTTTGTTTGTAAAGTTTATACATATTTATTTTTCGTACGTTACTTGATAAATTGCGCCGGCCTTATCATCAGATATATACATTATTCCATCATTGTCAAAGCCCACGCCCACAGGCCTACCCCAGGCATCGCCGTCTTCCTCCAACCAGCCAGTAATGAAGTTAATAGTCTGGGCGCTCTCATCAGTGATGTCTAATCGCACTACTTTGTATCCGGTGGGCACTGTCCTGTTCCAGGAACCATGGAAAGCGATGAACATGTCTTCAGCCAACTGTGCAGGTATCTGCGCATTGCCAGGAACGAAACTCATCCCCAGCGGAGCTGAATGCGCCTGCATGTTATATTCAGGAAAGACTGTTTCATTGGCACAGAAATTTTCTCTCTCTCCTTCGTACTCCGGACTGACCACACCGTCACCGTAACAATACGGCCAACCGTAATGTTGACCAGATTCAGTAATCACATTGACCTCTTCGGGCGGGATATCATCGCCTATGCGATCACGACCGTTGTTTACCGCCCATAATTCATCTCCCTTGAAAGCTATGCCCACCGAATTTCTTAATCCTTCCGCATAAATTTCTTCGTTGCTGCCGTCCAGATCATATCTGACTATGGCCGCTCTTTTTGGATTCACTTCTTCACAAAGATTACAGCTAGAACCCACGGATACATAAAGTTTTTCATCCGGTCCGATGGCTAAAGTCCTGGTCTGATGCCCGGCCGCCGTGCCGTCCGCCCAGCCCGTTGGCAGGTCATCGATAATTACGTCTTTAGCGGAATAAGTGCCGTCATTCTGGAAATCTCGATATACCACTACGCGGTCTTCTTCCGCGGAAAATAAATCTCCTTCATACCACAAGACGCTGTGCGGTACGGTCAACCCAGTATCAATAATAATTTTTTCATCTGCTACTCCATCCTTATCATTATCCGGCAGTAATACAATTTCACCCAAATCCTTATCCGCTACGATCATACTATTTTCCTCATTGAAGGTAAAAAACCTGGGCGCCACCATGCCTGCGGCATATACTGAAATTGAAAAACCAGCCGGTAAATTCAGCTGTCGAGCCTGACTAAATGCACCAAATTTATAAGATTCAGGTACTGACAATTCCTGTGCTGACAAAGTTATCAAATCTAAATTTTCATTAACATCCTGATTAGTAAGATGTTCGTTAAAATTATTTTCCTGAAGCTCCTCTGCAGGCACATCCCCACTGAAAAATGAAGTGTTAGTGTAAATAAAATTGACCCCGTATATAACGGCAGCTAACACTAATATTATGATTATGTATATTATCGCTTTTTTCATATTTTTATAATTCTAATGACATTCCATTTTCACGGTACCTGAATCCTTGTTTTTCGTAAAATCGCTTATTTTCATCTGAACAATTTAGTATCACCCGATAACAATCTGATTTCTCGGCTTGTTTGACTGCGGTCTTAACCAAATCCCGGCCAATGCCTTCACCCTCAAAAGTTTTCCGTGTGACCACATCTTCAATATGGCCCAGATTTCCGCAATCATGTATGAATTTGGGCTCTACTAATAAAGTAATCAATCCAATAACCTCGTCTGTTTCCTTATCAATTGCCGCCCAGATAAAATGATTTTTATTTTTGTTAATTTCCTTAAAAACCTTCCTACCTTGTGAGATATTTACTTTCGTAGAATCAGAAAGGTTGCTAAGAGTGGCAAATAGACCTTCGGTTATATGTTTCTTCTTCAGCTCTTTGATTTTATATTTCATAATATGAATTATTGAAATTTTATCTGAAACAATTAGCAACAAACCGGTTTTTTAAAAGACAGGGGTCTGGGGGCTTCACTAAGCCCTTTTAAAAAGTTATTGATTTTTGATTATGCGCATTGTCACCCTTCGGGTGATCTGCCTCTGGATGAAAGCCCCCAGAACTCTTTTGTTACTTTTCTGCCTGCCCGCCTTTGGAGGGGTTACAGAAAAGTAAAAAACTATTTATACTTATCAATCAAATAATCTAATAACTCCTCTATCATAACTCGTTCCTGTTCCATGGTATCTCTGTCCCTGACTGTCACCTTTTTGTCTTCATTACTGTCAAAATCATAAGTGATACAGTAAGGCGTCCCGATCTCATCCTGCCGACGGTAGCGGCGTCCGATAGAAGCAACTTCATCGTAATCAACCGTGAAATGACGGCTCAATTCCTCAAATATTTTCTTGGCTGGCTTACTGACTTCCTCTTTCTTAGACAAGGGCAGGACAGCCGCTTTGAAAGGAGCCAAATCTTTATGCAGTCGCAAGACAACCTCTTCTTCTTTATTGCTCTCAGTTGTCTTGGTGCGTCCGCCTTCAATGACCTCATAGGCGTCTAATAAAAACGCCAACATGGCGCGATCTACCCCGGCTGACGGCTCGATGACATAAGGAACGAATTCCTCCTTGGCCACATCATCCTTATACTTTATGTCATGTGCTTTCAAATCATAATCAGTACGGTTGGCAATGCCCATCAATTCGGCGAATCCCTTATCAAAAGGGAAATCATATTCTATATCAATGGTCTTCTTGGCATAATGGGCCAATTCTTTTCCTTTCTGTTCATACTTTCTTAAATTATCTTTCTTTATTCCCAAATCAATAAACCATTGATAGCTTAATTCTACCCATTCCTTAAAATATTTTTCATCTTCTTTGGGATTGACGAAATACTCCAACTCCATCTGTTCGAACTCACGGGAGCGGAAAATAAAATTTCCTGGTGTTATCTCATTGCGGAATGCCTTGCCTATCTGGGCGATGCCGAATGGTACTTTCTGCCTTGTCGTCTGTCTGACATTGTCAAAATTAACGAAAATATTCTGGGCCGTTTCCGGTCGTAAATAAGCCGTGGCCGCTGTATCTTCGGTCGGCCCAACAAATGTCTTGAACATGGTATTGAACTGCTTGGCCTCAGTTAATTTGCCCTTACAGTCCGGGCATTGCTTATTGTTTTCCAATTCATCCTCCTTAAAACGATGATGGCACTTCTTGCATTCCACTAATTCATCGGCAAAACCTTGCACGTGTCCACTCTTTTCCCAAACTTGAGGGTTAGTAATTATGCTTGAATCAAGACCAACAACATCTTCCCTTTCTTGGACGAACTTCTTCCACCAGGCTTTCTTAATATTATTTTTCAACTCGACGCCCAGAGGCCCAAAATCCCAAAAGCCTTGGAGTCCTCCGTATTTCTCGCCGGATTGAAAAATAAAACCCCGCCTCTTGGCGAGTGAAATGAGCGCGTCCATTTTGTTTGTTTTTTTCTGCATATTTAGTGTTATTATAGCTATTTTATACTTTTTCAGCAAATAAAAAACCGGACATTGATTGCCCGGTTATATTATCTAAGTAGACATCTGCTCAATAAATTTTTCGGCCGGCAGAGCCGTGAAATTCTTAAACTTTATGAAATACGCATCTTCACTGGAAAATGCCTGAGTGCCGCCATTTGGCCGATAACCAAATGATACACTGAAATACCCGGTACTTTTTCGGTTTTCCATCAAAGTCCGGCAAAGTTCCGGATCAGTGAAATAATCCGCACCGATAATGACCGTGGTTAACAGGCAGTTCAACGGTACCATAGGCGGATGGTCAGCGCCGCTGATCTGCTGGATTATCTGACAATCATCCGCGGTGATGATAAAACCGTCCGGACAATTGATTTCTAAAAAAATGGAAATTGCGCCTTGCTCATCGATATTCAGATGCGCCATGACTTCGTTGCCAGCAATAATATTGGCATTGATAAAGTCACACTGTTCGGCGGTGTGACACAGCATTAAAATCGGTAAAGTGCCGTCTGATTCATTGTCCAGGGCAAACTTTGCTACGCAAAGCTCAGGCACGGAAAAACACAAAACAGCCGATGCCTCCATAAGGCCTCCTTATTGAATGAACGCTTAAATTATTATTTAATTAAATTATTTTCTCAAAAATTTCCCGGCCTGTCAATTATTCTTCAATATCTTCTTTTTTCTTGCGTTTTAGGCTTTTCTTGGCCTTGGCCATGATACCTACGGCCGCTAAGGCTGACAATGCTCCGGCTACCCCGGCCAGTATTTTTTTCTTCTGCGGTTCTTCCAGGTTGTCATATTTTGACTTCACGTTCTTAGCGTGTTCGGACAATTTATTAAGCATTTTTTTCGCTTCCGTGGAATTTACTTTTTTCATATTTTGTAAAGTTAATAGTTATGTTTTAATTATACGCTAAATTTAAAAAATAAAAAACCGGCGCTGCTAGGCAACGCCGGTTGTATAATAACAATTGGATATTTGCTAAGGTTCGACAGTAGCAAGACCTGGTAGGTTACGCTTCTTTGGCTGATCGACCATAGCGATATTGGTTTTCTCAACCTTTTTGGGAGCAGAATAATCCACACCCATGACCAGACAGGACATCTCCTCGTAACTAACCGGCCGGACTTCAGCTTCGCTGGCCATGAAATACCATTCACCACCATTGTTGTTAAACCGACCAACACCATCGATTGTAAATTTGGTGCCATTTATGGCCAGACGGTTATACCCGCTCAACAAGCAAACCAGCTTGTACTGAAGTGAAGGATCATCCACAAACAAGCTAACCATATTATATGGTGAGACCCATACTTCATCAGACAGACGGTTAGCAAAAATACACTGATATCCAATATTGCAGATTGCATCCATCAGTTTGTCCTGATCAAGAGAATCCGACTGGATATCTCTGAAGTACTGGGTGACCACCTTGAGATAATGCGCGCGCAATTTCTTCTCACACGGCATTTTCTCCATGACTGGAACACCGGAATGGGTGGTATCGACCACTACATTGAGGTCAGCATAGTTCGTATCGGCGATCATCTCCACCACGGCCGGATTGACATCGGACAAATCCAACGTACCAGCTTTCAAACTTGAAGACAGGAATGATAGCAAAGCTATGGCGATGATAATCACCACCACAGAAAATAGTGTCCCTGATCCCCCTTTACGAGGTCTTTCATCAGCCGAGATAGTACATCCCGATCTGGCATTTTCCCGTTCGATCTTGTTATGGATCTTCCTTGTGTCAGGACGCATACAATTGACAATTTCATCCATGTTACTTCTCATAACAACTCCTTGTTATAATTGAGGTTATTGTGATTTCCGTATCCAATACTAGTTATTAATAAATCCAATTTATTCTAATTTAAGGTGCAAAATAACCGCCTACCTTAACACAAGATTGATTTCATGTCAACCCCTACTACTCGCGAGTAGCGGAGCTAAGGCATAAAAAAAGCACCCATATTTAATGAGTGCTTATGATAGTTACAGCATGGAGGCTGCTTTTTTCAGATAATCCTTGGCCTTATTGGCAGCTGGTATTTTTTTCTTGACCAGCTCAGCCACGGCAGCCTGAATGAATGTCCGGGACTGGGTGGCCACCGGATTGGAAAAACCGGTCTCATCCACCTTTTTCAATGCTTCAATTTGCTGACGGCAGCGGAATATCAAATCATTGAAAAATCGCTTGTCTACCACCGGCTGCTGTCCGAACAATGAACAGGTTAAATCAGTCAGCACACGCTCCAAACTAGTGCGTACCTTCCTCAACTTAAGTGAATTCCAGATCTTCATCATCTCAAAGGTTGCCACGTCGTACCGATAGTGTTCGATTCTCCAACGGGCGTGCGCCAGCTCTTCACCTACATACCGACTGGTATTGGCAAACGGCCGGATATCATAATAGTCCATCTGGCCGGCATAATAATACAGACGGTTCATAATGATGTTACGGTGATCTTTATTGCGCAATAAATCCATACAACGCTCAGAATCAACTTTACGCCCCTCCATTAAAACCCTGGTCAGAAAATCATGCACCCCGAGCCAATAAAGTTCCATCTCGTCGATCACGGCCAGCAAGGTAGCACGCCGAGCCACGATATGCGGCTCGATGCTAAGAATATCCATCTTACGCTGAAGCAAACGGTTTCTGGCCGCTACGTTTTTGGCCATCTTCACCGACTGGTTGACCCGATCCATAGAATCCAGGGTGTTGCCCAAGGTAACTACCAAATCACGCGCTTCCCGCTTGTATGCATTACGGGGATTCAACTCAATTTCTTTTAATATTTCTCCGGCTCGTTTGGCCAAACCAGCGCTCATGCCCTGGGCCGTATCCTTGCGCAGGTTTACTACCGCATCGTTATACTCTTCCAAAAGCTTTAAAGCCTGGACCAAACGTCCTTTCTCTCCACTTTGGAAAGTGATGCCATACTGTTTCTCCAGCAGGTAGTAAGTATAGCGCAGGGCAGAATACACATCCGTGAACATCTGGTAAACCAGATTCTTATGATCATGGTAAGCGGCCGGATATTGTCCGTCACGCAAGGCCGCGTGCACCAACACATTAGCCCAAAAAGGAATCAATACCTTACCCTTATGCGGACCGTCCGTAACCACCCTGATGTCACCGTGGAATAATCCTCCCCGGCTTCTGACTTTCTTGATTACCCCATCTTCAGAAATTTGGACCCAACGGATATTGCCGCTGCCTATCCTTTCAAATTCATTGACATATGCCATTTATTCCTCCTGTTTTTATATATTAATGAACTTCAGATCAGATTACTATTACGAATAAATAATGTCAACTTTGACATTAATACCAAAAAACAAATATAATAAATATATGAAAATTACCCTAATTACATTACTAACACTGAGTTTACTGCTAACCCCAATTATTACTTATGCAGCACCTACCTTTTCCTTCGATGGAGACAATAGAATTGGTAAAGCGCTAGATGTTCCGGATGAAGACCCAGAAACAATTACTTTATCCTTCTTACAATGGTTTTTCGGGGCTTTAGGTTTGATATCCGTCGTCATCATACTGTATGGGGGATTTTCCTGGATGACTGCGGCCGGTAACGAAGAGAAATTAAGCCGCGCCAAAAAAATCATCACCTATGCTGTCATTGGCATGATGGTCATGCTGACCGCTTTTATCTTGGTCAGTACCGTATTTAAAACCGGCGCCAATGTGAGTGGGCTCTATTCTCCATAATAAATAATATTATTTATATCGGCGGCGCTTGTCTGACGCTGATTTTACCGTCCGCTTCCAATACGGCCACATCACGCCGTCCGATTTTACCTTGCAACAAATAATTAGCCAGGGCATTGTCCACCTTGTCCTGGATGGCCCGACGCAACGGCCTGGCCCCGAACAGAGGATCAAATCCTTCCTCGGCCAATTCCCGCTTGGCCGCTTCCGTGGCTTCCAGACGGATACCTTTTACAGCCAGCCTTTTTTCCACCTTCTTCAGCATCAGATCTACGATCTTCAATATGTCGTCAAAAGACAAAGGCTTGAAGACCACGATATTATCAAACCTATTCAGAAATTCAGGGCGGTAGTAAGGCTTCAGTTCCTGGTTGATTAGTTCATCTTTTATTTTTTCCATTGGTACGTTTTCCCTCATTCGCTGCTGGATAACGGCCGTACCCGCATTTGACGTGGCGATGATGATCGTATTGGTAAAATCAATGGTCCGGCCCAAGGTGTCGGTCAAACGGCCATCGTCCATGACTTGCAAGAAAATATTCAGAATATCCGGGTGTGCTTTTTCCAATTCATCCAGCAGCAGCAATGAAAAAGGCTTGGCCCGTACTGCCTCGGTCAGGAATCCTCCCTGGCCACCGCCGCTGTAACCCGGTGGTGCTCCGATCAGGCGGTTGATAGCGGATTTCTCCTGATACTCGGACATATCCAGTCGGATCATATTATCTTCCGAACCGAAATAAATATCTGCCACTGTCTTGGCCAGCTCGGTCTTACCCACACCGGTGGGGCCCAAGAACAATAAATTAACAATAGGCCGGCTGGCATCCCGCAGTTCCGCCCGGGCCCGGCGCAAGGCCGTGGCCACGGCACTGACCGCCTCTTCCTGATCTACCATGCGCTGGTGGATATGCTGTTCCAAATTAATCAGTTTCTCGGTCTCTTTTTCTCCGATCTTGGTCACCGGCACGTTGGTCTTGGTACTGATCACTTCAGCTACATCTTCCCCGGTCACAATTGATCCCTTACCCTTCTTGCGGCGCACGTAGACGGCCACTTCTTCCAATAGAGTAATGGCTTTCTCCGGCAAATATCTGTCCTGGATATAGCGAATGGATAATTTTACGGTCTGCTGTATTGAATCATAGGAAAAAAATATTTGATTCTTGTTTTCAATGGTAGCGGCCTTGCCTTCCAATACGCGGATAGCACCATTGACATCCAGCTCTTCCACATCCACTTTCTGGAAGACTGAAGTAAGTGAACTGCTCCCCTCTATATACCGGCGGTAATCCAGCGGATTGGAAGTGGCTACGCAGTTGAATAATCTCTGCTGCAGGGCATTGGCCAGGATATCGGAAATATCCAGATTTTCCGCACCCTCAGTGGAAACACCGACCATGTTCTGGATATTGTCTATATATAGAAAAATATTTCCTGACTTAACTATTTCATTAATGATCTGCATCAGCAATCCTTCTAGTTCTCCCTGCCGACCGGCTGCTCCGACCAGCGAAGCCACGGACAGGCTGACCATGCGCTTGTCTTGCAGTATTTCCGGTACTTCCTCAGAAGCCATCAATTCCGCTATCCCCTCGACGATGCTGGTCTTGCCCACGCCCGGTAGTCCAGTCAATATGACATTCTTACCGCCTTCGATGATGCGCAAAGTGGACTCTATCTCCCTATCACGGCCGATGCAGGGCGGCAGAGCACCACGTCGGGCCAACTGGGTCATATCCCGGCTGAACCTGTCCAGCAACGGGGTGGCCACGGCCGTCATGGATTTGTTCATCACGCCTTTTGATTTATAGGCAGCCTTGGTGCGCCAACGTCGCCATTGTTCAGCCAGGCGCTGGTGGATGTTGATCCATTCCGCGACATTGACCAATTCTTCGAGCTCCACCTCCATATCATAAAAAATTTCACTGGACATCCTGTCCACCTTCACTACAGCAGTCAGTAGATGCGGAGCTCTGACTCTTTCCTGCCGGCTCTCATAAGCCTCGTGGTAGGCGGTAATCAAAGTCTCCCTGAATCCGCGCGAAAGATTTACTTCTCCTTTCACCGCTTGCGGTATGCGCTGCAGCGTCCGGGATATTTTTTCTACCAATACCTGGCTATTCAGGCCGAGGCGTCCCAGAATTACCTGTACGTCCTTGGCTGACAACAAAGTAGCCAAAATATGAATGGGTTCGGCCTGTTGGTGGTTGAACTTGCGGGCCAAACGCCAGGACTCCTCTACCAGCTTGGACGCTTCCAGGGAAAAGGTATCCGACACTTCCACTAGCTTGCTTTTATCTATATTAGTGGCTTCCTCAAATAACATGTCCGGCGGATCCATGGTCAATAAATTATCAAACTTTTTTTTCATGACCTTCTTGTCCAATAATGATTCCCGCTGGATACGGTAGTAGCCATACAGGTCAGTCAATAAAGTAACTGCGAAAATACCCAATAGCCTATCCTGCTCTGTAAATAATTTCCAAAACGGCTCCTGGGCGGACTTATCCATGAATTCCCAAAAAGCGAAAAACACTGCGGCCACGCCGATCAGCCCGAAGATAATCAAAAGTCCATTTATCAGGGCCCGCACTGTCCGCTCAATTTCCTCTTCGAAAATATGCAGAGAATCAATTTTTTTGCCCCAATACAGATATTTTCCATCCAACCAGGCGAGTACTCCTCGCTCCTGGCAGCGTTGGCAATCATCATCATGATCCAAAGCCGTACCCTGGCAGATAGGGCATTTGGTCAGTACATAACTTTTACCTTTTTCTATGGCCATGGTCAGCTATTATTTAGGAAAATTATAGGCACATCAAATACCTGGAATAAAATATAATAAATTATTATCAATGGCAGCAGCAGCCACATAATAAATATCACAACTAAAATAATCAGCCACAAAACGGTACCTACTAATTTCCATATCAATACAATTACTCTCATAAAAAAACTGATCAGTCTGCCCTCTTTGGTGTAATCTCCGTACATGGGCTTGAACATGTTTTTCAGCCAGATACCCAAAGCCATCCTTCTTTTAACATGGAAGGTGGCGCTGTCCAAACAATAATTCATTATTCGCAAGAGACCTTTGGTATACCACCAAATCGGAAAATAAACGATATCCCAAATAATTTCTACAGCAATGTATTTTAGAGTAGCAATTAAAACGTGGTCCCTCATAATCATTTTTATTTTTTACTAGCTAATTGTACCATTTTTTATACCTTTTGTAAAGCAAAAAAAGTTATCACCTGATAACTTTAGTGTTCTTGTTTTTAAAAATTTAACTAATTAATTGAAAAACAAGGAAAAAACCAATTCATCCTGACCTTTATGAAAATGATGCTTCAATATTGCCTCTTGCTGCATGCCCTTGTTCTGGAAAAATTCCTTGACCTGTCTGTTGTCAGAATGGATCATAGAAAAAACTTTTCTCAGTTTTGATCCCCTGCGCTTATAATAATAATCCGCTTCGGCCACCATCACGTCAAAAAGCATTTCTTTGACCAGCGCCGGATCCTTGGCTTCTTCTGATACGGTAATTCTGGTTAATTCTGCCACGCCATGCTCCAAGGTGCCTTGGGTCCGCCAGCTGATCAAACCCACGATAATGCTGCCGTCAAAAGCAATCCGATAATGATGGCTGGTGCATTCCTGCTTATAAGTCTTCTTAGCCTCATTCACCGACTTGAAGCTGTATTTGCTTTTTAAAAGTTGCGAAACATTAGGGCCGTCTTCGCAATAGGCCTTTCTTATTTTTATCATATTATTTTTTTATTCAGTTGTTGTTTCGGTGGCTCCTTCTGGCTCGGTTGTCTCAGCCGATTCTTCGTCCATAGCATCTGTCTCCACGCCAAGCTGTTGGTCTACTAATTCTTTGAGGTCTTCAACGGAACGAGGGTTGTCAATCTTTTCACCGTTTAATATAAATGAAGGTGTGGAATTCAGTCCGGCGGCCGTGGCGCTGTCATAATCATCGTTAACTTTGTTTTTGACCGTTTCTGATCCCAAATCAGTATTGAATTTTTCTACATCCAAGCCCAGCTCCTCGGCATATGCAGCGAATTTTTCGCTGGGATCGGACAAGTTTGACCAGTCACTCTGATTATCAAAAAGCTTGTCATGCATCTCCCAGAACTTATCCTGAATGGCCGCGGCTTGGGCTGCCTGGCCGGCTACTTGGGCATTGGGATGTATACTGCTCAAAGGAAAATGACGGAATGCTAAATGTACCTTGTCTCCGTACTCATCCATAAAATCACTCAATATGGGACGATAGGAAGCACAAGCCGGACATTGGAAATCACTGTATTCAATTAAGACTACGTCAGCATCGGGATTACCCTTGGTATTATCGCTGGCCGGATCAATTGCATCTATCTGTATCTTTTTATTGGCACCGTCGCTTTCGACCTGCATTAATCCGTAAACGCCAGCTCCCAATAGGATGACTATGCCGACCCAAACTAATATCTGAGTTCTTTTCTTTTTATTTTGTTCCCGCTGCTTGGACTCCAGCTTCTCCTGCTTTTTTAGCTCGCGTCTTTGCTTCTTGGTTAAATTCTGTCCATTAATATCCATAAATATAAATTATCTCTTTAAGTAATAGTATTCTATCAGACTATGGTAAAAAATCAAAACATGTAAATTTCATATTTAAAATATTTTTCCTGGAACTCGATTGCTTTTTTTATTTGTGGCTTGGTGAATATCTTTTTCGCTACAATTAGTTTAATTTCCCTGTCACCAGACAATCTTTTGATAATCGCTATTACTTGGCCAAAAAATTCTTTTATCGGTTTATCCACACCCAGGACATAGGCATCAACTTCTTCCCCGTCGTATTCGGAAATCTCTCCGGGTACATAGCCGTAATTCAGTTCATATCTTAGGTCAGAAAAATCCGGATGTGCTGAACCGAGCGGCCGGTCGACAACCACCTTAACTGTCTTATTTTTCCAATAACTATAGTTTTCCATTTTTAATTTGTTGCCTGATAATTGACATTAATTCCAGATAAAAATGCAAATTATGGATAGTGGCCAGCCTCTGGGCAGTAAAATCCCCGATCATGAATAAGTGGCGTAAATAAGCCAGAGTAAATTTCCGGCAAACAAGACAATCACATTTGCCATCAAGTGCCTTCTGGCTATTTTTATACTTGGCCTGTTTGATCCTGACGTCAGTGTAGAATTTACCTTTCAATTCCTTGTTGCGCCATTTATAAAGCACCCCATGCCGGGCATTACGCGTGGGCAATACGCAATCGAACATATCTATACCCCTCTTCACGGCCGCTACTATCTGTTCCGGATAACCCACACCCATTAAATAATGTGGCTTGTCCTGTGGCAAGAGAGGGACGGTATGGTCTAAAATCCTATACATCTCCTCCACGGGTTCGCCGACGGCTAATCCACCGAGCGCGTATCCGTCCCAGCCAGAGGCTGTTCCCCGTCCGCCGCCGGGCGTGGCGCCTTTGGCGGAGTAACTTTTTTCTATAGCCAGCAGATCACCAACACTTTTGCTGCGTAGATCCAAATATGATGAGCCCTGGACTATGCCAAAAAGCCTCTGTCCAAACTTGGCATTATGCTGCTTAAAATACTGTAAACCAGTTTTGGCCCAGCGCGTTGTCAAAGCCAAAGATTTCTCCGCATAACTTCTAGAACTAGGATATGGCGGGCACTCGTCGAAACTCATGGCTATGTCCGAACCGATGGCTCCCTGTATGGCCATGGCCTTTCTGGGAGTGAGCAGGTATTTCTGTCCGTCCAGCTCGGATATGAATTCCACACCGCCAGGCTTCATCTTCCTTTTCTTGGCCAATGAAAAAACCTGATACCCCCCGGAGTCCGTCAAGATTGGACCGGGCCAATTCATGAATTTGTGCAGCCCGCCGTATTTCCTGAGCACTTCCAATCCCGGCCGCTGCCAGAGATGGTAAGTATTGGCCAAAATTATCTGGGCGCCGATTAAAGACAAATCAGACGGCAATAAAGACTTGACCACACCGCGCGTGGCAATGGGCATGAAAAAAGGAGAATCGATCCGACCGTGCCTGGTGGTTAGCTGGCCGCAACGGGCCGCGGAGCGACTGCTTTTTTTTGACAACTTGAAAAACATTTAATTATTCGGTATTGGTATTGCTGTTTAAATTCAAGTTGGTATTGCTATTGGTGTTGGTGTTGGTCGCGCTATTGGTATTGCTATTAGTATTGCTATTGCTATTTGTATTGGTACTGCTGGAGGCTACTACCAAACCGTCACCGACATATAACGGGTCATCTGTTAGCACCGTGGAAATCAAATCCCTGTTTATGGTCAATTCTTCCTTGGTAAAACTATCCGTGGCGGACATTTGGCTGGCTTGGGACAGCACCATGACTTGGCCCACATCGCTGTCAGTCGGCGTAATAGATACTTCGAAACTGGCCTGTAACTCTGTAAAAAACTGTCCAACATGTTCCGGGATCTTATTTATGGACCAATTTACCTGTCCGGACTCCTGGTCAAATGAAATGCTTCCGGCATTAACCTTGGTGTCCCCGGTCCAGCTGACCCCTTCTGGCAGTATGGCGCTGACGATAACGTCCTGCACCTCATTGGCTCCGTTCCTGATATACCAATAAATCCGGTATTTCGTGGTTTTACCTGACTCCGGTGGCAAAGGCCCTGCGCCCACTTTGATATATTCGTCATCATAA
>Ga0272443_10004887_pt1 | contig 14234 bp, 12 predicted proteins | sample SSMAcet12_FD_193581 | JGI IMG/M metagenome (GOLD analysis project Ga0272443, IMG submission 193581) | Marine sediment archaeal communities from Little Sippewissett salt marsh, Falmouth, MA, United States - SSM-Acet-12 | ecosystem: Environmental > Aquatic > Marine > Wetlands > Sediment ...
AGCGCCGGTCCGGATCGGACTGGTTCACCGCCATGATCCGGTTGGTGTAGGCCAGCAGGTCGTCGTGCGTCGGCCCGGCGTAGGTGGCCAGGTAGGGGCCGAGGCTCCACGTGCCGACGCTCCAGGTGTCGTCCGGTCTGCTCCCGGAGCGGTCGCGGGCGGCGGCGGGCAGACATACGAGGAGGACCAGCAGGCCTGCGAGGGGGATGCGGATGGCCAAGATCTCGTTCCTTCCGGGTAGGTTAGACGAAACTTAAACTCTGGCGGCGACCGGGATCAAGGACCATCCCCGCCGGCGCGGCCCGCCAGGACCGCCGCGAGGAAGTCCAGGCTGCGATCGACCGCGCCGGCGCCGGACGCCACCAGGGCACGGGCCGCGCGGCCCGCCGCGTCGCGCGCGGCGGGATCCTCGAGCCAGCCGCGCCAGAGGTCCGTCAGTTCCCCGGCGCTGCGGAAGACGGCGCCGCCGCCGGCGTCCAGCAGATCCCGTGCCTCGCCGGCGCGTCCGATGCGCGGGCCCACGAGGACGGGCCGGCCGTGGGCCGCCGGCTCGAGGACGCTGTGCACCCCGTCGCCGAAGCCGCCGCCCACCAGGGCCACGTCGCCCAGTGCGTAGAGCTCGGCCAGGAAGCCCACGCGGTCCACCACGAGGACGCCGCCGGGCGCCAGGCGCGGCGCGGCCGACAGTCGCGTCAGGGGCAGGCCCCGCGCCGCGGCCTCGCGCTCCAGCCGTGCGAGGACGGCCTCCCGCGGCTCGTGGGGAACGAGCAGCAGGCGCAGTCCGGGATGCGCCGCGCGCAGCTCCGCGAAGGCCGCGAGCAGCATGTCCTCCTCGGGCGGCCAGGTGCTGCCCGCCACGAGGCAGCCGGCGGGATCCGCCGCCTCGCCGCGCAGGGGGTGGTCGCGGTCCTCCGCCACGCGCGCCAGGACCCGGTCGAAGCGCGTGTCGCCGGTGACGCGCAGGCGCGCGGCGGGCACGCCCAGGTCGCGCAGGCGCGCGGCGTCGGCATCGCCGGCGGCGCCGACGCCGGCCAGGCGCCGGTAGACGGGGGCGCTGAGCAGGCGGCCCGGCCAGCGGCGCCGGCGGCTGCCCTCGCCCAGGGCCGCGCCCAGCAGCACCACGGGCACGCCGCGCCGCTCCGCCTCCAGGACGAGGTTGGGCCACAGGTCCCACTTGACCGCCGCCACCGCGTCGGGGCGGAAGCCGTCCAGGAGCCGTCCCATGGCCCGCGGCGTGTCGAGGGGCAGGGGCAGGACGAGGTCGGCGCCGTCCACGGCGGCGGCGGCGCGCCGGGCGGAGGCCGAGAAGAGGGTCAGCATGATCGCGGCCCCGGGCTCGCGCGCGCGCAGGCCCGCCAGGAGGGGCCGCGCCTGCTCCAGTTCGCCGGCGCTGGCGGCGTGCACCCAGTAGCGGGGCCGCCGGTCCGGCGGCGGCCAGGCCGGAGCGCCGGCTTCGCGGCGCCAGGCCAGGGTCGCGGCCAGCTTGGGCGCGAAGGGCGCCGCCAGGGGCGCCAGCGCGGCCAGCAGGGGTGAGAGCAGGCGGTAGAGGGCGAGGATCATGGCAGGGCCCCCATGGCGGCCAGGGTTGCCAGGACCTCGTCCGCGCCGATGTCCGTCAGGCAGGCCCGCGTGCCGAGGCGGCAGGGCTTCTCGCCGTGGAGGGAGCAGGGCCGGCAGGGCAGGGGCCGCTCGAGGACGCGGCTGGCCGGCAGGCGGGGGGCGAAGCCGAAGGCCGGCACCGTCGGGCCGAAGAGGACCAGCGCCGGCGTGCCGGTGGCCTCGGCCAGGTGCCCCAGGCCGCTGTCGCCGGTCACCAGGACGCGGCAGCGGGCCAGGGCCGCGGCCGTCTCGGGCAGGGGACGCTCGCCGGCCAGGGCGGCGCCCTCCGGGCCGGCCAGGGTGGCGCAGAGAGCCTCCTCGCCCGGCCCGCCCAGGACGAGCAGGGCCGCGCGCCCGGCCAGGCGCGCGGCCAGCGCCGCGAAGTGCGGCCAGGCCTTCTCCGGCCAGCGGGCGCCGGGGGCGAATCCCACGGGAAGGGCGCCCGCGGGCAGGCCCGCCGCGGCCAGCGCCGCCTCCGCGCGCTCGCGCGCCACGTCGGGCGCGGGATACTGCGCGTCGGGGGCCTCGCGGTAGGAGGCGCCCAGGAGCCGGCGCGCGGCCTCCCGGTGGCGCCGGTGGGCGGGCACGGCCGCCGGGGGCGCCGGCAGGCGCCCGTCCAGGCGCCCGCGCAGCACCCACAGGCGCCGGCGGACGTCCTGGCGCCGCGTGGCGGCCCAGCGGGCGCCGCAGCGGGCCAGCAGCGCGCGCAGGGCGCGGCTGCGGGGGCTGGCGTGCAGATCCAGCACCGCCCGGAAGCCCTCGGCAGCCAGGGCGCCCGACAGGTCGCGCAGGTCGCCCGCGCCGGCGCTGCGGGGCAGCGTCCACACCCGTTCGATCTCGGGCAGGGGTTCCAGGAGCGAGGCGTACTCCTCGTGCACCAGATAGTGCACCGGCCCGCCGGCCAGGGCCGCGTCGCGCAGCGCCGGCAGGGTGAGGACGACGTCCCCCAGGGAGCCGAATCGGATGACGAGGGTCTTCATGCGGCGGGCCTTTGTGCGGGACGCCGCAGTCTAGGCGCGCCGCCCGGGCCGGTCAAGACGGGTGCTTGACAAGCGCCGGCGCAGGCTGAAAGCTGGTGCCCGAACGGAGGCCCCGTGAGCCCGACGACGCCCGCCATCAGCGACCACGACCTGCGGCACCTGCTGGGCCTGCTGGCCTGCGACGCTTCCCTGACCCGCGATGCCCTGCGCCGCCGCGAGGCGCCGCCGGCCGAGCTCCTGGCGCCGCTGCTGGCCCGCCTGACGGACGGCCTGGCGCGGGCCGAGGCCCTGCTCGCGGGACGGGACGCGCCCGCGGCCGGCGCCGCGCGGGAGGACGCCGCCGACCAGCTCGAATGCCTGTGGGAGCGCTTCCGCGCCGCCGGCCGGCTGCCCGCCGGCGCCGAGCTGGCGCTCGACCGGCCCTGGCGCTTCCCCGCCGAGCCCCGGCGCCTGCACGCCCTCCTGCTCAACCTGCTGGAGAACGCCTGCGCCGCGGCCCCCGGCGGTCCCCTGCGCGTGGAGGCCGCGGGCGAGACCCTGCTGGTGGCCAACGGCGGCGCGCCGCTGCCGGACGCGATGGCAGCCGCCCTGGCGCGGGGCGAGGCGCCGCCGCCGCGCGGCGGTCGCGGGCGGGGCCTGGGCATCATCCTCGCGGCGGCCCACGACCTGGGCCTGGATCTGGCCGTGGACCGCGCGGCGGGGCTGACGCGCCTGCGCCTCGCGCCCGCCGCCGGGCGGCGCGTCCTCGTGGTGGAGGACGACGCCGACCTGCTGCTCATGCTCTCCGAGCGCCTGCGCGCCGACGGCCTCCGCGTGGAGGCCCGCGCCGCCGCGCCCGAGGCGCCGCCGGCGCCCGGCGCCTACGTGGCCGTCGTGGCCGATCTCCACCTGGCCGGCCGGCGCGGCGACGCCCTCCTGGCCGCGTGGAAGGCGGCGGATCCGGCCCTGATCACCGTCCTGCTCACGGGCGACAGCCAGGCCGCCGACCGGGACTGGCCGGGGGTGGACGCCGTCGTCATCAAGCCCGGCCTGGCGCGGCTGCTGGCCGCCCTGGCCCCCGCCGGGGAGGGCGCGTGACCATCGACCTCCTGCTCGGGGCACTCTGCCTCGGCCTCCTGGGCGCCTCGGCCTTCTTCTCCGGTTCCGAGACGGCGCTGTTCGCACTGGATCCCGCCCAGCGGCACCATCTGCGCCGCCGGCGCGATCGTCCGGCGCGGTACGTCACCGTGCTCCTGGGGCGCCTGCGCGAGGTGCTGGTCTCGGTCCTCGTGGGCAACACCTTCGTCAACATCCTCCTGGCCGTCCTGGCCGCCCGCCTCGCCATCCGCCGGTTCGGCCCCGAGCGGGGGCCCGTCGTGGCCGGCCTGGTCGTGACGGCCGCCATCCTGATCTTCGGCGAGATCCTGCCCAAGACCCTCTCGGTGCGCCGTCCGCTGGAGCGGAGCCTGCGCATGGCCGGCCCCCTGCTGCGCGTGCACGGCCTGCTGCGGCCCCTGGCCCGCGCGCTGCGGGGATTCAGCCAGCGCCTGCTGAGCGTCGTGGAGCGGCTGGCGCCCCGCGACGACCTCGAGCTGCGCGAGCAGGACATGCTGGCCCTCATCAGCCTCGGCGTCGAGGAGGGGGGCATCGGCGAGAAGGAGCGCGAGCTGGTGCGCGGCGTCTTCGAGCTGGGCGACAGGACCGTGGGCGACGTGATGACGCCCCGCGTGGACCTGTTCATGCTGGACGCAGCCACGCCGGCGCGGGAGGCCGTCGCGCCCGTGCGGGGGGCGGGCTACACGCTGGTGCCCCTGCTGCGGGGTGGCCCCGAGGAAGTGGTGGGCCTGCTCGAGGCCGTCTCCCTGCTGGGACAGGAGCAATCCGCGCGCCCCCTGGGCGAGCTGGCGCGGCCGCCCCGCTTCTGCCCCGAGAGCCAGCGCGCGGGCCCCCTGCTCCGCCAGCTCCTGGCCGAGGGCGAGCCGGCCGCCCTGGTCCTCGACGAGTACGGCGCCCTCGCGGGACTGGTCAGCCTCGTGGACCTCTACGAGGTGCTGGTGGGAGACATCTTTAGCCGCCACGACTTCGAGAGCCGCCGCTACGCCCTCGTGAACGCGCGGACGCTGGTGGCCTCCGGCCGGACGCCGCGGGACGTCGCCGAGCGCCTGCTCCGGTGCAACCTGGGCGGCGGCGAGGCGGAGACCCTCGCCGGCGCCCTCATGGAGCGGCTGGGCGAGTTGCCCGAGACCGGGCGCGCCTACGATCTCGCCGGCGTGCGCTGGACCGTCCTGGACGCCGACGGGCCGGCGCTGCGCACCCTCCGCCTGGAGCGCCTGCCATGAACGGGTGGCTGCTTGCCCTCGTCCTGGCCGTCCTGGGCTCGGCCTACTTCGCCGGCAGCGAGACGGCGGTGACCTCCAGCGACCGCTTCCGGCAGCGGGCCGAGGGGGAGCGCGGCAAGCGGCTGGCGCGCCTGGCCGAGCGGCTCTATCACCGCCCGGCCCACACCCTGGCCGCCCTGCTCCTGGGCAACAACGTCGTCAACGTCCTGGCCTCCATCAGCGGCCTCATGCTCACCGAGCGGGCTTTGGCGGCCACGGGCCTGGCCCTGCCGGACTTCTGGACGGACCTGATCAGCTCCCTCTGGGTCTCGACGCTGCTGCTCGTCCTGGGCGAGGCGCTGCCCAAGAGCGTGGGGCACCACTACGCGGAGCGGCTGACGCGGGCCACGGCGCCGGTGCTTCTGCCCCTCGTCCTCGCGCTGCGGCCCCTGCTGGGCCTGGGCGACCTGATCGGGCGCGGGCTGCGCCGTCTCTTCACGGGGCGGCCCGTGGCGGAGCGGCCGGCGGTTGGCTGGGAGACCGTCGCCATGCACCTGGACGCGGGCCTGGCCCAGGGGGTGGTGGCGGCCGACGAGGACGCCCTCATACGCCGTATCGCCCTGCTCAACCGCCTCGACGCCGGGCAGCTCGCCGCGCCCCTGGACGAGCTGGTGCTCCACCCCGTGGACGGCGACGTCGAGGAGCTCCGGGGGCGCCTCGCCGCGGCGCGGGCGCCGCGGGCATTTCTCTACAAGGGACAGCCGGACGACCTGGTGGGGGTCATCGGCAGCCGCCGCCTGCTGGGTCCCGATCCCGGCCTGCGCCTGGCGGAACAGGTCCGTTCGCTGCGGCGCGTCCCCGCCCACCGGCCCATCCTGGAGCTCATCGACGAGCTGCAGGGCAGCAACCTCAAGTTCGCCGCCGTGCACGACCGCGACGGCCGCATCCGGGGCGTGGTCTTCCTCGAGGAACTCCTGCGCGAGCTGGTCACCTTCCGGCGGGATGGCCTTTCCTAGCCCGGCAGCCGTCCGCGCGACCGGAATTCCATGGGCATTCCGTTCCTATCTTCCGTTGCATAAGGGATACCTAATGAATCTTGACCAATTGCAGGAGATTCCTTATTTTTTCAGTCCCCTCTCCTCTCACGCAAGGAAGGAGACATCGGGCATGGAGCAACTCAGCAAGCTCGAGATCGGCGAGCGCATCAAGCGCTACCGTCTCGAGAAGAAGATGACCCTCAAGGAGATCGAGGCGGCCAGCGGCGTGTCCGCCACGCACATCTCCGAGATCGAGCGCGGCAAGTCGTCTCCCACGGTGGGCGCGCTGACGCGCATCGCCCACGCCATGGGCACCGAGGCGGCCTTCTTCGTCGGCACGGACGACCTGCCCCACGTGGCGGTGGTGCGGGCCAGCAATCGCCGCCGCTTCCGCTTCCTCGAGCCGCCGGTGGGGATCGAGTCCATCTCGGGCACCTTTCCGCAATCGCGCATGTCCGTGATGATGATGGCCTGGGAGAAGGGCGCCGTCGCCACGGGCGAGTTCAACCGCCACGAGGGCGAGGAGTTCATCCTCGTGCGCAAGGGGATCCTCGAGGCCTACGTGGACGACGAGCGCTACATCCTCAAGGAGGGCGACAGCCTGCACTACCACGCGTCGAGCCCGCACCGCGTCGAGAACATCGGCGACTCGGTCTGCGAGGCCATGGTGGTCACGGTGCCCAGCTTCAAGATCTAGGAGGGGAATCATGGAGATCACGGAACTCGGCGCGCGCATCAAGCGCATCCGCAAGGCGCGGGGATTGACCCTCAAGGACATCGAGGGACGCAGTCAGGTTTCCGCCACGCACATCTCGGAGATCGAGCGCGGCAAGACCAGCCCGACCATCGGCGCCCTGGCGCGCATCGCGGCCGCCCTCGGCAAGGACACGGCCTTCTTCCTCGAGACCGAGAACCTGGACGACGTCAGCCTCATCAAGTACGAGGAGCGCCACAAGCTGGAGTTCAAGTCCGCCGCGGGGTACTATCAGCGCCTCAGCCACGGCATCCCCGGCGGCCGCCTCCAGGCCTACCGCCTGCACCTGGAGCCCAGCGCCGTGCTGGGCTACACTCACGTCAACCAGGAGGGCGAGGCGTCCATCTACTGCGAGCGTGGCCAGGTGGAGTTCCGCGCCAACGGGGAGACGATCCTGCTGAACCCCGGCGACAGCGCGCACTTCATGGAGCTGGAGAGCCACGGCTTCGGCAACCCTTCCCAGACGGAGACCGCCGACTGCGTCCTCTTCAGCACGCGGCGCTACAGCGTCGAGAACCTCTAGGAGGCGGCGTGAGCGACGAAACCCGGACCGATGCCCGGTTCCTCAGCATGATCCTGGCCTACAACGCCGCCGCCCTGCAGCACCTCGGCAAGATCGCCAGCCCCATGTCGGGCGAGGTGAAGCGCGACATGGACGCGGCGCGGCAGTCCATCGAGCTGCTGGAGTGCCTCGAGGCCAAGACGGCCGGCAACCTCAGCGACGAGGAGGAGAAGACCCTCCAGCAGATCCTGACGACGCTGCGGCTCAACTTCGTGGACGAGATGGGCAAGGAGCAGGCGGCGCCCGGCGGGTCCGGCGAGGCCACCGGCGCCGGCGAGTCCGGTGGCTCTGGCGAGGCCGGAGAGACCGGCGGCGATCCCGACGAGGCCGCGCCCGGGACGGAGGACTGAATGCCGCCGGCCCGGTGGACGGCGCGCGCGGCGGCGGCACCGCTGCTGGCCGCGGCGGCGGCCGCCCTGCTGCTGGCCGCCGCCTGGGCGCCCGCGCGGGCTGCCTTCGGCCTGCCCGAGTCCGCCGGCCTCCTGCGGCTGCGCACCGTGGAGTCCGCGGGACTGGGATCGCTCCGCACCACCTACAGCCAGTCCTACCACCGCCAGGAACTCGGCCTCGACAGCGGCGACCACTGGTTCACCGGGCGCCTGGGCCTGGCCTTCGGCCTGGGCGAGATGGGCCAGATGGCAATCGACACGCGCATGCACGGCCTGCTGCGCTCCGTGTCGCCCACCGACGCCGCCCTCTACCAGGCCACCGGCAACTGGGACTGGTCGGGCGGCGCGGGCGACAGCGACCTGAGCCTCAAGATCATCCTCCCCGTGCCGCTGCCGCGCATCGCCCTGGCGGGGGAGGGGGCGATCCGCCTGCCCACGGGCGACGACAGCCGCAACCTCAGCGTCGGCTCGCGCGACTATGAAGTGCTGGGCATCCTCAGCATCGACCTGCACCGCGGCTCCCGCTTCGTGCCCACGCGCCTCCATCTCAACGCCGGCGTGCGCGTCAACCGCGACCCCGACGGCTTCGGCCTGCCGCCCGATCCCGCCGGCGGCGCGCCCTCGCCCTTCCCGCCCTACTACCCGCCGCGCGGCCCCGGCGAGACGGAGAGCGAGCGCCGCCAGCGCTTGCTGGGCGTGGGCCTGGAGTTCATGGGGCAGGGCAAGCGCCTCTACGGCGAACTGGTGCTCGAGGAGCTGACGGCCATGGGCGACGCGATGGTCCTGCGCGAGCAGCTCTGGCAGCTCGGCCTGGGCTTCCGCGCGAGGGCGCCCTGGCGCCTGGAGCTCTTCGGCGCCGTGGACATCAACCTCTCCCGCGACGACCTCGACACGGACTTCGAGCCCCACTACCCGCGCCTGGCCTTCTCCCTGGGGGTGAGCCGGAGCTGGCAGATCCTGGCCGGCGATCCCGACCGGGACGGCGTGCGCGGGGAGGCGGACCTCTGCCCGGACACGCCCGAGGACTTCGACGGCTTCCGCGACGGCGACGGCTGCCCCGATCCCGACAACGACGAGGACGGCGTGCCGGACCTCATCGACCTCGCGCCCTTCCTGGCCGAGGACTTCGACGGCTTCGAGGACGAGGACGGCCGGCCCGACCTGGACAACGACAACGACGGGATACCCGACCGGGACGACCTCTGCCCGGACCGGCCCGAGGACTTCGACGGTTTCGAGGACGAGGACGGGTGCCCCGACCGGGACAACGGGACCCGGGGCGAGCCGGGCGGGACCGGGGCGCCGTCGGATGCCGCGCCGGCCGGCGAGGATGAGACTCCGGGTGGCGACGAGGCACCGGAGAGCGCCGGCTAGGATTCCTCCGCGCCGCGCTCGCGGCGCTTGACGGCCCGCCAGTGGCCTTCCATTTCCTCCAGGTCCGCCTCCTCCAGGCTGCGACCGCCGGCCGCCAGGCCCGCCGCCATGGCGCCGAAGCGGCGCCGGAACTTCTCGTTGGCGGACTCGGCCACCGTCTCGGCCTCCAGGCCCAGCCAGCGGCAGAGGTTCGCGGCGACGAAGAAGAGGTCGCCCAGCTCGTCGGCGATGCCGGACAGGTCGCGCCCGGCCAGCGCCTCGCGGTAGCGACGCGAGGGGCCGGCTGTCCCGCCAGCGGCCGGCGGCGGCCGGCGCGGCAGGCGCTCCAGCTCGAGATTCAGCTCCGCCAGCTCCTCGCGCAGCTTGGCGCGCACGCCCGCCAGGTCGGGCCAGTCGAAGCCCACGTCCGCGGCCCGCTCCTGGTAGCGGTGGCTCCGGGTCAGGGCGCCCAGGCTGGCCGGCAGGCGTCCGAGGGGATCCTCGCCGTGTGCGCGGCGCTCCTCGCGCTTGATGGCCTCCCACAGGCGCGTCTGCGCCGCGCTGTCCTCGGCGGCGGCGGGATCGTCGGGGCCGGCGGCGTCGGCGGGAAAGACCTGCGGGTGGCGGCGGCGCAGCTTGGCGTCGGCGGCCGCCAGGGGCGCGCCCGGCTCGCCGCTGTCCCCGGCCAGGCGCATCAGGCCGAACAGGACGAGGAAGGCGACGTCGCCCAGCTCCTCGCGCTGGCCCGCCGCGTCGCCGGCACGGCTGGCCTCCAGCCACTCGTGCCCCTCCTCGATGAGGTGGCGGGCCAGGTCCTCGGCGCGCTGCTCCCGGTCCCAGGGGCAGCCCTCGGGGCCCAGCAGGATCTCCAGCGTCGCCCACAGGCGGCGCAGCTCGGCTTCGGGGAAGGTCGGCATGTCCGGCAGCCTAGCATGCGCCGCGCGCCGGGGCAACGGACGCGCCGGGCAACCGAGTGGCCGCGGCATCGCGCGCGCAGGCGCGACATGCGCCGGGCAACGCGGTGGCAGGGGCAACGAGCGGACGGGCGCGCGCCCGTTGACGCCGCGCCCGCGCCCGCGCTATGCTGGCGGATCAGCCGCGAAGGAAAGAAGCCCGCATGGACCGCATCCGTATCCGGGGCGCCCGGGAAAACAACCTCAAGGACCTGGACCTCGATCTGCCCCGCGGGCGCCTGGTGGTCATCTCCGGGCTCAGCGGTTCGGGCAAGAGCAGCCTCCTGTTCGACACCCTCTACGCCGAGGGCCAGCGGCGCTACGTCGAGAGCCTCTCCACCTACACGCGTCAGTTCCTGGAGCGGCTGCGCCGGCCCGACCTGGACTCCCTCGAGGGCATCGGGCCCGCCGTCGCCATCCGCCAGCGCAACTCCGTCCAGCACTCCCGCTCCACGGTGGCCACCTACACGGAGATCGCCGACTTCCTGCGCGTCCTGTTCGCCCGGGCCGGAACCCTGACCTGCCCCGGCTGCGGCCGCGTCCTGACGCCGGATCCGCCCTCGGAGCTGGCCGGCGCGCTCCTGGACCGCTGGCCCGGGCGCGACCTGATCCTCGCCTTTCCGCTGGCGGGCGGCGGCCTGGGCGGCGAGACGCTGCGCGAGATCCTCCAGGCGCGGGGCTTCGCGCGGGTGGTGGCCGGCGGGCGCATCCTCCGCCTGGACGGCGCTGCGGCCGAGGACCTGGCCGACGACGGCCTGCTGGTGGTCGTGGACCGGCTGCGCCTGGACGGCGAGTCCCGCGGCCGCCTGGCCGAGGGCATCGAGATCGCCTACCGCGAGGGCGACGGGCGCCTGCGCGTCCTGGATCCCGAGGGCCGCGAGCTGGGGCGCTGGGCCGAGGGGCCCGTCTGCCCGGACTGCGAGCTGCGCCTGCCCGAGCCCACGCCGGCCTTCTTCTCCTTCCAGCACGCCGACGGCGCCTGCCCCGACTGCCGGGGCTACGGCAACCGCCTCGAGTTCGACCTGACGAAGATCGTTCCCGATCCCACCCTCAGCCTCGAGGCGGGGGCGCTGGCGCCCTGGGCCTCCGAGCGCTTCGAGCCCGCCCGCGAGCGCCTGCGCCGCTGGTGCGCCGACAAGGGCGTTTCCCTGCGCGCGCCCTTCGCCGAGCTCCCCGAGTGGGCGCGAGCGGCCATCCTCGAGGGCGGGCGCGGCTTCCGCGGACTGCTTCCCTGGCTGCGCGGCCTGCGCGAGAAGTCCTACAAGAAGTACGCGCGGTTCTTCTCGCGCCGCTTCATGACCGAGACCGACTGCCCCACCTGCGGCGGCAGCCGCCTGCGGCCCGAGGTGGAGCAGGTGACGCTGGGCGGGTGGACCCTGCCCGCCTTCTACCGCCTCTCCCTGGGCGAGGCCCGCGAGGCCCTCGCGGCCCTGGACATCGACGCGGCCGCGCGCGGCGTGGAGCGCGTCACCGACGAGCTGACCCAGCGCCTGCGCTTCCTCGACCGCATGGGCCTGCACTACCTCGGGCTCGACCGGCTCACGCGCACCCTGTCCGGCGGCGAGTTCCAGCGCATCCACCTGGCCAACGCCCTGGGCAGCCACCTGACGGACACCCTCTACGCCCTGGACGAGCCCACCGTCGGCCTGCACCCCCGCGACACGCGCCGCCTGCTGGATTCCCTGAAGGAGCTGCGCGACCTGGGCAACTCCGTCGTGGTGGTGGAGCACGACCCCGACGTCATCCGCGGCGCCGACCAGCTCGTGGATCTGGGTCCCGGCAGCGGCGCCAAGGGGGGCGCCGTGGTCTACCAGGGCGATCCCGGCGGCGCGCGCGGCGCGGGCGCCGACCATCCCTCGCCGACGCTGCGCTTCCTGGCCGGCCTCGAGCCCCTCAGCTTCGACGACGGCGGCCGCCGCGCCCCCCGCGGCCGCCTGCGCCTCGAGGGCGTCACGAAGCACAACCTGCGGGACGTGGACGTGGAGTTCCCCCTGGGGCAGCTCGTCTGCGTCTCGGGCGTGAGCGGTTCGGGCAAGAGCACCCTGGTCACCGACGTGCTCGTGTCGGCCCTGGAGGCCGGCGGCGAGCGGCGGCCGGGCGACCCCTGGCGGCGCCTGCGCGGCGCCGAGCGCATCCAGGCCGTGAGCGTGGTGGACCAGAGCCCCATCGGCAAGAGCCCACGCAGCAACCCGGCCACCTACATCGGCGCCTTCCAGCACATCCGCGCCCTCTTCGCCGAGCAGCCCGAGGCGCGGCAGCGGCGCCTGGGCCCCGACCGCTTCTCCTTCAACAGCCCGCGCGGCGCCTGCCCGGAGTGCAAGGGTCTCGGCTCGGTCAAGCTGGAGATGGTCTTCATGGCCGACCTCTACGTGCCCTGCGAGGCCTGCGGCGGCAGCCGCTTCCGCCCGGAGAGCCTCGAGGTGCGCTACAAGGGCCGGACCATCGCCGAGGTCCTCGACCTGACCGTGGACGAGGCCATCCACTTCTTCGCCGGACAGCACGCCCTGGGCGAGCGGCTCTGGATGCTGCACCGCGTGGGCCTGGGCTACCTCAAGCTGGGGCAGGGCGCCAGCACCCTGTCCGGCGGCGAGAGCCAGCGCCTGAAGATCGCGCGGGAGCTGGCCCGCGCCGGCGGCGAACGCAATCTCTACGTCCTGGACGAGCCCACCACGGGCCTGCATCCCCTGGACGTGCGGACCCTGCTGGCCGTCTTCCGCCGCCTGCTCAAGGCGGGGCACTCGCTGCTCGTCATCGAGCACAACCTGCAGGTGCTGCTGGCGGCCGACCACATCATCGACCTGGGGCCCGAGGGCGGCGACGGCGGCGGCCGCGTCGTCGCGGCGGGCACGCCGGCGGACATCGCGGCGGTGCCGGAATCCATCACGGGCGGCTACCTGGCGCCACACCTGGGCGGGCGCGGAAAGGGGAGGCGTAGCGCATGAGGATCCTCGTCACCGGCGGCGCCGGCTACATCGGCGGCGCCTTCGTCCGCGCCTCCCTGGCGGCGGGCCACGAGCCCGTCGTGCTGGACAACCTGTCCACGGGCCACGCCGACGCCGTGCCGGACGGCGTGGAGCTGGTGCGCGCCGATCTGCGCGAGAGGTCCGTCCTCGATCCGCTGCTGGCGGCCAGCGACGCCGTCGTCCACTTCGCCGCCCTGAGCATCGTGCCCGACTCCATCGCCGATCCCGTCACCTACTACGGGGAGAACCTGGGGGGCTTCCTGGCGCTGCTCGAGGGGGTGCGCGAGAACGGCCCCGCGCGACTGGTGTTCTCATCCTCCGCGGCGGTCTACGGCGACGGCAGCGGGCGCCCCTTCCGCGAGGAGGATGCGACGCTGCCCGTCAATCCCTATGGCGGCACCAAACTGGCCATGGAGCAGACCCTGGCGCACGTGGCGCCCGCCCTGGGCCTGCGCGCCTTCAGCCTGCGCTACTTCAACGCCGCCGGCGCCCTGCCCGATCACGGCGAGCGCCACGATCCCGAGACCCACCTGGTGCCCCTGGCGCTGGAGGCGGCCCTGGGCCTGAGGACCCTCACCGTCTTCGGCGAGGACTACGACACCCCCGACGGCACCTGCATCCGCGACTACGTCCACGTGGCCGATCTGGCGGAGGCCCACCTGGCAGCCCTGGCGGCCCTGGAGCGCGGCGAGGGGGGCGTGCTCAACCTGGGCACGGGCGAGGGGCGCTCGGTGCGGGAGGTCCTGGCCGCCGTGGAGCGGGTGACGGAGCGCACGCTGCCCGTGGCACGCGGGCCGCGGCGCGCGGGGGATCCGGCGCGGCTCGTGGCGTCGGTGGACCGCGCCGCCGCGGTGCTGGGCTGGCGGGCGGCGCGGCCCGACCTGGACGGGATCGTGGCCTCGGCCTGGGACTGGGCCCGGCGCCTGCATGGCGCGTGAGGCGGGCCCGCCGCGGCGCGGGCGGCGCATCCACCGTCCCGGCCGGCGTCGCCGGTGATCCACGCCGGCGGGCGCGGCGCCGCAATCCCCCGCCGGTCTTGACAATGGGGGATTCCTGTGCTTGTGTTTCCTGCGAGCGAAGGTAGCTCAGTCGGTAGAGCAGCGGACTGAAAATTCGCGTGTCGGCGGTTCGACTCCGTCCCTTCGCACCGGAAACGGCTCGGGCCGGCCCCCCAGGGAGCCGGCCCGTTTCCGTTTCGATGAGGGGCGCGCACTAGATGCGCCCGCGCCGACGTGAGCACGCCGGACTCGTACGCTCCGCGCCCGGCGAGCCGGCGCGCCGCATCGCGGCGCCGCCTAGAACATGTCCTCCGTGGCCTCCAGGTGCAGATCCAGCCGGGTGACCACG
>Ga0272443_10004888_pt1 | contig 14234 bp, 11 predicted proteins | sample SSMAcet12_FD_193581 | JGI IMG/M metagenome (GOLD analysis project Ga0272443, IMG submission 193581) | Marine sediment archaeal communities from Little Sippewissett salt marsh, Falmouth, MA, United States - SSM-Acet-12 | ecosystem: Environmental > Aquatic > Marine > Wetlands > Sediment ...
AAGGCCGGTCTATAGAACTTTATTATCTCAATCCGCTAAACTTTTTTCATGCCACCCAGCTCAACGATAATGTCGATGACAATGTTATACTCGGATTTGATTTCATGGCGTTTCCGGGTTGGGGGACGAGCCTTTATGGTCAGTTGATTGTGGATGATTATCAGGTGGACGACAAGGAACAGGCCGATCAGGAGCCCAATGAAATCGGTTTCATGCTGGGATTTTTGAAGCCCGGTAGAAAGGGAACATTGTGGCCCGATATCAGAGCGGAATATGTGCGCTTGACCAATCGTACTTATCACAATCGCGAACCGGGTAACCGCTATTTGTTCCGCAATCAAATGCTGGGACATCCGCTGGGACCTGATGCCGATTCACTGTCCCTGACTTTTCGTTTCTGGCCCAATGACGCTTTTTATGCCGAAATAGAAGGCGCTTATCGCAGACAGGGCGAGGGATCGCTTTATGATTCCTGGGATGAGCCATGGCTTGAAGTGGACGGCGATTACAGCGAGCCGTTCCCGACCGGGACAGTTGAAAAAGCAGTGATGTTTGCATTGCGCGGGCGGGGTTACTTGCCTTTGAATGATTATACCCGGCGGCATCTGTTTATATCGCTTGAAGCCGGGTGGAGTGATATAAATAACTATCGGAATATCGAAGACGAAAAGAAAAATATAAGCTGGGTTGATGTCAGTGTGAGCTGGCAGGGATGGATCGATTTACCGCTCGATTGATGATAACATCAGGTTAGTCTATTCGGAAATATCCTCTACCTCATTCTCGCTTTTGGCAGATAAATAAAATGTCAGTACAATCGTTGCAATGATTCCGCAGGAAATAGCCGCATCGGCGATATTGAAAATCGGCCAGCGGTCGAGGTGGTAGGAACCTATATTGATATCGAAAAACTCGCAGTCGATAAAATCCACGACTTCGCCGAAGCGCAGGCGGTCGATTATATTCCCGGCCGCACCTCCGGCCACGAATGATAGTGGCAGTGACAGGTAAGTGGCCTCCCTCTTGTAATAAATAAACCAGATCAGGATGGTGAAAATCACTATTGATAAAATCAGGTAATAAACGGGGCTGACCAGCCGCAGAGAAAAAGCTCCGCCGGGATTTAATACCAGAGTAAAACGGATCCATTCTCCCCAGACACTAATAGACTGACCGAAATCAATATAATTAAGAACAATATTTTTGGTAATTTGGTCGGCGACCAGAACCGAGGTAAATATAATTAGTGGCAGGCGGATGCGAGAATCTTTCACCGTCGTTGCGCTTTCTTTTTCTCTTCGATTTCCTTGCAGGCGATGCACAGCCGGGCATGAGGGACGGCCTCCAGCCGCTCCGGGGTTATATCACCACCGCACAGGTGGCATTTCCCATAGGTGCCGTCTTCAATGCGCCTCAGGGCTTCGTTGATGTGATAGAGGAAACGGTTGGATTTGTGAGCCAGCTGGAATTTTTTCTCTCGCTCCGAGGCATCGGTACCCAAATCGGCCATGTGATAGGTGTGCGATGACAGCTCACCGGTCGATTCCCGGATAGTATTCTGGGCATCTTCTCTGAGTTCCTTGATATTTTCGAGAAGTTCCTTCTTTTTGGCAAGAAGCAACTTTTCGTATCTCTTCATCTCTCTTTTTCTCACCCTGTGCCTCTTGATTTCTATGATCGGATCACGGCGATAACCGCTTTTTCACCATTGATCGACCATTCTTTGCCGTCACCATCGGCGCTGTCAAGGGAGATTAAATCCAGCGAGTCGGCCAGTGTCTCGGCGCAAATATGTTTTTCGTGTCGGTTTATCGCCGCTGACAATGGTCCGTCGGCGAACAACTTTATTTTAATCCGGTCAGTGACTTCGAAACCGGATGTTTTGCGCATGTTTTGGACTTTATTGACTACTTCGCGAGCGAAACCTTCGTCGACAAGTTCCGGGGTAAGATCGGTTACCAGCACCACCGAGACAGAGCCATCGCTTTCAACGGCAAAGCCGGATTTTTCAGAACGGACGACTTCGATTTCTTCATCGGTAAGTTCTACCTGACGGCCGTCAAAGTCAATGGTAAAACGACCGTTTTCGGCCAATTGTTTTATCTGCTCGGACGGCAGATCGGCGACGGTTTCAGCCAGCTTTTTGACATCCTTGCCGAATTTCGGTCCCAGCTTACCGAAATTGGCTTTGGCCTGATAGGATACGAAATCTCCGGCCTCGGCGAGAAATTCATATTCCTTGATATTCAGTTCGCGCATGATGATAGCGGCCACATCAGCGGAGATCTGCAGGTTATCGCCGCCGTGAATCATGATTTTTGACAGGGGCTGGCGGACTTTGAGGTTTTTTCGTTTGCGCGCCGCCAGGGCCAGCGAGACCACTTTTTGCACGAAGGCCATTTCATCCTCAAGGCGTGCTTCAATAGTAGCTTCATCGCATACCGGATAATCCGTCAGGTGTACCGATTCCGGCCGGCCGCTGTGATTTTTTCCCAACAGCTGGCGGTAAACGAATTCGCTGAAAAACGGCGCGACCGGAGCCATCAAAGCGCAGGTTCCGGACAGGATATCATACAAGAGCGAATAAACCAGCATTTTGTCGGGATCATCGCCTTTGCCATAGAAGCGCGAGCGGTTGAGGCGGATATACCAGTTGGACAGGTCTTCGATAACGAAATCGGAAATCAATCTTGTTGCCCGGGTGAGGTTGTAATTATCCAGCGATTCGGTGACATCTTTGACCACGGTGTTATAACGCGACAGCACCCAGTGGTCGATCAGGGTCAGTTCCCCTCTTTTCTCGCGCAGGAATTCACTGACGGCTTTATTCTCGTCGTCGGCCCGTTTCCGGACATCATCGATATTGGCGTAGAGGGCCCAGAAGGCATAGCAGTTTTTGAAGGTATCAAAGAACTTGCGCTGGGTGATAGCCACGCCTTCGGAATCGAATTTGAGGGCGATCCAGGGATGCGAGGTAGTCATCATATACCAGCGGACGGAATCAGCGCCGTACTTTTCAACCATTTCAAAGGGATCGATGACATTGCCAATGTGCTTGGACATTTTTTTGCCGTCTTTATCGACCACGAATTCCTGGACGATGCAGTTTTTAAAACAGGGCTGGTCGAAAAATAGGGTTGAGATGGTCAGTAGGGAATAGAACCAGCCACGGGTCTGATCGATGGCCTCGGAAATAAATTCGGCCGGGAACCATTCTTTTTCAACCTGTTCTTTATTCTCGAAGGGATAGTGCCATTGCGCGAAAGGCATGGCGCCGCTGTCGAACCAGACATCGATAACTTCGGGGATGCGCTTCATTTTGCCCGAACAGGAGGGGCAGGTCAGTTCGATAGCGTCGATGTGAGGTTTGTGCAGGTCGATATCATCGGGAACGTTTATACCCTCTTTTTTCAACTGTTCGATAGATCCCACGGCGCGTTTTTCACCGCATTTCTCGCAAATCCAGATGGGCAGGGGGGTGCCCCAGAAGCGTTCGCGCGAGATGGCCCAGTCGATATTGTTTTCCAGCCATTCACCCATGCGGCCGGGGCCGATTTCGGGGGGATACCAGTTGATGCTTTTATTGTTCTCGATCAGCTTATCTTTGAACTGGGTGGTGCGGATATACCATGATTTGCGGGCGATATAAATCAGGGGTGTATCGCAACGCCAGCAGAAAGGATAATTGTGTTCGTATTTCTCCGAGCGATATAAAAGCCCGCGCTTTTTAAGGTCCGCGATGATTTCCGGATCGGCGTCCTTGATATATTTGCCTGAGAGCCAGCCGGTATCGTCTTTGAAATGACCGGTAAAATCAATCGCCTGCAATACCGGGAGGCCGTATTTCTGACCCATGTCATAGTCATCGGCGCCGAAGCCGGGGGCAATGTGAACGATCCCGGTGCCGTCTTCCATAGTCACGAAATCGGCATGGATGGCATAGAAAGCATTGTCTTTGTAGTCGGCGAAGGTATCAAATAAGGGAATATATTTCTGACCTTCGAATTCGACGCCTTTCTTGCGGTCGAGGACTTCGAATTCATCGCCGAGGACTTTATTGGCCAGAGCCTCGGCCAGCACCAGCTCTTCTCCCTCGAATTTCACCCGGATATAGGTTTCATCGGGGTGGAAACAGATGGCGGCATTGGACGGCAGGGTCCAGGGGGTGGTGGTCCAGACCAGATAAGAGAAATCGCCATCGGCAGATTTCATTTTGACGTACACCGACGGGTCCGCCACTTCCATATAGCCCTGAGAAACCTCGTGCGATGACAGCGTCGTTTCGCAACGGGGGCAGAAGGGCACGGTTTTGTGGCCTTCGTAAATCAGGTCGCGGTTGAAGAAATTAGCCAGGATATGCCAGACTGATTCGATGTAATAATTTTCCAGCGTGATATAGGGCTTGTCCAGATCAAGCCAGTAGCCGATGCGGTGAGTGATCTGGTCCCATTCGCTTTTATAAGTAAAGACCGATTCGCGGCATTGCTGATTGAATTCGACCACGCCGTATTTTTCGACATCGTGCTTGCTGTGGAGGTTAAGTCTTTTCTCCACTTCAACTTCCACCGGCAGGCCATGGGTGTCCCAGCCGGCTTTGCGGTCCACCCGGAAACCTTTCATGGTTTTGTAGCGGCACATGAGGTCTTTGATCGTACGGCCGCCCACATGGTGAATGCCGGGTTTACCGTTGGCAGTGGGAGGGCCTTCGTAGAAAATAAACGGCTGGCGGTTTTCGGCCTTTTCGATAGACCTTTTGAAGATGTCGTTTTCTTCCCAGAAGCGCAGGATTTCGTTTTCGCGCTCATCCCAGGTTTTGTTGTCTTTGAGCTGGTCAAATTTCATGTCAGAATCCTTGTTCGTATAGGCCCTAAAGCTTATAAAGCCTATAAATCTATTCAATTTGTCGGTTTAAGTAAAGCGAATTTTAGGGGGAATGTGAGGGGTTTTAAAGATTAACAGCACCTCACACTTGAGTCTTTGGGGACAAAAACTCAATTGTTGACCTGGGGTATAAAAACGGGGTATAAATCAGGTAACGGATTATTAGCAAAGGCAGGTTAGTATGCCGGAATTTCGTCAGAACCTGGCTACCCGGGAATGGGTGATTCTTTCACCGGGGCGCGCCGGGCGGCCCAATGATTTTATCAAAGCAAAGGAAAAACGGCCGCAGGTTCCCGAACACGACAGCGAATGTCCCTTTTGCCCCGGGAACGAGGAGCGCTCAGAAAAGCCCGTTTATACTTATTCAAACGGGGATACCTGGCAGGTGCGGGTGGTGCCCAATAAATTCGCCGCGTTAAAACCCGATCTGGCTACCACGCGGTCGCAGGTGGGGCGTTTTCTGGGGGCCAAGGGTTTCGGGATCGCCGAGGTGGTGATCGAACACCCCCGGCACGATCTGTCTATTGCCACTATGGAAAAAGAGGATGTGGCGCAGGTATTGTCCGCCTATCGTAACCGCTATATTGATATCAGGGGCAATGACAAAATCAATTTGGTGACGATTTTTAGAAATCATGGCGCACGCGCCGGAACCTCGCTGGCTCATCCCCATTCGCAGATTATCGCCACACCGATCGTGCCGCCTCATGTGCGCTACCCGATGGAGCAGGCGGTGATGTATTATGACCGGTTCGGCCGTTGTGTTTACTGCGATATGCTGGAAGAGGAAATCGAGCAGAAAGAGCGCATCATAATGGAGACAGAGAATTTTGTAACCTTCTGTCCCTATGCTTCGCGGTCACCGTTCGAGACGCGCATTTATCCGAAGAAACATAAAGCCAGCTATATGCTGATCGATAATAATGAAATCGATGAACTGGCGGATGTTTTGCGAACCGTGCTGGGTAAACTGCGAGTTTGCCTTGATGATCCCGATTATAACTATATTATCCGTTCCTCGCCGGTGGGCGATGAAAACACGCGCCATTTGCACTGGTATATGGTACTTATTCCCAAAATATCAACCCCGGCCGGATTTGAGATCGGATCCGGGATTTATATCAACAGCATGCCTCCCGAAGATGCCGCCCGTTACCTGCGGGAAACAGACTGGCCTTAGCCAAAAATATTTAAGACTGCTTCCGATTGGCCACCATCGCGGTGGCCTGATCCTTGGGCATAATCAGAATATTGTGAATGTTGATATGCGGTGGGCGCGTAACGGCAAATAAAACCGTCTCGGCAATATCTTCACCTTTAAGCGGAGTCAGGCCTTTATAAACCGTAGAAGCCTTTTCTTTGTCGCCGTGAAAGCGCACCTCGGAAAATTCAGTTTCGACCATGCCGGGGTCGATAGCGGTAACGTGGATCGGGCTGGCTACCAGATCGAGCTGCATGCCGCGCGTGATGGCATCGACCGCGTGCTTGGTGGCGCAGTAAACATTGCCGCCGGGATAAACCTGATGGCCGGAGACCGAGCCGATATTGACCACATGGCCTCGGTTTCTTTCCATCATGCCGGGCAGGATCGTACGACTTATATATAACAAACCTTTGATATTGGTATCGATCATTTCTTCCCAGTCGGTCAGATCGGCATCATGAACTCCTGCCAAACCGCGCGACAGACCGGCGTTGTTGACCAGAATATCGATATTTTTGAAATCATCGGGCAGATTGGCTATGGCCGAAGCGACGGCTTCCTGATTGCGGATATCGAGCGCGACCGGGTGGCATTTGATTTTGTGGTTTTTTTGTAGTTCGTCTGCCAGAGTCAATATTTTATCCGGCCGGCGGGCGATAATTATCAAATGGGCGCCTTCGCGGGCGAAAACTTCGGCGGTAGCTTTTCCGATTCCGGCCGAAGCCCCGGTTACAAGGGCGATTTTATTCTGTAACAATCCCATGATTGTCTCCTTATGAGCATTTTGTATATTATAGGGCCAATTTATGCGAGATTGGTATAGTTGTCAAACTGTTGAATAAAAGCCCAGCAAAGGGGTATATTAATTAAACACAATCCAAAAGGCTGGAGGTATTATGGATATTGTTCAAAAGCAGGATGAAAGCCCGGTTTGCCCGCATTGTAATACCATTATGACCGTTATGTGGTTTCGGGAGTTGCACGGGGTACTGGGCAGGCGTTATGTTTATTTCTGTCCGCATTGCAAAAAAGTCCTGGGTGTTTCCCATCGTAAGGGTTTCTGGATGGGGTAAGACTGTATCATTTGCGATTGATTTTATTTTGTAAGAGCTTCCGCGGGGTAGATCGCTTATATTGCCTCTCGTGATATATAGCGAAAATAAAAATCTTCAGATGGTGGCCAAGACTCTTTATGGGCTTGAAGGTGTTCTGGCCGATGAAATCCGGGCTATCGGGGGCAAAAGTATCCGCGAAGGTAACCGGGCGGTTGAATTTACCGGTGGCAAAGAAATCCTTTACAAAGCCAATTTTCATTTGCGCACGGCTACACGGATTCTTGTCAGCATAGCATCATTCAGATGCCGGGATGAATTCGATCTTTACAGGGAAGTGAAAAATATCAAATGGCCGCAGTATTTGAAAGCCGATGGATCGCTGGCGATCAGTGCCGTTTTGAATCGATCCAATCTGGACAATACCCATTATGCGGCTTTGAAAACCAAAGACGCTATTGTTGACCGGTTTCGCGATGAGTTTGGCAAGAGGCCCGATGTCGATCTGGATAATCCCGATTTGCGCATAAGTGTTCATGTTCATCAGAATAAAGCCACGATCGCACTGGATTCATCAGGCGAGCCGCTTTTTCGGCGTGGTTATCGGATTGAAGGCGGGGTGGCGCCATTGAGCGAAGTTCTCGCGGCGGGGATTATTTATCTGACCGGGTGGGATAAAAAAATACCGTTGGTTGATCCCATGTGCGGGTCGGGGACGATCCCCGTCGAAGCGGCCATGCTGGCGAAAAATATCGCACCGGGTCTGGTGGGCCGCAAATATGGTTTTATGAAATGGAAAGATTTCGACAGGGATTTGCTTGAAAAAATAAAGATAGATGCGAAAAGTGAAATTATTAGATCCTGTCCGGCTGAAATAATTGGATCGGATATGAGCGCTAAATGTATCGATGAAGCGCGCGGCAATGCCAAACGGGCCGGAGTGAGCGATGCGGTTAAGTTCGCCGTCAAACGAATGGAAAAAATAGGCTCCGATCGGGAAGAAGGCTGTTTGATAATGAATCCGCCTTATGGCGAACGGCTGGCGGTGGGTGAAAAAAGGAAATTCTACGGCATGATCGGTGATTCTTTGAAAAACAATTTCACCGGTTTTACGGCCTGGGTTTTGACCGGCAATCTTGATGCTCCCGTGCAGATCGGCCTGCGGCCAAAGAGAAAAATAAAACTCTACAACAGCCCGATAGAATGCCGTTTGCTCAAGTATGAACTTTACAGCGGTAGCAGGAAGCAAAAATATCAGTTGCCTGAAGGCGATCAATCTGTTTAATATCAGGTGGGGTTGTCGTGAATAATAATGAAACAGCTATTGATAATAACCGTGCCAAATCGGAAAAGGAGATATCCTGATGAGTACTCTAATGCCTCACAAATATGAACAAATAGACTTTTCACATCTTAAGAAGCTGACCGGAATCAGCGAAGACCAGTTGGCGGTACATTTCGGTCTTTATGCCGGTTATGTGGCCAATACCAATAAATGCAATCAACTGGTGGCTGAACTGGCCGCGGCGGGCAAAACCGGGACACCGGAATGGGCCGAAATCAACCGCCGTCTCGGCTGGGAATACAATGGCATGCGATTGCATGAATATTATTTCGGCAACCTGACGGCCGGAGGCCGTGGCAAACCGGGAGCGAAATTCACTGCGGCGGTGGAAAAAACATTCGGGTCGGTTGATAAATGGAAAGAGGATTTTATCGCCTGCGGGACCATGCGCGGTATCGGCTGGGTGATTGCTTATTATGATGAAACCGTCGGAGTAGTTTCCAATCAGTTTATTGCCGAGCATGATATGGGCCATCCGGCCGGATTTAAACCGATTGTGGTTATGGATGTCTGGGAACATGCCTTTATGGTCGATTATAAACCGGCGGACAAGAAAAAATATATCGAAGCATTTTTTGCCAATCTTGACTGGGATACCGTGGACAGCAGAATATAAAAATCCCGGCGCAAAAATGCGCATCCTCACAGAGCCTCGCCGTATCCTCTACGGCGGGGCCTTTTTTAAATGTTCAGAATTGTTATGGCATGAAAATATGATTAGTAATTCATTCTGGGGTGAACAAGACCGCTGAACAAATGGGGTTGACGGACGTCATATAAACATTATATTTCATATATAGTTAAAGAGGGGATGAAAAATGAAGGCCGGTAAATTTTTCAGATTAGCCTTTCTTCTGGGCATTTCAGGGTTGCTATTAAGCGGCTTTGTTTTGGCCGATAATATCGAATTTTCTGACCCGCAGATTTTGACTCCCGAGCCGACTGAATATTTCAAAGCCCGTTCGATGTTACCCGGGTCGGAAGTAGATTTGGGATTTGAATATTGTCCGGGGCCGGTTTATGATCTGGCAATCTGGGGCAATAAATTCGGCGGTTGTTTAGTATCTCGGATTGATCATTACGGTAATCTGGTTGATACGGCTTCGTTGGTCATAGATCACATAGATATCAATAATGGTGGAATATACTACTTTTTCTGGGGGGCAATTTGGAGCGAGCCTTACTATTATATATTCACTCGGCGGGATGAAAGAACTTACTATACCCGCATAGATGAAAACCTGAATTTTATAGATGATCAACCGGTAGATTATATTCCAGCGGTGATAGAGCTAATACCTGATGGTGAATATATCTGGTGCATTACTAACTCAACTTATCCTGATTATGCCATAAATAAATATCATCCCCCGGATCCCAATCCTGTCATTCCGGAAGTAATAACAGATAAGAATTTAGCACAATACTCTATAAAAGCGGCTGATGATGGATTATATCTGTGTACCTGGGAATCGAGAGACACTATCATCCGTCCCGCTTATATTACTTCGGAAGGTGATTTTACCGTTTTTGATACTATTAGAAATGATAGATCCGGCTGGGCGTATGGTCATTATATCTGTCCGTATACAGAGGATAGCGCCTTTTATTTCTGGATCGAACGGCCCGATGCCGGTGATTATATCCTTAAGTATTTTTTGATTCCGGCAGACTCGACCACATATTCAAATGAATTCGATTCGATCATTCTTACATCTGTAGATCGAGGCCGAAGCATAGAATTCATAGACTTTGTCAGATATGGTGATGATATCGCTTTTCTTGCCGACTATGATGATACATTAATATTGGTGGATATTGACCCCGTCACGAATACGATTGGGACGCCCGTATTTTATGGTGACGCAGAATCGGTTAGCTCCGCCGAAGGTAGAAAGTTTATTGTCCGGGATTCGCAGGGAATTCTACTTTTTGATGCGTTTCGAGCCTTTTTAGATTTGGATAATCCGGAGCACCCATTCGTTAACGATACTATTTTGTATCATTCAACATTCTATGATCATCCTGATATTCTGGCGAATGAAGATGGGATATTGCTTTACAAACAAGAAACACGGCCGGGTTACTCATGGATTACAGGCAATAAATACGATTTTAATGGGAACGCATTATATGGCGGCGACCATCAAATTTATCATGATGATAGTATAGTCACACCCTATTTATATGACCTTGGGGATTATAAAGGATTAATCTATTCCAGGACTCTGGAGTGGAGCCGCGATTGCTTTTTTATTCCCTTTAGTGAAGAATTTCCTACTCCCGATGATATAAACAATCCGTACCAGCTGGAACAAGCCTCCAGATATTACTATCGTCCTGAAATAATCGCTGTCGATTCTTTTATTTATATCACGCAGGCGAATTATTGGAGTTACTATCCTTTCGAACAATTCATGTTCAATAGAATGTTTATGATTAACAGAGTTTCCGGACAGATGGAAACTTATTTATATGACCCTGCGCCCGCCGGAAATACTCCACTTGTAAAATTCGATGATTCGGTGCTTACGGTATATCCCTGGTATACCTGTGTTGATGAGGGTCTGACTTATTGCCGGGAGTATAATTGCGGATATAATGGGGTAGATTTTAGTAATATGCAATTATTGTCAGAAGAGACGTATTCAGCCTATGTGTATTGCGGATATGGATCTGCAAGTAGTTTTTGGGATGAGTGCTATGCTTTCCCGGTCGGAGACAGGTATTTGATTAGCGAGAGAGGCAGTACAGAAATCAGGACAGTAGATTACGATAACAAGCAGATACTTTTAGAAGTCGATTACGCCGATATTTCGGGAATTGAACTTTGGGATGAACCGGGCGATACATATTTGGCAAATATTTTGCAGGTGGGGTATGTTTATGTGTTAATCGTTACCAATACTTATGGGTTCAATAATAGTCAGGTTATTGTGTGTGACCATGAATGGAATCTTCTGGCGCAGGCTGAAATTCCAACTATCGGAATTGTGGGACAGTTCAGCAGGTTTTATTATGAACCGGAAGTGAATAAGATATTTTTCGCGTATTCTTCCTATCTTGACCGGCCCTATGCCGCGCCCCAGGTTATTTTGCAGTCGATTACGATCGATAAAACCCTGGGAGTGGATGATGACAGCCCTCTGCCGGGAGTATTCCAGCTCGATCAGAATTATCCCAATCCGTTTAATCTTTCCACCAAAATAAATTTCAGTCTGGCGCGGACTGAGCAGACCACCATAACGGTTTATAATATTTTAGGTCAAAAAGTGGCGGAGCCGGTGAATGAAATGCTCCCAGCCGGGCCACACGAGATAATCTGGGACGGCACCGATGACAATGGTAATATCGTGGCCAGCGGGATATATTTCTATCGTTTGAAATCGGGCGGTAATTGTTCGTCGAAAAAGATGCTTCTGTTGAAGTAACGTGGTTATCGGTGTTTATAACGGTTTATTTCCCTGTTTATTTCCTTACTTCAGCAAAAGCATTTTTCTGACAGACGTTTCCGTATCGGTGCTGATGCGGTAAAAGTAAATACCGCTGGCGGCCGGATGACCGTCGCTGTTTTTTCCGTCCCATTCCTTCTCATGTTCGCCGGCGACAAGTCGTTCTTCGACAAGAGTCTTGACCGAGCGGCCGAGGATATCGAAAATTTCCAGCTTAACATCCGCGTCGCGCGGCAGAGTAAAGGCGATTTTCGTGACCGGATTAAAAGGATTGGGGAAATTCTGCGACAGGGTCAATACCTGTGGAAGAGCAACCAGGGGATTGTCGTCATTGACGGCGGTGGGATCACCCTCGGGATCGAAAGCATAAATCCGGTCGGAACGTTCCACCATTATAGTCTTGGTGCCCACCAGGGCCATCACATTCGAGCCCTCCGGTATCAATTCTACCAAGCCGTCTCTCAGGCCATTGTAAGCATAACATTTGGTCATGTTATAGGCGTTAGTGACATACCCGATATAGCCCGAATCGAGAACATAATAGGGTTCAAAGTCTATCGATCGCTGACTCTCATTTCCGGTCACCGAACTGTACCCATATATGATATTACTTGCCACATCACAAAGAGTAGCCGAGTGGGTCCCCAGGGCGCTCTTGGTAAAGTCGAATCCATAGGTAAGCGATTTTCCGTTAACTCCGTCAAAGAGGACCGATTGACCGGCCGACCTGGCCCATCCCATCATACCTTTTACACTTTGATAGACACTGATCCCGTCAGAAAAATCCTCTTTGAATATCGAATCCTTGACCGCTGAGTAGAAAATAACCACGTTATCGGTCGAACCTTTGTGGATAAATACATGGGTCAGGTGTAATCCATCGGTAGTATGGTAGTCCGGAGCGGATACCGATGACCACCGGTTGCTGTTGCTGTTGTAGAAAAAGGTAATCATTGTATCAACGTCGGTCTCATAACGGGTCAGTGTAACGTAATTCTCTCCCCTGTAAATATTATTTGTTTTGGCCAACGGCAAATTAATGGAACTGCTCCGGTTCCCGGCAACATCATACCCCCAGGCAGTCAGGGTATCACGAACGTAAAATACGGTTCCGCCCCCACCCCAGCTTGAAGTCGTGCTCCTGTAAATCTGGCCAGGCGAAAAATCCCGGAAAACGCCGTCAATACCGCTGTAAAACTGGAAATGATGAGATCCATCGTCTGTATAAAGCGATTGGTCATAGGAAAACTGTCCCCCCTGGCAGATATTTCCGTAGTAATGATCATCATCCCAGTCGAAATATCGATGTTCATGGTCCCACGTCCCCCGGCGAGTGTCGAACCCGTACCAGTTGGCGTCCACAGATGTGTATGAAACAATATATCGGAAACCGTAAGTCCGAGTGGTGAACATATCGGTCGGTAACGAACCGGCGCCGCTAATACTTATAATCGCTTCATCATCACCGCAAGTGTAAGTCACCACATCGAATTGATTGGTTAAGGCACTGTACCCTATCAGGCGGTAATTCTCATTGTCATAACCGACGTTGAATATACCCGCAAAGCCGTAATCCATCAACGGACTCGGTTTATACCCGCCCAGCTCAATCTGGTTAAAACCATGCGTAATACCGCTGTATACAACGTTTTTGGGTTCTCCCGGATATGGAATCGAGAAAAGCATTCCTATATACGTATCTTTGACCCACACATCACCGCCGGTAAAATCTGCTGGCAGGCTATAATCATATGACTGCCAGTAACCGAGTTCGGCGTCAAAGACATACATAAAGCTTTTAGTGACCAGGCAGGCCAGTTTGCTGCCACAGGCAGTGTAATATTGACTGCCCGTCATGAAATCACCGGTATATGTCAGCGTATCCCATTGCTGTAGTATTGCACTGTAACCGAAAAGCAGATTGTCGGACCAGGCAAATACTACCTTTCCTTTTGTTTCCGCATCCTGGAAATCCTGAGGTGCTTCCAGTTCGACCTGCAGCCATTCGCCGGTGCTAATATCAAAAACCAGGATAATGTCGGCATTTTCACGGGTATAAACGAGACAACCTTCGTCGCGGTCCATCAAAGCCGTGCCCGATGAGAAGTCGTCCAGGGTATGTTCAACCCAGCGCCCCGCCGCTAAGGTTTCCGTACTTAGGGAGAATATAAAAACTAACAGGAGAAAACAGAAAGTTAACACTTTATTCATGAGGTGCCTCTCCACGGCTCAATTTAACTAAACAGGACTATTTGTATCTTCAATGGAAGTATACAGCTTATATTATTAAACATTCAACC
>Ga0272443_10004889_pt1 | contig 14230 bp, 8 predicted proteins | sample SSMAcet12_FD_193581 | JGI IMG/M metagenome (GOLD analysis project Ga0272443, IMG submission 193581) | Marine sediment archaeal communities from Little Sippewissett salt marsh, Falmouth, MA, United States - SSM-Acet-12 | ecosystem: Environmental > Aquatic > Marine > Wetlands > Sediment ...
AAAGAACCGCCGGGCGCATTCACCCGGCGGTTGATTAGTCTACTGATGCAGTATACAATCAGTCGAATTTGATTCCCTGGGCCAGTTCCATTCCACCCGACCAGTTTATCGTATTCGTCTGACGGCGCATATATCCTTTCCAGGCATCGCTTCCGGATTCCCTGCCACCGCCTGTTTCTTTCTCGCCGCCGAACGCAAGACCGATTTCGGCACCTGACGTTCCGACATTGACATTGGCGATACCGCAATCAGAACCTGCATGGGAGAGGAAATTCTCGGACTCAAGCAAGTCATTCGTGAATATCGACGAACTCAGCCCCTGCGGCACATCGTTCTGTATCTTGATCGCGTTCATCACATCGCCCTTGTACTTGATGACGTAGAGCAACGGAGCGAACGTTTCGTCCTGAACGATTTCCATGCTGTTTTCGACGAGAGCGATACACGGTTTGACGTAGCAGCCGCCTTCGTGATCCAGCTTCGAGCCTTCGACGAGTATCTTGCCGCCCTGCTTCTTGACGATGTTTATCGCTTCGATGTATGTATCCACGGCCCCGGTGTTGACCAACGGCCCCATCAGCATTGATTGATCAAGCGGGTTGCCTATGGTGACCTTGCTGTAATACTTCGTCAGAGTTTCCACGAGTTTGTCATAAATGGACTCTTCGACGATCACACGTCTCGTAGTCGTGCATCTCTGGCCCGCAGTACCGACAGCGCCGAACAGAATGGCCTTGCAGGCGAGTTCGAGGTCGGCTTTGGGTGTCACGATCAGGGCGTTGTTTCCACCGAGTTCGAGAATAGTCTTGCCGAAACGCTTTGAAACGACTTCGGCGATACGGCGGCCGATTCGTGTCGATCCGGTATAAGATACGAGACCCACTCTTGTGTCTTCAAGAAGCAGTTCGCCGACTTCGGAGCCCTTTCCGACAAACAGTGACGAAATACCTGCAGGCAGGTTGTTGGCTTTGAGGACCTTCTCGAAGATCTTCTGGCATGCGATGGCAGTCAATGGCGCGGGTGAAGCCGGTTTCCAGACACAGACATCGCCGCAGACGAGGGCTATCGCGAGGTTCCATGACCAGACCGCTACGGGGAAGTTGAATGCGCTGATGATACCGACGACTCCGAGTGGATGCCACTGTTCGTACATCCTGTGATGGGCGCGTTCACTGTGTGTTTGAACGCCGTAGAGCATGCGGGACTGACCGCAGGCATAATCGCAGATGTCGATCATCTCCTGCACTTCGCCTTTGCCTTCCTGAATTGACTTGCCCATCTCGATTGTAACGAGAGTGCCGAGCGCATCTTTCTTCTCGCGAAGTGCTACACCGAGCTGCCGGACCACTTCGCCCCGCTTCGGTGCGGACATTTCGCGCCAGACCTTGAAAGCCTCCTGAGCTTTTGCGATTATCTTGTTGTAGTCGTCAGCAGTCGCCTGCTTGACCTTCGCAATAACCTGGCCGTTGATTGGCGAGACACTCTGGGTTTCAGCGCCGCTACCGAACCAGCTTTCACCGTCGGTCGCGCCGAAATTGGTCTCTTCGATTTCGAGTTCTTTGAGGATTGCGTCGAGATTATCTATCTTCATTATCCTACCTCCGGTGGTGGGATGGTTAAGGTTTCAGAATCTCCGTAGCGAGAACCGCTACAGGGACAGGCACAGCCTGCCCATAACCTACAGAAAACGAGTTTAAGCTTTGGTTAACGAAGTGTCAAGCGGAAAGGGCGCATTACTATCGGAGCACCGGGGGGATATGATCGAAATCGGACTCAAGGCACGACTTGAATAACTCGAACAGCCACGACATTCGCTTTAATACGGGCACCACGACGACATTTGGAGGATCAGAGCACCGAAGCCAGCATTCTCCGCAACACCATCTGCAAAATCCCGCCATTCTTGTAGTATTCCAACTCGACGGGAGTGTCAATCCGCGATTGAACGCTGAATTCAACGGTTTTACCATCATCGGATCGTGCTATTGCGCGAATCTGCTGACCGGGCAGCATCTGATCGTTGATGCCGAGCAGATCGAATGTCTCATTGCCGGTTAATTCGAGTGAATCCGCTGTCTCGCCGTCGGCAAACTGGAGGGGAAGAACCCCCATACCTATCAGGTTGCTTCTGTGGATGCGTTCTATGCTCTCAAACAGAACGGCCTTGACTCCAAGCAGGAATGTCCCTTTGGCGGCCCAGTCGCGGGACGACCCCATCCCGTAATCCCTCCCGGCTATCACAACAAGCGGGGTACTATCAGCCTTATACTTCACTGCCGCATCAAAGATCGACATCCGCTCACCTGACGGATGGTGGATAGTCACACCGCCTGTAGATCCGGGTACAAGTTTGTTCTTGATTCGGATGTTGGCGAATGTTCCTCGCACCATGACTTCGTGATTGCCCCTGCGCGACCCGTATGAATTGAAGTCTTTGCGCTCGATGCCTTTCGACATGAGGTATTTTCCGGCAGGGCTGTCCTGAGGAATCGTGCCTGCGGGAGAGATGTGATCGGTCGTAAGTGAATCACCTACAAGCGCAAGAACCCTTGCCCCCTCTATGTCTTTCAATGATTCGGGTTCTCCCGAGAGGCCGACAAAGAAAGAAGGCTCCCTGATGTATGTTGATTCATCACGCCAATCATATAGTTCGCCTACTCCGACATCGACATCATTCCACATCGGGTTTCCGTCGAATACGTCACCATATTGTTCGCTGAAGACACTCGGATTCAGGGATGCAGAAACCGTCTCACGAATCTCTTCCTGAGTCGGCCATATGTCCCGGAGGAATACCGGCTCACCGTCTTTGTCATGTCCGAGAGGCTCTGTCTGTAAATCAACATCGACAGTGCCGGCAAGTGCAAAGGCCACGACCAGCGGTGGTGATGCGAGGTATGCCGCTCGGACGTGAGGATTGATCCGTCCTTCAAAGTTTCTGTTTCCGCTGAGCACAGCCGCCGAGATCAGCCCGCCACTTTGAATCGCTTCGGATACAGGTTCCGGGAGCGGCCCGCTGTTGCCGATGCAAGTTGTGCAACCGAATCCAACGACATTAAATCCGAGCGTTTCGAGGTATGGCAGAAGGCCGGATTCTCTCAGGTACGCGGAGACAACTTTGGAACCGGGCGCAAGACTCGTTTTGACATGAGACCTGACGTTCAAGCCCCGCTCGACAGCTCGTTTGGCGAGCAGGCCGGCACCGATCATAACCGAGGGGTTCGATGTGTTAGTACAGCTCGTTATCGCCGCAATGACTACCGATCCATGAGAAAGCGATGTCGATTCGCCATCCATTTCCAGAGTGACCTCGTTAGTGAGATCTTCAGGACTAACGGCGAAACCGAGTTTATCGGGTGGCAGCGAAAGGCATTCATTGAAGTTGGATTTGACATCTCCAAGCGCGACCCTGTCCTGAGGACGCTTTGGCCCTGCAACACTGCTCTCGACAGTCCCCATGTCAAGGCGTAACAGGTCGTGATACAACGGATCAGGAGTATCGGTGGAGCAGAACAATCCCTGTTCCTTCGTATACTTCTCTACCAGATCAACGAGAAGACCGTTTCTGCCGGTACCGCGAAGATAACGCAAAGTTTCATCGTCAACCGGGAAGTAGCCGACGGTCGCACCATACTCGGGAGCCATATTAGCGATAGTCGCCCTGTCAGCAAGGCTCAGCGACTTCAGGCCGGGACCGAAGAATTCGACAAACTTTCCGACTACGCCGTGCGAGCGCAGAAGCTGGGTAACGGTCAACACGAGATCGGTTGCTGTGACTCCCTCGCGCAGACCTCCCTCAAGCCTGAATCCGACAACCTCGGGAGCGAGCATGTATATCGGCTGGCCGAGCATAACGGCCTCCGCCTCTATGCCGCCAACTCCCCACGCGAGAACGCCGAGACCATTTATCATAGTGGTGTGAGAATCCGTTCCGACAAGTGAATCAGGAAACGCGATTGTCTCCCCCATTACTGTTCTTGTCTGCACGACCTTCGCGAGGTATTCCAGATTCACCTGATGAACGATTCCCGTTGCAGGTGGAACGACGCGGAAGTTGTCGAATGCCTGCTGTCCCCATTTCAGAAACTCATACCGTTCCTGATTGCGCTCGAATTCTCTCTGGGCATTGTATAAGAGGGCGCTGTTGGAACCGTACGAATCAACCTGAACAGAGTGATCTATCACAAGATCAACCGGGACAACCGGGTTGATTCTGTTTGAATCTCCTCCCAGCCTGTTCATTGCCGATCTCAACGCGGCAAGATCCACAACCGCAGGGACTCCGGTGAAATCCTGAAGCAGGACACGTGCAGGTGTAAACCCTATCTCGATCCGCTTGTCGGGGTTCCCATTCCAAGCGGCGAATCGCCTTACGATTTCCTCGGTGACATGGAAACCATCGCAGTTTCGCACGAGCGCTTCCAGCAACACTCTTGTGCAAAACGGCAACCTGAGGATATCACCTATCCCCTGCTTCTCAAGTTTCTCAAGGCTGAAATATCCATACTCACCGGAATCGGTTTTGAGCTTGGAGTAAGTATCGAACGGATTTCCCATGGTTGTAATAGTCTCCCAGAATACCTATTGCAGGTCACAATCTATATACAAGTTTCACAACACCTGGTGATGCTTCCGGTTCAAAGTTAGATTATGATGCAAGGTTGGCCATAGTGCAAGCTGTTTTCTTCGAGTTGGCGGTAGATGATCCTTATTCTGTTGCCTCGTGAACGGAAATTGAATACTCACATCATCATTCGTCGACCACCGATGAAAAGGGAGTTGCCATATGACAACTCCCCGCGAATGGCTGCTTTTTCTGAATGATCAGCAGTAATAGCACGGTGGCGGACCACCCGTGAAGATGTATGCGATCAAGTAGACGACATCATCGATGTCAACACCACCGCTACAATCCACGTCTCCCGACTGGTCGGCCGGCTGCGGTGGCGGGCCTCCCATGAAAATGTATGCTATCAAGTACACTACGTCATCGATGTCGACACTGCCACTGGCGTTAGCATCGCCGCACAGAAAGGTAACCATACCTTCGAGCAGGTGGTCGCTGAACCACTCATTGGCCTTGTCTATATTGTCCCTAAGGTCGCCCTTGTCCCCTTCTCCGACAGAAGTAAGGACCGAGAAAATGCTGAGTGTGTCGATGGGTGACAAGTCGAAGTCGTTGAAAAAGGTCATGACCATATGCACATCAACGTCATAGCCCAAATCCTCATAACCCGGCGCCTGCATCATAGCATAAAGCTCGGTGGGGTTGAAATCGCTCTGCGGCCAGACATAGATTTCATTGTTCTCGACGTATGCGCCATAGGGGTGACTGGTCGTGTTGAGGAATCCGGTCTCGGTCGAATAGTACCCAAGCAGCGACAGCCCACCGTATCTGTCGTCGTTTCTCTGGCAGCCGACCTGATCGTATTCAGTCCCCCTGATATAGATGAGCTTTCGATTGGACTCAACGCCTGAACTGTTCACGGCCGGTTCATCCGACGGGATGTCCCAATCGATCGCCATGCCTATGGTCAAATCCGAATGTGCACTTCCATCGAACGAATACAGCATCAGTCGCTGCACCACGAAGTTGCAGCTATCGGAGGCGAGCGGAGCATACCATTCGATCTCGACGCCTACAGTTGAGTCCTCTGTCGCGATGGTCCCTGAACGGTAAACTTCGTATTCGCCGTTGTTCTCAGTCGGTACAGTCGGATTGCCCGTATCGACGAGCTCGAATCCCTGCCTGCCGAACATCGAGTAGCAGACGACGGTATCATCACCGCGTTCATAAGCAACAATGGGAGATCCATCATAGATGTAGATCGTGGCGTATGGGTCACAGTCGCCTGATCCTGCATAGTCAAGGTTCACATACTCGATCCCTTTGTTACCGAAATTGCCCGAATTCGCGACCACGAGATCAGTACAAAGAGTGGAGACTGTGTCCCTGTCTATGGGTTTGAAATCGCACAAATCACCGATTCCGTCACCATCGGAATCTGCCTGATCGGGATTGTAGACCAATGGGCAGTTGTCCTCCAAACAGCCGGGATTCGGGAATCCCGGATTCCCATATCCGTCTCCATCAGTATCTGTGCACTCGTCACATGCGTCGCCGATGTAGTCAAAGTCGTAATCCTCCTGATCCGGGTTGCCGACTTCCGGACAGTTGTCGCAAAGGTCCATCACGCCGTCGCCGTCAGTATCGGTATCATCAGGACAAGGAAGTACGGTTGAGTACATCGACCTGCCGTGAGTACCCGCAATAAGCTTGCGCGTTCTTCGGTCGAATGCGAGGTCATGCACGGGAGTAGACAATGGGATCTCGGTACCGAATGGCTCCCATAACGCCCCAAGATTCGTGGACTTGTACACACCGTAGTCGGAAGCCAGATACAGGATGTTGTTGTCGTGATAGTCAACGATAACGTCATTGAGCGGCATATCGGGCAGGTTCGACGCAATCGATGTCCATGTCTGCCCGTAATCCGTAGTCCTGTGTATGTGCGGAAGGTATTCAGCTTCCCTGTAGCCTGAATGGGTGACATAGGCAACCGCAGCATCATTCGGATCGACCGTCACGCGGGTCACCCAACGTTTCGGAAGACTCGCGTCAATTGCCGACCAGCTCTGGCCGGTGTTAGTCGTAACCCAGACATGCCCATCGGCAGTGCCTACATAAATCACCTGCCCATCTGACATGGCTACATCTATGGTAGTAATGCTGTTGATGTGCAGAGTTCCGCCGTTTGTGAGATCACCACTGATTGCGCTCCAGTTTCCCGCAGCATTCTCGGTGCGGTATACCTTTTGAGCGCCGTAGTAAAGCACCTGGTGATTGTTGGGATCCATCACGATTGGAGTATTCCAATTGTGAGTTTCCGCGTAGTAGTCGATTCCATTCAGCGCATAGCCGAAAGTGCTGCCGCCGTCGGTTGACTTGTTGAGGTTACCGTACTGGTACTCGGCGTAGATCACATTCGGGTTTGCGTAATCGACTATGCAGTAGAAACCGTCACCACCAAGGATCTCATCCCAGTCATCAAGGCCCCCGGTGGTCGTACGCATAGTACCATTATCCTGAGTACCGCCGTACAGTTTCTCAGGAGCAGTCGGGTCCATCGTAACAGCATAGAACTGTGTGTTGTGCATCAAATTCAGGAGCACCCACTGACCGGAACCGTCCGCTGTGACGCTGACACCACCGTCGGAGCCATTGTACACCCAATTGGTATTGTCCGGGGCTATCCACATGGCATGGTGATCGACATGAAGACCCTGATCCGCAGATATCCAGCTCTGCCCACCATCGGAGGTCTTGTATTGATACACCCCCATCGCATACACGACATCGGGATTACCCGGAGCGACCCTGATCTGGCCGAAGTACCATCCTCCGTTCCAGGAACCGAACAGCCCCGATGCGTTGCCGTCGTTCGTGCGGGTCCATGTCACGCCAAGGTCGGTGCTCTTGTATATCCCGAGAAATTCTCCCGAGGCGTAGGAGTATATCGCATACGCGGTATTTGACTGGGGATCAATCGTCACCCCGATTCTGCCGACATCGGGCGCCGCCGGTGGAAGCCCACCTGTGGCATATGTCCATGTATCTCCAAAGTCTGTCGAGCGGTATAATCCGCTTGTCATACCCCCGAAATTGGACCATTCGTTGTAGCGGACCTTTTCCCACATTGCCGCAAGCACTGTTCCTGTAGATGGATGCAACGCGACATCAATGCAGGCTGTCGAGTCGGTCAGATACAGCTTCTGGTCCCATGATCCGCCACCGTCTGTCGAGCGATAAAGACCGCGCTCGGGGTTGACGCCGCCGAAGTGCTTCCCTGTTGCCGCGACATATACCGTCTCAGGTCGCATGGGATCGATCACTATTCGGCCGATATGATAGCTTCGAGGAAGTCCGACATTAGCCCAGGATTGACCACCGTCCGTTGTCTTGTAAACGCCGGTGCCTTCGTACATGTCCGATGCGCTGTTCGCTTCACCGGTTCCGGCATACAGGATGTTGGTGTCGGTTGGGTGGATGGCTATCGCACCCATGGATTGCGGTCCCCAGTCATCGAAAATCGGCTCCCAAGGCCAGCCGAATGATGACATTTTGAATACGCCACCCGCAGCGGAAGCCGCGAAAATGATATTCTTATTGAAAGGATTTGCAACAATGTCCGAGATTCTTCCCGGGATATTTCTGGGGCCGGCTTCGCTCCAGATGGGATCACGATCTTTTGTCTGCGCATACTCGTCCCTCAACTCACGCGCAGCCTCGGCCGCCTCGATGCGTCGCTCAACCGGAATCTCTTTCAACGGGTACGTTCGCTGTTCCATAAACCAGTCGTTGGGACGTTGTTTGGCTTTAGGCACTTTGCCCTTGTTCTTCATAGTGTAGAAGGAATAGTCAGTGTCGAGGAACGGTTGCGCCCCACGGTTATCCAGATTGACAAGGTAGAAGATCGAAATCAGGAACAGCCCGATCACAGCAACAATGGTTAGCTTTCTCATGGTGGTCACCTCGATTCAGGACATTACGCACGGAATCTCGAAAGACGCTTCACCCCTGTTGACCCCAGAGATTCGGCACAGATAAGTCTATCACATTGATATAGAAACTGTATGAGTCTATACTTCTAATATCGCCACCCAAGGCGATTTAGTCAAGACGGATTCAGGGGGTGAATGGGCGATAAAGCCTCTCAGACATATCCTGATTATGGTGCCGGAGGCCGGGATCGAACCGGCACAGAGCTAAGCTCCGAGGGATTTTAAGTCCCTTGCGTCTACCTGTTCCGCCACTCCGGCATTCGTTATATAGCAGTGAGTTAGGCAGGCGGGGGGAACCCGCCTGCCGGTCATTTGTGACCGTTTTGTGACCATGATCGAATGAAAGCTTCTCCATGGACTTGGTTCTATGCTCATCACAGAGATGCGCGTATCGAAGAGTCATCTTCGTGGTAGTGTGACCAAGCAACTCCATTACAGTTATCAGGTCTACTCCACTCATGACAATATGAGAAGCGAACGTATGTCGCAAGTCATGAAAACGAAAGTCCTCAATCCCTGCTCTCTCCAGTGCCCGCAGAAACGCAGTCCTGACACTGTTGATCTTGGTTCCATCAGATCGGCAAAATACGAACTTGGATACTCGCTCCCGTTTCGCAATCAAATCGTACACAGCGCGATTCATAGGAATGTCTCTAGATCTACCAGACTTAGACCTGGTGATCCGAATCCGCTTGTTGACCAAATCTACATGATCCCATGTCATGCCGACAATTTCGCCGTAACGCATACCTGTATTGACAGCTACGATTACAAGAGGCCGGAGATCTTCTGAGCACTCCTTGATCAGGGCATCAATCTCCGCTTTCACGAGGAATCGCAAACGTTCCGGACCTTCCCTCAGCATCTTGACTTTTTTGACAGGATTCGAACTGGCCATATCCCATATGACTGCCTTGGAGAACATTGACTTCAGACACGCCAACTCCCTGTTAACAGTCGCACCCTTAACGGATTTCAGTCTTTCCTGCTTATAGTCTTCGATCAACTTCGGAGTAATCTTGGTTAGCTTCAAGCTACCGAACTTGCGGGACATCAACCTGATACTTCTTTGATCTCTCTCCCAAGATCGCTTATTCGCCTTGGACCACTTCATGAAATCATTTGATAGATCATCGAAGGTAACATTCGACCTTGTTGACTCACTGAAGAAACGCCCTTCAGCAATCTCAGTCTTGCGCTTTGCGAGCGCGCGTTCCGCCAATTTCTTGTTCGTACCGACGCGCTCACGTATACGCTCGCCTTCGAAATAATAGTCGATGTAATATGAATCTCTTCTCTTGTATACCGACATTTCAAGAATCCTTTACGATTTTGATAATTATTGTATTTTTGCCAGCAAGTCAATCAGGTTTTATTCTATTCCTAGCTATATATTCTTGTATGTCAGCGAGTCTATAGACCACTCTACTCCCAAATTTCTCGTAGACTGGCCCCCTTCGCTGTGACCGCCAAGCATTGAGAGTGTTGATGCTCACACCCAGTAAATCAGCGACCTCAGAGACGTTCAGACATCTGTTCTCGCCAAGTTCTCTGTCCAGACGCCCATTCTTCATAATACCTCCATATATTTCTTTGTGTACGTGTATTGGTCCTGCGTTTCCAGCAGCCACTCACTGTTCCACGAAAATCGACTATCCCATCCCAGCACACAGGCATCGACTTCATCGCTTCTCAGGACCGATTGAGTAAAAACGCCACCACACTCAAGTGGTAGACCTGCAACCAGATCAAATTCGCCGCTATTTTGACTCAACAGAAAATTCCCATGATTGTAGTACACCTCAATCTACCCTCCTCATCCCTTTGATCCGTAGAATCAGTCCGAGATACCTTCGAGTTATTACTACGTCCATCCCTAGGCTTCGATCGGGGTAAATGTAGAGATTGAACTCACTGCAATCTGGACGCGTTGCTACTTCCCTGCCGCTCTTCAAATCAGTGAAATGAACGACGAATTTGCCATCTTGATACGGCCAGTAACAATTGCTCATGCGACCTCCTTCTTGATGATTCTGCTAGCCCTGTATCTTCCGAATTCGGTGACTAGTTCATCTGATCCGCAAAGCTCCTGCAGAGCATGTTCCAACGACACCACCTCTTTGGAATCCTCGTCAAACTTGAAGTAGACGAAGTAGGAATTACATTTGTGCTTACTGCGGTTGTATCCATCGGCTTCTGCTATCAATCCCAGATGTGTCAGCGTCTCCTTCATATCCGAAGGCTTAGCGGAATTGAATCCGAGAAGTCTCTGAAACGTCTTGAATGGAATCTCACACTTCCAAATCTGCAGATTTCCTGACACATATAAGTTACTAATAGGAGTGCCTGAAGGGGGAGCAACCTCTTGGTTAGGGCTCTTTACTTCATGAACAAGAACTCCTTTGTTCTTAACCCAATGGAGTAGGGAGAAGGAAGCTAGTAACGGTTTGAAAGCAACCGGATCCCCTATAATCGCTTTTAGAAAACGAACATCAGCTATTGTTAACTTCTTTGACAGGTGGATCCACTTCGATTTTCGCCTTTTCACTTTTTGCACATCGAAACTCTTGAGCATTCTGGTTATCTGCTCCCCAACGTCATCAATTTTCCCATTGTTGATCCTGTTTGAATTTCCATTATGGTGCGTACGAACCCATGCACTCAAAGCCCTTTCTGTTTCCTGCTCAGTTAAACCGACCCCCACCCTGTAGTAGTAGCAGAGTGCTAACAATGCATCGTTCGTAGTTATGGAATCCGGGAGCCCCACTTCTAGCAGCACCTGAACCTTGTCATCAAACGACATCCTTTCCCATTTTACGTTCTTTGCCAAATACGGCCACGGATCTACCTCCAATCTCATTGCTTCTCTGATCCGCCAGGCCGCCTCGATCTTCTGCTGATAATCCAAGTGCGGTATTGACTCCAGAGTGTGGATGTCGACAACATTACTGCCATCTCCGAAAGGTAGCCGGTCCCCTTTCTTACCAGCCATGATCTCCACGTAACCGGGCTTCACTTCAATGTTACACTCCTGCAGCCGACCTCGAGCAAACGCCTCTACATGTTCCCTTGGATACTTGGCGTCTAAGAAATAGAGCACTCGCATTCCCCCTGAATCCGAACTAGTGTACACCAGAGCATCAGCGCAGAACGCTTTCAATACTCTTCGAACTCGAGTTATGACGGAGTCCTGACATCTCTGGTTGTGATTATCAACATCGAGCATGAGGTAGTCGATCGACTTTGATGGAAATAGACCGATTGCCGTATGACCCAAAAGGTGATCTAGCAGCAGCTTTTTGGTCCAAGGACGATCAATCTGGCACCACTTATCAAAAAGCCTAATGTACTTCTTCTTACATCTAGACCAGCAGAACATAATCAAGTACTTGTCTAGGAACTCGCCGCGACCTCCCTCCGTGTCTTGTGTATGATTGGGCAGCTGGTGTCTTGTGCATGAATACTCATTCATCACAATCTCCTTTCTTCAAGGTTGCACCGATAGAGAGGCAGAATCTATGACTGCCAGCTTCTATCGATAGATGAGCTTTGTAACTGCTTTGCGTTGGCTTTGGCTTGAGGACAGAACGGTTCATGAATTCAGAAATTCTGTTCCAACAGTCTCCACTTTGAATTCTACTTGCGGGATCGAGGCAAAGGTGTGCAATCGCTGGTTTTTCGACGAGATACTCTATAAAGTTTAAACTGGCATCCGTGCTTCTCTTTCCGCTTCCGCCAACCTTAGCGTTGAGCTCCTTCCGGAGTAGTAGAGCTTCGGCCAGGGTAATCGTTGTTGTTGCCATATCGAACTCCTTTCGTCGTTAGTAACGTCCCTCTACTTATCACGTACAGGAATTGCTCAAAATGAACGAACTTTTTTTTCGATGGCTGTAACTCGTTGTGGATTGGCGCGTTGCAAGCATAGTGTTTATGGCAGTTTTTATGACGGTGTTTATTGCCCCTTAATTCTATTGGGTATTTCTCGACAGACTGCCATATTTGCAGTACGCAAACGTCATAATGGCAGTATCCAAAATCTTTATAAGTTATTGTCACACAACGGGTAGCATTTTTTTAGGAGGGCCCGGTTTCATATGTCAAGGACCACTCCCCTCGGCATGGCAAATCACTTCGACATTCTGGCTTGGGGCGGCGCAACTGCATATCACATAATGCAGTGCAGTGTTCGGATGTACACCAGAATTCGGCTACATAGCCCTATCCACATCAAACAGCGGCCTTGGCCGCTAAAACGTTGCCAGGCAACAACTTTGGTAGTCGGGTAACCCCAAGTCTTTGATGCCTAACAAGTGTACGTCTTCAGACAAAGTGGACTCGGTGTTGTGAAAGTTAAGTCACAGTTTGCATTTTGGCAATTGCTTTTCGATACTCCAGTTTTCTCTGCTTCATCGTACGATTCTTGATTCTTCTTCTTTCCTCCAATATTGATTGATCCCGCCCGGTATAGACATCAGCCGGGGTAACGTTGTTCAGGGATTCGTGGTATCGCTGGTGGTTGTAGTAATCTACAAACGTGGCGATCTCAGCCTTGAGATCATCCGGAGAGTGGTAGTTGTCCAACAGCAGGACATTCTTCATCGACCTGTGATAGCGTTCGATCTTTCCCTGTGTCATCGGATGGTACGGACGACTTCGTGTATGAGTGAGTCCTCTGTTATCGAGATACTCTCTCAGCTCAGACGAGATGTAGCAGGGACCGTTGTCGGACAGAAGTCTCGGACGATGCCGGATGTACACATGATCCACACCGGACTCAGATATTGCCATATCGACCGTACGCCTAACATCATCAGCAGACATCCCCTTGCAGAGCCTCCAGGCAAGGATATAACGCGAGTAATCATCCATCACCGTCGAAAGGTAGTACCAGCCCCAGTGGATCACTTTCAGATACGTGAAGTCTGTCTGCCAAAGCTGATTAATACGGGTCGTCGGATGATCGAACTTGTCTTTAGCTGTCAGCACAGTATAAGCCGGGCTGGTGATCAGGTCATTGGACTTCAGTATCCTGTAAACGCTCGATTCTGAGATGTAATATCCTTGTGTATCAGTCAGATACCATGCCAGCTGGCGCGGTGACTTGTCGAGATGATCCAACGCTGTTTCGACTACCTTCTTCTTAACATCCGGAGGTATCTGATTCCAGAACTGGCAACGACGGGGAGGTCTTGAAGACAGTGCATCATACCCGCCTTCGCGGTATCGCCTGTACCAGTTATAGAACGTACTCCGGTTGATACCAAGCTCCTTGAGAGTCCGTTTCACTCCGATCCGTGAATCTTCTACCACACGAATGATCTCCATCTTTTCTGACTGACTGTGCCGCATATAGCGCTTCCGTTCTACTCCAAACCAGTCATACTTTTTTTAGCCAACCGGAGCTTCAAAGAAAGCTCTGCTACCAGCTGCTTGAGCTGATCATTCTCTGACTTCAGATCGGTGACTTCCGAACTGGTAGCTTCACGAACCGTATCTCCCTGAAGACGTTTCTTCCCAGCTTCCAGAAACTCCTTGCTCCAGCGATAGTACAGATTCGCGACTATACCTTCACGACGGCAGAGTTCTGCAATGCTGGTCTCACCCTTGAGACCTTCAAGGACTATTCTGATCTTCTCCTCTGATGAAAACTTACGGCGGGTATTACGAC
>Ga0272443_10004890_pt1 | contig 14228 bp, 11 predicted proteins | sample SSMAcet12_FD_193581 | JGI IMG/M metagenome (GOLD analysis project Ga0272443, IMG submission 193581) | Marine sediment archaeal communities from Little Sippewissett salt marsh, Falmouth, MA, United States - SSM-Acet-12 | ecosystem: Environmental > Aquatic > Marine > Wetlands > Sediment ...
GCATCCGGCATCCGGAGAAGTCCCGAAACTGAGCCGGGAGAGAATATCCCTGTACCTCCTGATATGCCCGGAAACTGTATCCTTTACATCTGCCTCCTTTAAAATTCCGTTGTACGAATATGAAAAATCTTCAAGGATCTCTGCATTCTTAAGCTCACTCTCTGCACGTGATCTCTCCTTTAAGTCCTTTTCTTCATCAAGAGAGATCTTTTCAAGGCGTTTTCTGTACAGTCCGGCAAGCTTTGACCAGTCACTAAAACCGCCCTCAATCATTGCCTTCTTTGCAGTGGTCTCTATCAGGTGCGGATCATATTTATGAGTAAAATAAGGGGATGAGAGCAGTTCAGATATGTTTTCACGCTTAAAATCCCCGGAGACAACCTCAAGCGGCATCATTGCAGCATGGATTACAGGATAACGTCCAAGGCTTAAGGTTGCAGATGACGAGAAAGGCACCGAAAAATCACTGAAAACTCCGGACAGTAAGGGCGTTCCCCCTGCAGTGTCAGGCAGAGCCACAGCAATTCTTCCCGGACAGACACCTTCCCGGATCAGAGATGCTATCGAACCTGCAATGGCCTCAGCCTCAAGCTGAAAAGACGGGAAACGACCATACACAGTCCGCACTCCGGAAGTATCAACCGGATTACCACTGAAGAGATCAGCATAGGGTACTTTTGAAGCAGAGTCCGGAGAAGCAGGAGCATTTTCCGGAAGAGAGAGCCATTCACCCTTATCAGAGAAGATACTGCCGTTCCCGTAGTAGGGCAGATAATACCTTACATCAGCCCCGCATGAAACGAGACTGCTGATCAGTCCCTTAAAAGACTCCGGGGGGCTGAAGATACCACAGACAAAAACAACGGGCATCCTTTCCCGGCAGAAATTCCCGGATAAAGTGCACGATACTCTGTAAACGCCTGAAGGTGCCACATAACCCCTCTCAGAAAGCACCCTCTCATAAGCTGACCTTATCCTCTCAAGAACCCTAATCCGGGCAGATTCCGGCATACCATCAGAGACCGACTCACGCATCCGGTCATCAAAGAGAGAAAAGAGAGAGTAGAGGTCATTTAATATTCTTGATGAGTATTCCCCCGTCCTTGAGAGAACTCTGAGAGCATCCCTGTCCTTCCTGATAACCCCTGAAAGAATCAGCAGTGCCTCCTCATCAGATATAAGCGTCAGCCCCTCACCAGATCCACTCACAATTCCGGATGCGAACACCTCAGGAGTAGTCACATTATCAGTGATTACAGACATTCCACGGGATGTTATATCACGTCTGACATCCTCAGAGAGCCTTGAAGTCGGGAGAAGAAGAAATGTGTCAAAAGGACGGCTGACATAACATTTCACAAATTCATCAATACATACACCAATGTCCCCTCCCGGAGGGAATTTTATCAGATTTCCGTTGGACATTATTTAAAACCCCGATATTTTATTAAAAACTTATTTCATATTCTGAATCATCCGGTCAGAGAGAACAAAAACAAAAAATCCCGCAGGGATTTCTAAGGTTTTCTGATGAGATAAAAACAGCATCAGCCACGAGGAACTCATCTTCTGCTCTCAGATCTCTTCAATCCAGTGGTGTGAATAACCCCTTCTCTCAACCAAAACTCCATTGCAGAGAACTTCTCCTGAATCTGTAACGACACCGATCTCTGCATAATCCACACCGGAAATTGGCAGAATATCCCTTCTGCATGTGAATAAAAGGCCGAAATCACCGCCGCTGTAAAGGGCCAGCTCAGGCGAAACTCCGGGCGAGAGCAAAATATTTTCAGGAAAGAGATCAAAACCGACACCGGAAGATTCCAGGAGATCATAGAGGGAGAGGGCAATGCCGTCTGAGACATCCATCATTGATGAAACTCCGGCAAGCGCCAGCAGTCTTCCCTCACGCACAGCAGGAACAGGCTGTACAAGATTCTTCCAGTATCTCAGAGCACCCTCAAGTGCAGCGCCCGCACAGCCGGGAGTGCCTGTAACACAGAGAACATCACCCGGCTTAGCACCTCTCCGGGTTTTATAATATTCATCCTCAACCCTGCCGATTCCGGTTGTGACAACCGTAAGCTCAGAGTGAAAATCAATATCCCCTCCGGCAAGCTCAGCACCGAAACTCTCACAGCACTCCTTCGCCCCTGATGTTATACCCGAAATTCTCTCAGGTTCATCAAGCCCTGCTGCAAGAAGAACTGCAAGGGGCACTGCTCCGCACGAAGCAATATCAGAGAGCGTTACAGCGGCAGACATCCACCCGATCTGCCAGTCGGTCATACCTTTTGGAAAATCTGTGCTCTCATGGAGCATATCAGTAGAGAGAATAATATTCTCACCACCTGTCTTTATCAGGCAGCAGTCATCCGATGTTCTTTCCTTACCAATAATTCCACTTACAATCTTTAACAGATCCCGATCATCCACCATGCCAGACCTCCTTTCTCCTCTCACTCTGATACTCCTTAACAATTGACTCAAGCATCTCTTCAGATTTGGACCTCATGAACTTCTCCTGACCACTCTGCCATGCCGACAGTGCAGATTCGAGATCACTTCTCATTACATAACCAAATTTGCCCCTCAGACTGAGTCTGACATCCTTAGCATCAATAAGGACAATATTCAGCTCCCGCAGGGCATCCTTCAGTTTTATATCCTCATCCTTTCCGACAATTAAAGCCTGCACATAAGAATCCGAGAGCATCTGAACTGTGGTGTTCCCCCAGCCCACCGTATTTCCGGCATAGATGATATCACCCTCATTTATTCCGAATTCATCCTCAAGTGATCTGAGTGAATCTTTGGTAAGTGATGAAATGACCTTAAAAGGTATGAACTCCCCGGTCTGTATGTCAGCAAACCTCTTCAGACGGTCGATCTGCTTCAGTAATTTTTTATTCCTCCGTTCAGCACTTCTGAGCTTCTTTTTAAACGCCCTGATTTTCCGCTCACGAAGCTCGATCTCGGCATCCCTCTTTCTCACCTCGGCACGCTCACTCCTCTCCGATGAGAGCCTCTTCTCAAGGGAGATTATCTCGGCATCCTTTTGTGCGGACTCACTCTCCAGTTCAGCAGCATAATCCTTCAGGTTTCTGACCATGCCTTCAAGCTGTGTGATCCTTGGATCTCTTCCGGAAGAGGCTTCAACTTCCGGAACTTCAGAAGTCTCCTTAACCACAGATTCAGGAAGTATTTCACCCAGTACCTGTTCAGGAGTCATACCACGGATAAGCCCCGTCCGGACAAGATCAAGGTCAATACCGGCGGGTATTTTCCGCTCGATATTCCGGAACTTATTCTTAAAAAATTTATATGCTTCAAGGGCGGCGTAGAGGGCATCCCTCTCATGATCATTGGCATAACTGTACCCGGAGGTCACCGAATACTTCTCCTCCTGAGTCTTCTCCTCTGCCGGAATGAAAGGAACAGCACTAAATGCCCTCTTAATCTTCTCCACAGTTGAAGGCATGCGGGACTTGTCAGTCGCAATTATAACCGGTTTTCCGGTCACAGAGATCTCCTCAATCCAGTCTGAAACTGACATCTGCCTCGAACTCTTCAGGGCAATGAGGTTAGCCTCATAGTCCAGTGCGGCAAAGGCAAAGGTAGTGCCGGGGTCTATGCCCACAATGAGGTGTTTTTTCCGGCCGGTAAGCTGGACATAACGGATTTTATCAAGTCTTCCTGATTTAACCCTGACCTGAACATCGGCACCGCCACCGCCAAAAGAAGGAATGTCCCCCCTTTTCGCCATGACACGAAATTCAACCCGTTTAAAACCCCCATAGCCTTTAAACTCCCTTTTATCATACTTAAGACCGGATTCTTTCAGGGCACCCTCAATCTCACGGCTTTTATTCAGAACAGCACCGTGTATCTTTCTCACATATCTGTTCTGACTCCAGCCGCCCCTGCCCGGAGAACGTCCCCTTGAGACGACAATATCAGATGAATCCTCAAATACCCTGACCTCAAAGCCGCCTCCGGCTTCAGCTATCCGGGCAGCAGCTCCTGCCTCCTCAAACGGGTCAAAGCGGTTCCTGAAATGTATATTATATCTTTTGGCAACCACCTGAAGTGTCTGCTTTTTTTCGCCTCCGGTCACCTGTACAAGTTTTGTCTTCGTCGGGAACTGCTGCATCAGGGAGACAAGCTCAGACTGGTTCTTTGCAATTTCCTGAATGCTGTCCACAGCCAGAATATCAGGTTTTTCAGAAACAACACGCCGCATAAGGCGGAATAATGACACCTCCCCGGAAAATATCTCCTCATCCCCTTCCCGGATAATCAGTGCATAAGACGGCCTCTTTGTCTTTGAGCTTACCGAACCCCTGACAACATCAATTCCGAATACCTTCAACCGACCACCTTTGAGAGTGCCTCCTCAACACTCATCTCAATCCTGTACTTCTTCTTAAAATACCCGGTAATATTCCCAAGATCCCTCTTAAGGATTTCTTCGGCATTGGGGTGGCAGGGATCTATCCACTGCGGCCAGTCAATAACCCAGACATTTTTTTCACTGACCATGACATTGTACTCCGAGAGGTCATTGTGGATATAACCAAGGTCATACGCCTTTTTTATATTCTCAATAATCTCATCAAGCACAACCTTTGCATCCTCCGGACTTTCAAAGACAGACTGGTTGAGGTTAACACCGGGGATGAATGTCATTGCAATCACATTCCGGTTGATTGCAAGCGGCACAGGTACGGAGACACCACCCTTCTGAAGAACTTTCAGTGCTTCAAATTCCCTCTTTGCAGATTCAGTAGAGGCAAATATCCAGGGAAAGTGTTTCCATTCGGGCATATATTCCCTTGAAAGCCTTGCAGACTGAAATGAGCGCTGGCCAATCCGGTGAATCTTGAGCACAACTGTTCCCATGCCAAGTGCCTCATATACCGCCGACTCCTTGCCTACACCAATGAGTGTTCCAAGCGCGGAGATTACATTCCTTTTTACAAGCGCGGACACGGCAAGTGCGTCATATCCCTTAAATGTAAGCTGGTAACCGTCATACGGAAGGGTGCTGCTCTTTACCATATCCTTCGCCATAACTCTTCCAAGCCTGAATTCAAGCTCTGAAGCGGAGAATTTTGTTGATTTTTTGATATTTTCCTCAGGCACCCAGCTATAGCGCTTCATCTGTTTCTCAATTGAGAGCAGAACAGCAGCATCATATTTGTGGAGTGTCCGGATATCATCTGCACTAAGAGGCATATTATATACTCATTTTATCTGTTTATGGGGATTAAATTGATTGGAAAATTACATGAAATGTTCAAAATGCGGACAGGATGCAGTGCTCTTCCAGAGGTACTCCGGACTGCACCTATGTGAGGACCATTTCACCACTGACTTTGAGACAAAGGTAAAGAAGACAATAAGAAAGGAGGGATGGATAAAATCCGGCGACAGGATAGCTGTCGCTCTTTCCGGGGGCAAAGACAGCACTGCCCTGCTTTATTTCCTCAAAAAAACCTTTGGAATAAGAAGAGATGTAGAGATATCTGCAATAACAATAGATGAAGGAATATCCGGTTACAGGGACACACAGATCTGTAAGGACATCGCAGAGTCTGCGGGAGTGGAATTCAGGACAGCATCCATTAAAGAGCATTTTGGAATAACCCTTGACGGAATTGTCGCAAAGAAAGGAGACAGACTTTCATGCTCATACTGCGGCGTACTGAGAAGACAGATACTGAATAAAACCGCGAGGGAATCCGGCGCGACAAAGATTGCATATGGCTTTAACCTTGACGATGAGGCACAGTCTGTTCTGATGAATGTGCTAAGGGGCGATGCTGAGTCACTGCTAAGAAAGCAAAGGCCTGCTCCGGGCATGCTGCCAAGAATAAAGCCCTTTAAGATGATACCCGAAAGGGAGGTCGCCCTCTATGCACGCATTCATACAGGCGGCTATGAAGAGAGGGGCTGCCCGTACTCCCACAATGCACTCAGGGCAGACGTAAGGGGCATACTCAATCAGTACAACTACAGCCATCCTGCCACAAAATATGCACTCCTAAACCTGAATGAGGATCTTAAATCCGGAATTCCGGCTGACAACACAACGGCAAAACCCTGTGAAATATGCGGGGAACCTGTATTTGGCAGATGCAGGGTGTGCGGGATAGTAAAGGAACTAAAAGGGTGACTGATATGCCTAAAAGATTAAGGATTGTAAATCTCCTGAAAAATCACTTTTACAAGAGAAAGGTCTTCTTCTATACCGAACTTCTGATAATCCAGATAATCGGATATACACTTCTGCTCTATTATGCAATACCGGTCCTGGAAAACCAGCGCCTGACAGTTGCAGAATCAGCAATGTTTGTCATTCAGACGATGACTACAGTAGGTTATGACCTTGTGACATTCTTCCCCGTTGAGAACCAGATCACAGTAATAATTCTCATATTCATAATGATAACCGGGGTATTCACAGTACTTATGATAATCCCCGCTGCAATTGCACCATACCTTCAGGACATTCTCCAGCCTGTTCCCCCGTCTGTAATTGCAGGAAAGGTCTCAGGTCATGTCATAATTGTCGGGTACAACGAAATAACCAGATCGGCAGTGGACGGCATCATGATGTCAGGGCTGACTGTGGTGCTCCTGGAGTGTGACAGAACAAAGGCACTGGAAGCAATAAAACAGTATAAAAAATCAGTCAGAGTTGTATGCGGAGAATATAACCGGCAGAACACCTGGAAGGCCGTTCATGCCGCAGATGCATCACACATAATCATCAGCACAGACGAAAAAACCGCCGCAACCACCATACTCGGCATGAGGGACATGACTGAAGCAAAGATTACGGCGATAATTGACTTTCTGGAATATAAAAGATATCTCAGATACGCCGGTGCGGACTATGTCCTCTCCCCCAAAAACTACCTGGGAAATATCTTCGGCAGGCATGCCTCAAATTCACCGGTCATTGACATAATATACGAAACCTCAAGGCGTGAAGGGAGCAACGTATCAATCAGGGAGGAAAATCCGCTAAAACTGGTATATATCCCTGTAATTGAAAGCTGCTTTGCATTCGGGAGTACAATAAAGGAGTTAAATCTCTTCAGCAGATACGGCGTAGATCCTGTATTTGTCTGGAAAAAGGGGAAATTTTATGCATTTTCCGGTGAGGACATACCTCTTGAGAGATCAGATGCCATCGTTGTTGCCGGAAGGAAAGAGTCCATCCAGAGGCTTTTGGATGAAGAGTTTAAATGCTCTTTTCACCCGGAAAAATATGCCATAATCGCAGGTTATGGTGACGTCGGCAAAATAATATATAAAAATCTGGATTCATCCGGTGTAAACGCTGTTGTGATAGACAAGAGAATAGATGAGGATTTCGGAATACAGGGCAATGCCGAGGATGAATCTGCACTCATAACTGCAAATGTTGAGAAGGCCGATGTAATCATTGCAGCAGTAAATGATGACGAGGCAAATATATTCACAACCCTTCTTGCCAGAAACCTAAATCCCAAAATCCACATACTTGCAAGGGCAAACCACCCTGAATCAGTGGACAAATTATACAGGGCAGGTGCGGATTATGTAGCACTCCTGCCTGCAATGGGCGGCCAGTTTGCCGCAGACATTGTAATTAAAAACCGTGTATCAGTTTTAATTGATCTTCCGGGCGGCCACAGGGTAGTTATGAAGAAGAGAGAAGGCCGAAAGAACTACACAGTAGAAAGAGTTATAAAACTTACAGGAACAAGGATTATCGGCATAGAAGGAGAGAACCATTCGGTTGTAAAACCGGATGAGAAAGAAGAGATCTATCAGGGGGACTCGGTTCTTGCCTACGGCAATTCTGCCTCACTGAAAAAACTTATGAATATTCTTGAGAGTGACTAAAATGAATGAGGAATGCATATCCTGTGAATGCCAGAAGATTGAGAATATGATCAGGCACACGCTATGGTCATCAGGCAGGAGCAGGATAGTTATAGGAATATCCGGCGGGATAGACTCGGCGGTGGCAGCGGGCCTTTCTGCAAAAGCGATAGGGGGCGAGAATGTCTATGGATACATGCTCCCGTCAGATGTCACCTTAAATGAAGATATTGAGGACGGAGAGGCACTCTGTAAAAAGTTTAAGATAAACTTCTCAGTAGTCCCGATAAAAGAGATACAGAAGGCATTTGAGACACTTCCGGGCTACCAGGAGACAGACTATCTCCGGGGAAACCTCATGGCAAGAATCCGGATGACAACACTGTATTATTTTGCGAACCGGGACAATGCCCTTGTCTGCGGGACATCCAACAGAAGTGAGTACCTCCTTGGATATTCAACAAAGCATGGTGATGATTCAGCAGACATTCAGCCGATACTGCACCTCCTAAAAAAAGATGTAAGAAAAGTCGCATCTGAGATCGGTGTGCCGGAGGAAATAATTGACAAAAAACCCTCTGCCGGACTTTATAAAGGCCAGTCTGATGAAGAAGAACTTGGATTTTCATATGATACTATCGACAGGGTCGTTGAAAACCTTGAAGGGAACGGATGGAAAGCAGAAGGCGAAGAGGAGGAAGCAATACTGAAACTGATTATAAATTCCGCACACAAGCGCACAGGCCCTCCAAACCTGCTGAATACCGGAAAAATTTAACCGGCCCTGCAGTCACAACAGCCAAAAAACCACTTTTTCAGATAAAATTCCGAAAAATAAACGGAAAGTTCTGAAATTTCACAACCCCTCCGGTCCGCATACCAGGCAGGATCCGGATGATATAACCTGCAGTCAGAAGATAATCTGTTTACTTCAGTAAAAAAATAAAGTGAAATTCAGAAAAATTTTCTGTTGCCGTTTAAGAGAGACGGCTTATTTAAGAATCCGAGATATTCAGTTCCTATCAGGCCATAAATATTTCTGCCGCGAACAATGCCATACTCGGGATATTCCTTTGGTCTGTCCAGAAATTTAAGTTCAGGGACCTTATCATAGGCAGGATTTTTAACCCACCCGTCTTTTGTCTCATACCATGCCGCACCGTGCATCTCTTCATAAAACAGATATTCACTTGTAAAATTATCAGATACCAGATTTGCCATAATAAGGGTCTCATCTGAGGGATTTATTGTCACATGCCCGTAACCCGGCGGAATGAGAATAAAATCACCTTCAAAAGCAGAGACTGCAACGGCCTCTGAGAGGTCTTCTTTCTGGAGAAGGTAGTGCGCATTTCCGGATAACACCTGATAAAGTTCAGGATAACCAAAACCGTCAGGTGCATCAGGATGATAATGCCCTTTTGTCTTTACATATTCCCCGCCGATCTCCCCCGGAGGAATTTCTGTAATATCATATCTTATCTTCTGTGAAATCAGCCACCGGGCATCATCTTCATTCTTTGAAAGAGAGCGGTACATAAAATAGAGGGGTGTATTCTCATCTGCATCTCCTGCATTATACAGAACACACCTCATATCCTCCATTGACCTGACAGCAGGTTTCGGGAGAGGAATATCCCTGATCATATCCATTACTAATTCTTTCTACGTTTCCATACAAAATACCCTGCCCCAATCAGGACGAAGAGTATAAGTGTAATGACTATAGGACTTGTCAGAACCGACATTCCGGACTTATTTGTAATCTCAATTTCAGCCTTCATCGAATCAGAGATCTGTGAGTTGTCAAGGGAGTCACGGTACCTGATCTCAGTGTCAATACCATAATCCTTTACGGTTGCAGTTGAGTCAACCGTCACTTCATAGCGTCCGGTTGCAGTCTCACCGGGTGCGAGATCACCGAGATATGCCGTATCGTCATTGCTTGTGAAGGGGTCCACAGCACTGATACGTGCCTTGGCGTTGTATGCCGTTGCAGCGCCTGTGTTTTTATATATAATCTCAATTATGCCCTTTTCTCCGACCTGAAGGACTGTAGGAAGTGATACAATTTCAAAGTCGATCTTTCCACCGACATCAACACCAACTGTTTCAGAGTCAGATGTCTGCTCTTTTCCGTCCGAATCTTTATAATCCACAGATACAAGCACAGGGTAGTTCTTCGCCTCGGCGTTTTCTGAAACTGATGCCTTAAAGGTTACATACTTCACATCTCCGGGTGCGAAATCACCGACAAAGACACTGGAATCAGTAGGGATAACAGCGCTTGTTCCGGCCCTTGAGAGTTTTATTACTGAATTTTCACCGGATTCATACCCTGTGTTCTTCACACTCATTGTAATGTAACCTTCTGTGCCCACATTCATTGAATCGGTCTCAACGTCAGAGACTTCAATCACAATTTCGGGTTTAACTGTTATTTTAAGAGGAATCTCTTTGGTTACATCTTTCCAGTAGTAAGTGATGGCATCTGTGCCTGACTGTTCTGCAAAGTAGAGATATTTGTAGTTTACAACCCCGATAAGGTCATAATCACCATCTTCTGCGTATTTCTGGACTTCCATCTTAAATTCAGCACTCTTTGTTGAACCTCCGGCAATATCCCCTATCATCTGTGAGTCTGTCTTTATTGTAACAGGGGCTTTGCCCGAATCAATTCCTACACTGACCATCTTTGCAGTATCAGGGTTGTCATCCCTGTCAACGATGTCAGACTGAATTATCTTTACATTTTTCATCCCGGAATTCTGGACGATAACGGTCAGTGTTACATCATCACCGGGTGAATATTCATTTGAGCCTGATATTGCCAGACTGATATCCGGTTCTCCGGACAGATATTTTGACCCGGCAGATGCTGGCAGAATAAGAGATGCCGCAATCACAAGACAGGCAAATAATAAGTATTTTAGCTTCATTTACAATTATCCTCTATATTTTTTATTAATACAACAACTGTTGTTATTTTTGTGACAACATTAAATAGAGTCAGCCATATATATGTTTATGCTAATGAATGACTCTCTGGAAAGGACTGCTGAAATAACAGAATCCCTAAAATCCCTTGGACTTACAAAATATGAGGCACTTGTGTATATAGCCCTGCTGAGGTTTGAAGGTGCAACCGCAACCGAAATACATGAGATATCCGGAGTACCGCGTGCCTCGGTTTACCCGGTACTTGATAAACTGCTGAATAAAAACATCACTGCAGTATCAAATACAACACCAAAACGGTTCTCTGCCGCAAATCCGGACGAGGCAATAAAAACCCTGCTTGGCAGCATAAAAAGGGACGCTGAAAGCGCAAAAGATGCCTTAAATGAAATATACAACCACAGAGAAGCGCATGAAAAAGGGCAGCAGGAGCTGATATGGACAATTTACGGCGATGAAAATATTATTGCAAAGACAGCCGAGATTATCAGAAAAGCTGAAGATGACATTAAAATGATTCTTGGATATGATATTATCAGCAGAAATTTTGAAGAGATGCTCTATTCCCCTGAGAGAAAGGCGTTTTTAACCATTATTACAAATGAATGGAAAGGCAGAAAACCTGAAAACTGCAGAATATGGGTTGTTGAGAAGGACATAGAACCTGAGATGAAAATTGAAGGAAAATATGCAGGCATCTGTATTGTTGACAACTCAAAAGTCCTGGTATCAATGGATCCACCGGACGACCGGGCAAATGCATTATTTTCAGAATCAAGTGGATTTGTACGTTTCTTTGACACATACTGGTATTATATAACAAGCCATATCACAAAACAGCACATCGCTGAATGCATTGAGAATTAACAGAATAAAAATAGTGAAATATGCCGGACATATAAAATACTGCTATATTATAACCGGAAATTATCTTTTTTTCTCTGAAAATACGAGACAACATTACAGTCACACTCATCCACCGGAATTGACTTATCAACAGAAACAATAATTCTGTATCAGATCAACATAGGATATAAATGATCAGGGAAAGAGCAGTCAAAGCCATAAGTGACATTCTAAAAAGAGCAGGATACGAAACAGGAGAGGGAAACGAACAGATCGATCTCTCCGCATATACTGATGATGACTGTATCGTTGTGTTATGCTCAGATGATGAAAACCGGATCGATAATTTCAACAATAAAAAATTCCGTATAGAACTTGAATGCGGCAGAGTGGAGTGCAAAAAGATTCTTTTCACGATGAACAGCAGTGCACACGCAGATAACTGCATCACGTGGTCATATCAGGATCTCGCAAAATATTCAGGACAGGCAGTTGTAGCATATGTTCTTGATGAGATGCTTGCCCTTGAACTCAGCAATACCACTAAAAAGAGAGAATATCAGCAATATCCACCGGTATCTGAAACCGATGACGAATATGCACCCGAACTGCCGCTTCTTCCGTCAAAAATCAGTGAAGAGAAAGCCAGACGTATTGCAGGGATTAAAGGTTCACTGAAAAAACTCTACATCCCCCATTATCTTTATGAATGCAGAAGCAGTGGCGAAAAGAGATTCAGAAGCCACATCATTGACTTCAACTCTGAAATTTACGGACTTGTAAACGCAGTATCAGGCACAAATGCAGATTTCGGAGAAGAGGAACTGAATTTCGGCATTATTGAAGAAGGAACAGTACCGGGATCTGCGGAGATAATTCAGCCCAAAACCAATAAAAAAGAGATTAAAGAAGATATTAAAAGAGATTTTGTAGAGGGCCTGACAAAAAGTGTGAGAGTCAGCACAACCGAAGGCGACACAATATATTACGAGGACAAGGAAGTAAGACCTGATGAGGAGTCGGTATCAACCGAAATTATGCTTGTCTATCTCCCTGTCATTCAGATTCGCGGAGATAAAGTTGTTGAGATCAATGCCTTTACCGGAGAACTGCTTGAAGAACCAATGGATGACGGTGTAGAGTTATTCTGATTATATTAAACCAAAAAGACGATGATAACTGTAATCGGGGGAGGACCTGCCGGAAGATACGGGGCCATTAAGCTTGCATCAGAAGGCGAAGAGGTCATCCTCATTGAAAAGAGAGGACCTCTCGGAGGACAGTGCCTCCATCAGGGCTGCATGGTCATATGCGCTTTAAATGACATTGCAAGACATCTTGACGAAAACAGAAGATTTCTCAGAACAAACATAATATCAGGAGAAATCTCTGTCAGTTATCCGGATGCCATTAAAGAGATGACCGGGATACAGAGAACAATATCCGGGATTCTAAGAAAGGAGACAGAGAATTCCGGAGTGCAGATTCTGAACGCTGAAGCTGAGGTGAACTGCCCTGAAGTATATACCGGAAAGGAGACTCTTTATCCGGAAAAAATGCTCATAACAACCGGTTCCAGGCCGCATATTCCCGACATCCCGGGTAACGGGTTAAACGGAGTATATAATGCCCATACAGTTATTTCCGGCCAGAAAGAACTCCCGGAGAAGATCTCAATCATAGGCGGCGGAGTGATTGCCGCAGAATATGCCTACATATTCTCCTCTTTTGGTGCTGAGGTCGATATAATTGCGAGGAGCGGCCTCTTAAAGGGCATGCCACGCAAAGGCACTGAAAGTGCCTTAAAAGATCTAAAGAACGTAAATATAATCACCAATGATACTCCGGCAGAGATTACCGGGGATAGAAAGGCAGACGGAATTATTCTGAAGGAGTCCGGAAGAGAGATAGAGACGGACACAGTTCTCTTTGCCACCGGACTACTGCCAAATTCGGCAATGATACATGGCCCGGATAAGAGGAAGAACGGTGCAATAATAACCGATGAAAGAATGGAAACCTCGGTAAAAGGAGTTTTCGCAGCAGGTGATGTCACCGGAGGGCCTTATCTTACACCCCTTGCAAGGGCAGAGGGAAGCATTGCAGCAGATGTCATGCTTGGCAGAAAACCGGGTAAAATTCCGGAGATATATCCACAGTCGGTAAAACTGAGATATGAGCACTCATTCTGCTCACAAAACCCCGACAAATGTATAGAGATGACAATGACATCTCCTTCCGGACCGGGATCATTCTGGTCAGTGCCTGAGAGGAATACAGGAAGGGCACTGATTGAATACAGGGAAGAAGACGGAAAGATCTGCGGGATGTATCTCGGGACACCGGCATCAGGTCCGGTAAGTGCATACCTTGCATATATGATAGAAAATGGTGTTAAAACCGGAGACATCGCAGATATAATGGAGGTTCACCCCTCAACAGACGGCATTTTAGGGGTTGCTGCATATGCCGAATATATCCGGCAGAAAAATAAGGGAATTTCCTTACAGAATACTTCAGACAGATGAAATTCCGGCTCAGGATTT
>Ga0272443_10004891_pt1 | contig 14228 bp, 14 predicted proteins | sample SSMAcet12_FD_193581 | JGI IMG/M metagenome (GOLD analysis project Ga0272443, IMG submission 193581) | Marine sediment archaeal communities from Little Sippewissett salt marsh, Falmouth, MA, United States - SSM-Acet-12 | ecosystem: Environmental > Aquatic > Marine > Wetlands > Sediment ...
GAAGGCATTGAGCTTCTTGGCACTGTTTATATCCTCTGGAACATCTGTGTAGAAGACGCTGCCACTGACAAGGTCGTCAGGCCCATCCATGAGTATTTCCTTTCCAATCGATATCTCCAATGCCTCTTCCCACTCGATCGGTCCGCTGTGCTCTTGCGGGTCCGCCAACAAGGCGACCTCATGGATGTCGCTAAGACCCCTCCTCTTGTCTATGAAGCGAACATCTGCATATCCAATCAAATTAGGAACGTAATGTAGTGAGAGATCATCTGCATCCAATCCATCCCCCATCATCCTTTGCAACTCCCTCACCGCAGATCTCTCATCGACCGTGATGGGCAGGAAGACCTGATCCATGTCCGGAGACAGCGTGGGAAGGGGCTTTACGGAGGGATTCTTTTCAAATCGCTTCTTTGAGGGAGATGGTGCCACTGACATTTCCTCTTCCATGCCATGATCCCTGCTTGACATCAATTCCTTCAATTGAGGCCTTGTCATGGGGCCCCGGAGATAGCTCATGACCCACCGGGTATTGAAGACGATCGGCCCATCCTCATGGACGTTGTGCATTAAAAAAATCCTGCTCTTGAGATTGTCGATTATATGGGAGAAGTCCACACCTCTCTCAAGGTCCTGCGGTGACAGGGTGCCCCTCAGTCCAGAAAGGACCTTTTCCTTGTCGCGCTCCGCCTGCAGCTTCCCTATGAACCAGGTGCCTATGTTGGTCAGTCCCTTGTAATCTATGTCAACAGGATTCTGCGTTACCATCATAAGACCAAGCCCGAAGGCCCGGGCCTGTTTCACAAGGGTCATCAACGGACCCTTAGAAGGGGGTTTGGCCACGGGTGGCATGAATCCATATATCTCATCGAAGTATAACAGCGCCCTGAGGCTTGTGGTGCCGCTCTGCTTTCTTATCCACGTCAGGACATTCTCGAGCAGCAGGGTGACGAAGAACATCCTCTCCTCATCCGAGAGATGTGCCAGGTAGAATATGCTATGCCTTGGGCTTCCATCCTCCTTGTAGAGCATCTTTCCTATGTCAAGCTCGTCGCCCTGGAGCCATTCCACGAAGCTGGGCGATGCCACAAGGCTATTCAATGCCATGGCCAGTTCGAATCTTTCATCCTCAGGATAATAAGCGTCCAACTCGAATACTCCAAGATTCCTGAACGGAGGGGACTGGATGGATGTGATTAGAGTCGTTATGTCAACGCCCTCGCCCCTGCTCCAGTAATGTTCAAAGATGTTTGAGAGCAATATCGCCTCCTTGCTCCTAAGGGGGTCCGCATCTATCCCTATAAGGCCAAGCAAGGCAGCGACCGTCCCGTTGATCTGTTCCCTTATGTTCTCTGCATTCTCCTGAAAATCAACATCAGGCGGTTTTAGACCACTTAAGACGCTTACCTCCCTCCCTGCGTTCGATCCCGGAGTATATATAGAGAAGTCCACGCTGTTCTTTAGCTCCTCTATCCTCTTTCTCCCAATTCCCCACTCTTTTAGGCCATCTTCCCATTTCTTTGAGATGTAGCCAGCATACTCGTCAATGCCCATCCCCTTTCTTCTTGCATCGTCAGGATTTATCCAGGGCCTAAAGTCTTCACTCCTCATCTCAGGGAACTGCAGAAGAAGATTGGTTATGTCGCCCTTTGGGTCAATGATGATCGCCGGAACCTTGTCCAGTGCTGCCTCTTCCAATATCCCTATGCACAGTCCTGTCTTTCCACTTCCCGTCATCCCAAAACAAACGGCATGGGTGGTGAGGTCCCTTGCGTCATAGTTCAGTGGGATCCCCAGGGACTCATCCTTCTCGATATCATATTCGGACCCTATGTAGAAGGAACCGAGCTTTTCGGGTGGTAGCTCCATAATATGGCCTCCTAAGTTTTTAAAATTGTAAAATGTATAATTCCTTGCTTTTTGAAAAATATAAGTTTATTCTGTACGTCCTAAATATTAAGTATGTTTTTGGAAAGTATATTTATTTAATATGGTCCGACCAATTCATTCTATGTATTCCATCAGGGCCATCAACATCAGCAAGAGATTTGGCAATGTCGTGGCAGTAGACGAAGTGAGCTTTGATGTAAAAAAAGGGGAGATATTTGGATTCCTCGGCCCCAATGGGGCTGGTAAGACCACTACCATCAGGATGCTTACAGGCGTCCTAGTGCCGGATTCTGGCGATGTTGAGATAGAGGGGATCGACATGCTGAACAACAGCATCGATGCCAAGATGAGGATAGGTGTGATACCAGAGATAGGAAATGTATACGTAGACCTGAGCCCGAGGCAGAATCTCGCCTTGGCAGGCAAATTCTATGGGCTTCCAAAGGCAGATATCGAAAAGAGGAGCGATGAGATCCTGGCCTCCCTCGGACTTAAGGAGAGGAAGAACGATCCGGTCAGGACCTTCTCCAAAGGGATGAGACAGCGCGTTAGCATTGCATGCGCCATATTGCACGAACCTGACCTACTTTTTCTTGACGAGCCCACAGAAGGTCTTGATGTTCAGAGCAGAAGGATGATCGTTGATACTATCAATGGGCTCAATGCCAGGGGCAGCACCATATTCCTGACCACCCACAACATTGAGGAGGCCAACAGATTGTGCGGAAGGGTGGGGATCATCAACAAAGGCAGGATGGTGGCCTTGGACAGCCCTGAGAAACTAAAGAGGACCTTCGACAAGACAAGGTCGATTGAGATCTCTTTCGACCGGGATGCAAAATGCGAGGTCTTCGAATCGGATAACGTATCCAAGATAACTGTTTTCGGAGACAAGATCAGATTATACACGAACGATCCTGACGGCACTATCAAGGAAGTTGTGGACAAGGCCAGGAAGGAGGACCTAAAGATAGTGTCCATGAACGTCTGCGGCCCCAGCCTGGAAGAGGCTTTCGTGAAACTGACAGAGGCGGTGTAAGATGTCCATGTCCGCTTTCCTGAGAGGGATGCTGGTAGTGACCGAGAAGAATGTAAGGATATACTACTTGAAGGCACCGATAATCATCTTCGGCCTTATGTTCCCATTGTTCATGTTCCTCGCCTTCTACCTTGGAAGGGACCTTGAGCTTTCTCTGTTCTTGCCGGGATTCCTAGCCATGGCCCTATTTTTCACGGCATCTTCCGTCGGGCCACTGATAACGCCTTGGGAGAAAAATGCTGGCACCTACGAGAGATTGCTGTCATTCCCTGTCAGCATAAACACGGTCATAATGGGGGATGTCGTCTCCGGGGCCATCTACGGTCTGTTGATCACGCTGGTGGTGATCGTCCCCATGCTTTTCGTAATCGACCTTACGGCCAATGCTCTGCTATTTCCAATAATATTTGTAGCGGGCAGCCTATGCTTTGCATCGCTGGGCGTGCTTTTGGCATCCCCATCTGTCAAATCGCCCCCAAACATAATGATGTTCTCCAGCCTAGTGAGATTTCCACTGATATTCATAAGCGGTGTTTTCATACCCCTCAACGAGCTTCAGGGCATAGGAAGGTACCTGTCCTACCTCTCCCCGCTGACATACCTTGTCGACGCTTTCAACTTTGGAACGTCAAGTAAAAATGTATTTCCGATATGGATCGATATTATTGTATTAATCGCAGTGACCTTGGTGTTTATCCTAGTGTCGGGGAAATTCCATAAAAAGAACATGATGAAGGGATTATAAAGAAAAGAAAGAAAGATATTAGATAAACTCTATCTTCCCTTCAATGAGGTATACCGTCCTATTGGCAATGTTCACCGCGTGGTCTGCTATACGCTCCAGATGCCTAGCTACCAACATTAGCCTGAGGGCCTGATTGGTGTTCTTTGGATTCTCCATCACAAAGCTGGTCATGGTTCTGAAAAGCCTGGAGAAAATCTCATCCACCAGGTCATCCTCCTCGTGGACCGCCTTGGCAAGTGGAACGTTCTCCTCATCAAAGGACTGCAGGGACTCCCTGACCATCTTTAGAGTTATCTCTGCCATCTTCGGTATCATGATAAGCTTGGTGAAGTACTTGTCGTCCTTTAGATCGATGGTGACCATGGCGATGTCCTTTGCAAAGTCCCCGACCCTCTCAACATCTGTGGCGTTCTTCAAGGCGGTCAATAGAAGCCTAAGGTCGGATGCCACTGGAGCCTGGGTCGCTATTATCTTGATAACCTTCTTCTCCAGGTCCAAGAACATCTCATCGACCTCTTTGTCCTGGTCGATGATCTTCTGAGCAAGCTCTGCGTCCTGAGTCTCGAGTGCCAAAATGGAACCATTGACAAGCTCCTCTGCCTTGTTTCCCATCTTGACTGTTAGCTTTTTTACCTCATCAAGTTGTTTTATATATTTATCACGGGTCATTTCAATACACCTATCCAAACTTTCCTGTAATGTATTTCTCAGTCTGCGGGTTGTCAGGGTTTGTGAATATCTTCTTGGTCTTGTTGAACTCCATAAGATTTCCAAGATAGAAGTAACCCGTATAATCGCTGATCCTAGCCGCCTGCTGCATGTTGTGAGTCACTATTACTATGGTATAATCCTTTTTCAATTGTGTGATAAGGTCCTCTATCTTTCCGGTTGAAATTGGGTCAAGCGCGGAACATGGCTCGTCGAAGAGTATCACCTCCGGCTCCACCGCAAGACATCGTGCAATGCAGAGCCTCTGCTGCTGACCTCCTGAGATCGACATTGCATTCTGGTCCAAAATATCTTTTACCTCTTCCCACAAGGCAGAACCTTTGAGATTGTTTACCACAATATCATTGAGCTTATTCTTGTCCTTTATCCCGTGTAGTCTGGGACCATAGGCTATATTGTCATGTATGCTGATTGGGAATGGGTTTGGCTTTTGGAACACCATACCTATGTCCTTTCTCAGTTTTACTACATCGACATCCTTGTCATAGATGTTCTTTCCGTCCAACGTGATCTCACCGGTGACCTTCACCGTGTCTATGAGATCGTTCATCCTGTTGAGACATCTGATAAGTGTGGACTTCCCACACCCTGAGGGCCCTATGAAGGCCGTGACCTTGTTCTTGTATATCTTCATGTTGATGTCCTTTAGGGCATGGAAAGTTCCATACCATAGATTGACATCTTTTATCTCCATCCTTACCATTGGCTCTCACCTCCTAATGGATTTCTTCTTCCTTATTATGGAAACTGCGAAGTTGAACAGTAGTACCATGACTATGAGGACCAATGCGGTCCCGAATGCGTTCTCCATGGATATGCCTTCCGATGTAAGCGTATACAAATGGGCAGGCAGCGCCATGGTCGGCTGCATTATTGATTCCGGCATTATCGGATTCAAGATCGCTGCCGTGAATATTATGGGGGCCGTCTCCCCTGCCGCCCTTCCAAGACCGAGTATCACGCCTGTGACGATACCCGATATGGACTGTGGAATGACCACTTTCCATATGGTCTGCAACTTGGTGGCCCCAAGGGCGTAACTGCCCTCCTTGTCCCATCTTGGCACTCCCCTTATGGCCTCCTCGGAGGCCCTGAAAACTGTTGGCAATATCATGAATGCCAATGTGAGGCCGCCTGATAGAATGCTGATGCCGAAGTTCAGATAGTATACCAGAAATGAAAATCCAAACAGACCGAAGATGATAGACGGTACGCCGTTTAGCGTGTCTGCACCGAATCTTATGGCCTTTGTGATCTTGCCCTCCTTGGTGAACTCGGTAAGGTACAAAGCCCCGCCGACACCTATCGGCGTTGCCACTGCCACGGCCAGTCCAGCAAGGTATATCGTGCCAACTATGGCAGGGAATATGCCACCCTCCCTTCCTGAACGCAAGGGTTTTGTGGTAAGGAACGCCCAATCTATGGCAGAGGCGCCCTTTATAACGATGAATCCTATTAAAATGATAAGAATTATTATTGTGAAGATCGCTGCACCCCACAGCACCCCCCTCATAGCTTTGTCCTTAGTATGCCTATCCATGCCTAACACTCCTTCCCAGCCAGAAGTTCGATACTATGTTCAATACCATTACCATAACGAACAGGAATATTCCCAAGGCAAAGATCGAATGGTAATGGGCTGAACCCACTGCCGCCTCCCCCATCTCCAAAAGGATGGTAGAGGTCATTGGCTCCCCGGCATCGAATAGGCTTGTAGGTATCTTCTCAACATTGCCGACGACCAGGACAACTGCCATGGTCTCGCCTATTGCCCTCCCAACACCTAATATTATGGAGGCCATGATCCCCGAACCTGCAGAAGGGACTATGATGCTCCTAATAGATTCCCAATGTGTCGCCCCAAGGGCAAGTGAACCTTCTTTGTACGCCCCCGGGACCTGCCTAATGGCGTCCTCGGATATCGAGATGATTGTGGGCAATATCATTATGGCAAGTATCAAAGAACCCGCCAATATGGTCTCTCCGCTTGGGACATCCAATGTTATCCTGATATACTTGACGACAAGAATAAAGCCGAACAGCCCATAGACCACCGAAGGAATTCCGGCCAACAGCTCTATGGCAGGTTTGATAATGTCCCTTACTCTGCCTGGCGCTATCTCCGCCATGAAAATGGCCGTAAGTAATCCTACCGGTACAGCGATCACAATAGCGCCCGCCGTAACGAAAAGCGAGCTGATTATGAATGGGGCGGCACCGTATACATCGTCCTTAGGCACCCAGCGAGTACCAGTCAGAAAGTCAAATACATTAGTGTATGAAAAGGCCTCCAGACCTTCCCTAAATAGGAACAGTATGATAAGAAATATAATGATCATTGAAAAAAAGGCGAACACTAACAAAAGGCTCTTAACTATATTTTCATTGAGTCTGCGATTCATAATGGCACCTGAAATTTATAAAATATAAAAAATGGAAAAGGTTTCTAAAGTCTAATAAAACCTTCTTCCACCACCATAACCTGGCCCTCCTCACTAAGTATGAACTCTATAAAGGCCTTTGCAAGACCGTCTGGCTCGCCATTGGTTATCATGTAAAGGAATCTGGATATGGAGTATGTACCATTTGAGATGGAGGTCTCGCTAGGGGCGACACCGTCCACGGATATGGCCTTTACTGTGTCATCCACGTATCCGAGACCTATGTAACCTATGGAGTAGGGGGTCTGTGACACAGTTGTCTTGGCAGCGCCGTTTGAAGGCTTCTGGAGAGCTTCATCGGATGGATCGACGCCTTTGTGGACTATCTCCTCGAACGTGGTCCTTGTTCCAGAACCATCCTCACGGATTATGACGACTATTTCTTCGTCTGGTCCTCCAACCTCGCTCCAATTGGTTATAGCTCCAGTGAAGATCTGTGCGATCTGGTCCTTTGTTAGGTTTGAAACGGAATTTCCAGGGTGTGTGACAACTGCCACGCCGTCTGCCGCCACTGCCGTTGGGACAAGATTTGGGTACTCCACGTACTCGCTGCCCTTGATCTCCCTTGAGGCGTTACCTATGTCAACAGTTCCCTGTCCGACCTGTGTGACTCCCGTGCCTGACCCTCCACCCTGTACTGTCACTGTGACATCTGAGTGAAGTTCCATGAATGCGTCAGCTGCTGCCGATGCAATAGGCTGCACTGTCGTTGAACCTGCTATGGCGATAATGCCTGAGAGCTCTTCTGTAGAAGACCCGTCTGACACCTTTATGAATCCCTCTTCTGCAACAATTTCTTGGCCCTCTGCACTAAGTAAATAATCCAAGAATGTTTTTGCGAGGCCCTCAGGCTCGCCGTTTGTAATCATGTAAAGATTTCTTGAGATTGGATATGACCCATCTAAGATGGTGGTTTCACTTGCAGTAACTCCATCCACATCTATCATCTTGACTGTGTCGTCAACATATCCAAGACCGATATATCCTATGGCAGAAGGCGTCTGTGACACCGTTGTCTTGGCAGCTCCGTTGGATGGTTTCTGCAATGCATCGTCTGTTGGAGATGCATCGTCATGGACTAGTTCCTCGAAAGTAGCCCTTGTGCCTGAACCATCCTCGCGGATGATAACAACAATCTCTTCGTCCGGTCCGCCAAGTTCGCTCCAATTGTCGATCTCACCGGTAAAGATCTGTGCTACCTGGTCTATGGTAAGAACGCTGATTGGGTTTGATGGATGAACTACCACTACAACACCGTCAGCAGCGATTGCTGTTGGAACCAGGTCTGGGTATTCTGTATATTCGCTGTCCTTAATTTCCCTGGAAGCGTTACCTATGTCAACAGTTCCCTGTCCGACCTGTGTGACTCCCGTGCCTGACCCTCCACCCTGTACTGTCACTGTGACATCTGAGTGTAGTTCCATGAAGGCCGTTGCAGCAGCTGATGCAATAGGTTGTACTGTGGTCGAACCTGCCAATGCAAGTGTACCACTTATGCCATCTGTATCTCCATCGCCATCACCAGATATACATCCAGAAAGCATGGAGATCATAAGCACGCCTATAATCACAATACTGAATTTTTTATTCAAGACATAACACCTCTCGATAAGGTGTTCAAGAGTAATACAGATAAAATAAATATGTTCTCGAATTATAATATATAAAATTAGAAAAATATATAAATGTACATATTATATAGATTTTTTATACTTGTTAGTATAAATAAATATGATATTGTGAAAATTATGGAACAACGGAAAATACAGATCACAGGCGGAAATTCCTATATTGTCTCGCTACCCAGAGGGTGGATAAAGACAACAGGCCTTTCCAAAGGAGATTATTTGGGTGTGGATACCAACGAGGATGGAACCCTCACAATATTCCCCAAGTCCAAGGAAAAGATCAAAAGGACATTTACCATTAATTTGACAAGCTCGGATTCCTTGAACACCAGGCTCCTTATCTCAAAGTATCTTGAGGGATACGACATCATAGAGCTGGTCTCCAAGGACAGGATCCCGAAGGACTCTAGGAAGAATCTCATCAAGACCGTTCAGAATCTAATTGGAATAGAGATATTCGAGGAGACGTCCAACAAGTTCGTGCTCTCGTCTCTGATCGATTTCGGTTCGATAAAGATCGACAAGATACTTAAAAGATTGATAATCCTTACAAACTCGATATTCTCAGAGTCCCTAAAGGCGCTTGAGGAGTCGAACTGGGAGTTCGCCCAGGAGATAATACCCAGGGAGGACGAGGTCGACAAATTCTATTTCCATGGCATCAGGGAACTCTCCGAGTCCTTGAAGATGCCACAGCTGCAAAAGGATGTCGGGATAAAAAGGAGCACAGACATTCTCTCCTACATAACGGTGATCAAGTCCATAGAGCGTATCTCTGACTATCTCATAAACATATTGGAGATATCCATAGATTTGGAAAAGGATATACCAAAGGACATCATCGATTTCGCCCATGCTTGCTTTGACATATTCAACGACGCCTCGGAGAACATCTTTACCAGGAATCTGCTCAAGGCTAACGACACCCTTGACAGGCTAAAGAATGAGGAGCGGAAGGCCCCAAACGTCATGGACCTCGGAGACGGCACTTATTCCACCGATGTCGTTTCGGCATATTCAAAGATCACAGACTACTATGTCAGGATACTTAAGCACTGCGCCAATCTCTCGGAACTGACTATCAATCTCTCGGTTTAGTCACTATCCCTATCTTTTCACCGCATTTGGGGCAACGTCCATCATCTAGCTTATTGGACACTATCTGATAAATGGCACAGTGCATGCTTATGGAGGGTTCGCCCATGGACCCCTCCCTGCCCATTATCAAAGAACCGCATTTTGGGCAATAGGTGTTCTCATATTGTGAGCCGTATAGGTCGGAGATGTAGACATAATTAATCCCACGTTCCCTGGCAGCCATGTAATAACTGGTCAGTTTTTCGGTAGTTGTCTCCTTTTCCCCCGATCTGAACTCCGGGAAGAACTTGCCAAGGTGGAGCGGGATGTCCCTCTCCAATCTATCGTAGAATCTTAGGAAATCATCAAAGAACTTGTCATCGTTCATCACAAGATATGAAAGTTCGATGTGCTCTGAGCGTTTGGAGAGATATGACAAAGAGTCCTTGAGCTTTGAGAGGTCGGCGCCGCACACCTTCCTGTAGTACTCGTTGTTGAACTTCTTGACACCCACAATATAGGCATCTATGTATGGGTTGATGTAATCGGTCGACTCCTCTGTAAGGTACCCATTGGTCACAAATGCCGTGTAAAGGCCTTTACGCCTGGCTAGGCGGGCAACGCTTTTGGCATACTCTATGAAGACCGTCGGCTCATTGAACGTGAATGCTATGCCATCCGCCCCCTTTGACCTGGCCGCCCTTACGACCATGGCCGGAGGAGCGTATGTGAGGGGGTAATCCTCAAAATCGATAGATATTGCATGATTTTGACAAAACTCGCATCTGAAGTTGCACCCCACGGAGCCTATGGAATAAACCTTTGAACCGGGCATGTAATGAAATAGTGGCTTTCGCTCTATTGGATCTAGTCTTGCGTATGAAATGTAGTTCCTCAAGCAGTGCGGCTTGCCATCAGACATGTGCCTGACGCCGCATATGCCTTTTCCATCCTGCCCCAGGCGGCACCTATGCTGGCAGGCGTTGCAGCGACCATCGACAAAAAGGTCGCACTTGCCCATTTTCAACTCCCTTACGCTTGCCCTCTCTTTCAGGGGTACCATCTACTCCTGCTCAGGCCATACCAGTATGAGACCGTCGAGCGAAAGGAAAAGGTCACTTAGCTTGTATATCTCCGCCTCTTCGGCCAGCCCGAGGGGCCTGTTCAAAAGCCTCATCCTGTTGAGCTTTGCCATGAGCGCGAACTTTGAATTGATTCCAAATATCCTACCCTTGTTGCTGGTAACGGCCACGGGTTTGTGATCTATGTCATCTATCATCTTGTTATATTCGATGATGTCCTCCGTATCCTCGCCAAGGGTTATGGTGGCCATCGTCCCCTCCCCTTCAGGAGATATCTCTATGGTATTGTAAAAGGCCTTAAGGTCACCACGGATGTTTATTGTCGAGAACTTGATCGTGTTCTTCTTCTCAACGACCTCCTCGAGTATGGTCTCAAGCCCAAGCATCTTTCTTTTATCGTCTGACATCTTCTCTATGGAATGGATGAATATCCCAAGATACCATCCCATGACCTCCCCTTCCTTGAAACCGAACAATTCTTCGGCCTCCGGGGGCCACTCGGTGAGAAATCCTATATCATCGGTCTTTATGACAGCCTGCATAAGAAAAGATGTCCGTGGGAAAATAAAAAGTTCACTGAGCAAAAAGCAGACACGTTTTTGGGAGGTGGAAAAAAACAGTGCCTGCAAAAAAGAGAACATTCTTCTATTTTTAAAGTTAACTGCCGCGGTTCGATCAACTGTTCGAGGAAAAGCATAGTTGCAGATAACATTTTTATTAGAAAAACTGCATTAGCGTTCAATGGGCCTAAGAAAATCACTAGACGGCTGGAATAAAAGGGGACAAAAAAGGGAATTAAAAAGAGCCAAAAAAGATGGGCGTGAGCCAGAACAGACATTTCACCCCCTCATGCTTGGCATTTTTGTGGCAGCTGGGAGCATATTGACCCTGCTACAACCCTTGAACATCCTTATCATCACATTTCCGTTGTTCACCAAGAATACTGTAAAGTGGGATTTCAAGATATGTCTCAAGGTGGGGCTTATGATATCCATAGTCTACCTAGTGACACTGTTGATATTCCTAGTTAGGGAGATGGATACTGAGACTTTCACTGGCATATTGATAGGATTCATGTACAATCTTGCAATATCGACACTGATTCTCTATGTAGGTTCGTTCCTTGTGAACTTCTTTAATCAGCCTAAGCGTTAATCCAGATCCATTATGAGCTCGATATCGTTCTCGAGCTCCTCTACCTTCAATCTGTCAGCTCTAGTCTGTGGATGTCTCGGTACCGCTCCACAGCCCGGCTTCTTTTCTGTGGATATGCTGTATGTCCCGATCTCCTTCGCGATCTTCTCTATCTCAAGCTTGTCCATGCATAACAGAGGCCTTATGATGTGCCTCTTGCTCGCCTTGGAGATCACTATCATGTTCTCAAGGGTCTGTGAGGCCACCTGCCCCAGATTCTCCCCCGTCACGATGAAGTCGGCACCCTCCATATCGGCCACCTCGTTGGCCAGCTTGATCATAGACCTTTTGCATAGCACGCAAGTGTACGATAAGGACCTCTCAGAGAGGGACTCTATTATGTTCTTAAGATTTCGACCGTTCTTCACGACGTAATACTTGATGATCACGTCATGCGTTTCAGCTATCCGCATCAAGAGCCTCTTCGCCAGGTCAAGATTAACCGGGGAGGTAAAAGGATAATTATCAAAAGTCACTGCAATCACCTCGTATCCCCAGTCGAGTGCCATGTGGCAGGCCACAGGACTGTCAATCCCATCAGAGAGAAGGACCACTGCTTTCTTCAATCCTACACCCATCTATATTATATATTTTTTATATCTATAAAGGTTTTGACCAGATACTCAAGCTGTTCATCCGTGAGGCCGAAGGTAGAGAACTTGAATTTCTTTGTTCTGCCTGGTTTTATACCGATTATGCCCCTTTTCTTAAGCTCCTTTGCCAGGAAGTATCCCTTTTTCTTGTGCCTCTTCGCTATCTCATCATAAGCTGGCGTTTCTATTGCGATAAGGTCATGTTGCTTGGGTTGCTCGCCCATGAGCTCAAACCCGCCAGAGTCCAAAAGTGCCTTTACGGCGTATTGGGCATGCTTAACTTCCACATCCCAATTTTCCACCCTTTCCTTGATGTGGGGGAAAGCTGTTATGAGGGCCACGACCTCGGACCCCCGGGTAGAGCATCCAAGTATCTCCAGGGGCTTGATCGGATTTTCCTTTGAAAATCTCAATACCTTGTCCCTGTATTCGTCAGTAAGGGCCAAAAGGCCTGCATTCCCGCCCCCCGTGGCCCATGACTTGTGGGCAGAACATGCCATGAAGTCCACCCCAAGGCTCTTGCCCTTCACAGGCATCCTGCCAGTGGAGTATGCCGTGTTCAGGAGGACCGGGACGTCTTCCCCATGACAGACCTTTGATATGGCCTTTGCATCAAGGACATTGCCATAGCTGCCGTCGACATGCGTAAGTATCGCCAATGCGGGCGGTCTGCCATGCTTCTCCGTCCCCTTCTCTATGGTCTGCTTAAAGTTGTCGGGCCCGATCGAGTAGGTGGGATGGCCCGCGGTATCGGTAAGCTCCACAGCTATGTTGTTCCTCTCGGCCGCGACCATGGTGGAATAATGGGCGTTTCCATCAGCCACGATCCAGTCGCCTTCCTTGCACAAAGAATGAATTACGGCGAATTTGGCCTCCCTGGCTCCATTGGTCAGCATCGCGTCATCCATATCCAGAAAATCTGATACTTCTGAGAGAAATGCCCTTATGGGGGGCTTGTCCATCGTCCTTAGAGACCCCTTGCATGCGTCGCAGACCGCATATCCATCCATCCAGGCGAATACCGCCTTCCTTGTGTCTGCATATGTCTTGCCAGCCGTCTGTAAAGGATTGATGTTCAGGTAAAGCTCCTCTATCATCCTGTCGCCGACATCGGTCAAAGTACCTCCCCCTCTATCTTGTCCATTGACCTCCTTACCTTAGCTATCAGCTTGATAAGTTCATCCTTATCAGCCGCGCTAAGGTCGTGTTGTGGCCTCGTCCTTCTCCATATCTCTTGGATGTCTATCAAAGAGTAAATGGCCTCATATGTCATATTGACAGAAAGTTCGCTCATTAATGTCACCTTTGTGAAAGTGAGGAGATGTTAGAATATAAAATTATGGAGCCGGGGGAGAGATTTGAACTCCCGTGCGAGGATCTGCAGTCCACTGCCAAGCCGCTAGGCGACCCCGGCAAAAAATCAGTATTTCCTAAATATGTTGACTTATAAGGTTTTCCCTCAATGAGGGAATTCATGGCTGGCGACCCTATTTATAATTAGCATGGAATCCCCAATGACGCTTAAAGCAAACACCTCATATTCCCCCCATAGGGTAACAACCAGGAATATACGTCCTTTTTTGTCCATGATCGTGGAACATAAAGAATATTTAAATAGGGACTTGGAAGGACCGTCACCATAAAATTGTGAGATAAACTCGGCTTCTCCACTCTCCCCTATGATTGAATAAAAAGTATTGCCGACATACCACCACAACGCAGGATCTTCCTGGCTGGTGACCATGTCATATGATTCACCGAAGACTACGAATCTTCCACCTTTGATCTCTTTTATGTCATATCCATAATC
>Ga0272443_10004892_pt1 | contig 14227 bp, 13 predicted proteins | sample SSMAcet12_FD_193581 | JGI IMG/M metagenome (GOLD analysis project Ga0272443, IMG submission 193581) | Marine sediment archaeal communities from Little Sippewissett salt marsh, Falmouth, MA, United States - SSM-Acet-12 | ecosystem: Environmental > Aquatic > Marine > Wetlands > Sediment ...
GATACGAATAGGCCAGATCTCTAACTCTTGCGAGTTCGAGATTATAGTCGAGAACCAATTAGATGATACTAATTGGTTCTCACCAGAATAGTGTTTAACGATACGAATAGGTCAAATTTCAAACTCACGAGAGTTTGAAATTTGACCTATTCGTATCGTTAAACACTATAATCTGAAAGGTATCGTTAAACACTATAATCTGAAAGGTATCGTTAAACACTATAATCTGAAAGGTATCGTTAAACACTATAATCTGAAAGGTATCGTTAAACACTATAATCTGAAAGGTATCGTTAAACACTATACATTGAATGCCAATCTTAGACTTGTCTAAAGAACCACCCGGGCTGCACAGGCATCATCATCATCATCATCATCATCGCCATCGCACAAGTTGTTACCAAAAGTTCTAAATGCCATATAATCGTACAAATATGTATGAATAATATTGACAGAAATAATTCAAAAAACGTCTTAAAAACATTAGGTTGTACATTTAATCCAATGGAATATAAATTTTTTTTAAATACATCATTTGGCAGCAAAAATAATACAATACATATGCAGGAGTGATCGACATAGGCACTTACTCAATTGAAACACGCAATCTAACAAAACGATTTGTTATATCGAAGGGGATCTCTGAACTCGTTCATCAACCATTCAAAAAAAATAGTGAAATTACTTCAGTGGAGGACGTAAATTTAGCGGTCCAAAGAGGTGAAATCTTCGGGATTCTGGGGCCGAACGGCGCTGGCAAAACCACCCTCATAAAGATATTGTGCACTTTGATTTTACCTACTTCTGGACACGCATATGTCAACGGATACGATGTTGTAGAGGAAAGCGGCAAGGTAAGGGAGTCTCTGGGTTACGTCACCACTGATGAGAGAAGTTTTTACTGGAGGCTCACCGGAAGGCAAAACCTGGAATTTTTTGCCACACTCCACAATTACACCTCCAACGATGCGAAAGAACGAATAGACCAATTGCTTACCACTATCGATCTAAAAGATAGAGCTGATGATAGATTCTCGAGCTACTCCGCGGGAATGAAACAGAAAATGGCCATTGTTAGGGGGCTTCTCAACGACCCCGAAGTTTTATTTATGGATGAGCCCACAAGAAGCTTGGACCCCGGTGCGGCACAGAATTTGAGGGAATTCATCAAGAAACACATCGTGAAAGAAAAGGGCAAATCAATTTTTTTATCCACACATCACTTGGGTGAAGCTGAACAACTCTGTGATAAGGTGGCAATAATTGACGAGGGACAAATAAGGATAATTGGAAGTCCTGAAGGATTGAAAAACAATTTGGGCGACAATTCGACGTTAGATGACGTTTTTACACATTACACAGGGAAAACGTTCAGGCATGAACACCCTTCGCAGACATTCATCTCGGAAAGACATTTCAAGCACGGAAGAGGGTTTGGATTTGGGAGGAGAAGATTTTGATCATTGAAAAGGCATTTTCATTCATAAAACGGAGTTTCATGCTTCAAACCAGTTATAAATTTGAATTTTTCATGAGATTCTTCTTCATGTTCTTCTCCATAACAACTTATTATTTCGTGGCCAAGATGATCGGAGATGCAGGTTTACAGTATCTAAAGCCTTATGGTGGGGACTACTTCTCCTTCGTGCTGATCGGCATTGCCTTTACCGGCTACCTGATGATATCGCTTAGAGGTTTCTCGGAAACCGTTCGTGATGAGCAAATGATGGGCACCCTGGAAGCGATGCTGGTAACGCCCACCAATACCTCCACAATAATCGTACTTTCATCTCTGTGGAGCTTCATCTTTGCCTCTTTCAGGGTCCTGTTGTATCTGTTGATCGGCGTTTTTTTGGGTGTGAATCTAAGCAATGCCAACGTATTGGGTGCGTTGATAATCTTCGCACTGACCATAATTTGCTTTAGCAGCATCGGAATAATCTCTGCCAGTTTCATCATGATCTTCAAGAAGGGCGACCCCATAAACATGCTTTTTGTGGCCACTTCTGAGCTCTTTGGGGGAGTTCTCTTTCCGATAGAAGTGTTCCCTGGATGGTTGCAAACGGTTTCACACATTTTGCCCATCACCTACTCACTGAACGGAATGAGACACGCCCTTCTTCAAGGGTATTCATTGCAATCGCTGGCACCAGACGTCTTTACGCTAGTCATATTCTCGTTCGTTCTAGTGCCTGCAAGCTTGTTGACCTTTGGATATGCAGTCAAAAAGACAAAATTGGACGGAACGTTGGTACAGTATTAATTGGAAGGGATAAATTCAGTGAAATGGTGGACCCATTAAGGATAAAAGGGCATAAAATGCTATAGTCGAGAACCAATTAGGTTATACTATCGTGTTTAACGATACTTTCCAGACAAATCTCAAACTCTCGTGAGTTTGGGATTTGACCAAAAGATATCGTTAAACACTATAATCCGAAAGGTATTGTTAACCACTATAAATTGAAACAAACGGGATAACCTCAATCTATAAGTAAGCTGCAGTGCTTTGTATATATAAGAATGGAACCGTTTCAATATTTAGAGCATACTGCAGACGTGAAGTTTCAAGCTTATGGCCATACCCAAGAAGAGATGTTTGAGAACGCAGCCTTGGCCATGTTCAACGCCATGACCGACGTATCCAAAGTACATAATCGGAATAGTTGGCACTTAGAGTTGGATGCCGAGAATCTTGAACAACTTCTCTACGATTGGCTTTCAGAGTTGCTTTACTTTTTTGAAGTGGAGTTATCTTTGTTCTGCCAATTCAACGTTTTAATGGGGAAAACCGAGGACGGATATCAGCTGGTGGCCGAAATAGGTGGAGAAGAGATAGATAAAGCGAGGCACTTCTTCGACACCGAGGTGAAGGCTGTAACTCTTCACCAATTCCAAATAGAAAAGAACGATTTTTGGACCGCTCAAGTAGTTCTGGACGTGTAATTTGATTTGTGTGGTGATAATTCATGCTGAATAAGGTTGATGATTGCACCTACGAGGTGCCCCAGGATCACCAGGTGGGTATGCGTGTCCCAGGCAGGATCTTCGTATCCCAATCCCTTCTAGAACAGTTAGAAGGGGGGACAATAGACCAAGTAGCCAATGTGGCCACTCTCCCAGGGATTGTAAAATACTCTATGGCCATGCCTGATGCCCATTTAGGTTATGGTTTTCCCATAGGGGGAGTCGCAGCTTTTCGTGAGGACGGTGGCGTTATAAGCCCCGGTGGTGTGGGATTCGACATAAATTGTGGTGTCAGGTTACTCCGATCACAGCTCCTTTCTGAAGACGTCGTTCCTATAATGTCTAACCTGGTGGAGGACCTTTTCCATGACATACCTTCTGGGGTGGGTGCCAAAGGCCGATTGAAGGTATCAGATAACGAGCTTGATCAGGCCTTTGTTTTGGGGTCCAAATGGGCGGTCGAGGCAGGATTCGGCGTAAAAGCCGACATTGAGCACTGTGAAGAGAATGGCTGTCTAGAAGGTGCAGACATATCTCAAGTTAGTCTCAAGGCTAGAAAGAGAGGTCGCCCCCAATTGGGTACATTGGGAAGCGGTAATCACTTTCTGGAAATACAACGGGTAGAGGAAATCTTCGATCAAAATCTGGCTGATAAGATGGGCCTTTTCGTGGGCCAAATTACGGTTATGATACACTGCGGATCTCGAGGTGCAGGACACCAGATCTGCACAGATCACTTAACAGTTCTAAACAAGGCCGTCAAGAAGTACGGAATCGAGCTCCCTGACAAACAACTGTCTTGTGCCCCGTTGGGAACACAAGAAGCAGATAATTATTTGGGTGCCATGACTGCAGCCGCCAACTATGCCTGGGCCAACCGACAGATAATATCTCACTGGACCAGAGACGTATTCGAGAGGTACTTCGGAGAAACGCCCTTAGATCTGGTATACGACGTAGCCCACAACGTGGCCAAGATCGAAAAACATAATGTTAACGGATCTCAAGAAAAATTATACGTTCACAGAAAGGGAGCTACCAGAGCGTTTGGGCCTGGTAGGTCCGAAATTCCTTATAATTACAGAGACATAGGACAGCCCGTGCTCATACCCGGCAGTATGGGAACGCCATCTTACGTGCTTTGTGGGAGCGAGGGGGCCATGAACCTTACCTTTGGAAGCGCCTGCCACGGGGCGGGCAGGATTATGAGCCGCACTCGAGCCAAAAAGACCTATTCGGGGGCTGAAGTTAAAGAGGCCCTTAACAGAAAGGGAATCAAAGTCATGGCCACCCATCCCAATATGCTTGCAGAAGAGGCCCCCGAAGTGTACAAACCAAGCTCTGAAGTGGTGGACGTGGTTCACAAATTGGGCATAGCCAAAAAGGTGGCCAAACTGGTACCTCTAGGAGTATCCAAAGGATGAAACTTCGAGTGGTTTTGGTAGAGCCCATGTACGATGGGAACGTGGGATCCATAGCCCGATTGATGAAGAACTTGGGATTTTACAAGCTAGTTTTGGTAAATCCATGTCCCATAGAAGATTTCGGATATGCGATGGCATCTCATGCCAGAGATGTGATGGAGAATGCACAAGTGGTTGATAGCCTGGAAGAAGCTCTTGAGGGAACAAATTTGGTGGTTGGAAGTTCAGGGGTGCTAATTCTCAATACTGACGAACACCTCCGTGTTCCCGGCCTCAAGCCTGAAGAGTTGGCGTTCAAGCTTCAGAAAACAAAGGGTGAAGTGGCACTGCTCTTGGGACGGGAAGATAACGGCCTTACCCGAGATGAGTTGCGCATCTGTGATATGATCGTAACAATTCCCACTAGCCAGGAGTATCCCATCATGAACATATCTCACGCAGCAGCTCTCATTCTCTATCAGCTCAGCCAAGTTGAACCCGGTGAAATCGCTTTGGCCAACGGTGATGACATGGACCGGCTTTACGATCATTTAAAATCAGAGCTCGCTGGAGTTCAATATCCATCACATAAATTGGACAAAACTATGCTTATGATGAAACGGATATTTGGCAGAGCTCAGCTTACAGACCGAGAAGTTCAGACCTTACACGGTGTGATTCGCAGCCTACGGTGGCAGCCCAGATCTCAAAAATGACAAACATAAATATGTAGGAACTTAGTCTGTTGGTGAATAAGGGATGAAAGCGAAATCGACTTCTTTATCAGTTATCCTTAGTTTAGCCCTTTTATCAATTGTTTTAGTGACATTGTCCCAGGCGACCACTATCATCGTAAATCCCGACGAAAACATTCAGCATGCCATAGATCGGGCCCAACCGGGGAACGTAATAGAGGTTTTAAGCGGCATTTACGAAGAATGCCTGACCGTAGATACGCCCAACTTGACGCTTCGGGGCATATCTTCAGGAGATGATCTGCCCATACTGCTGGCAATTTCTGATCGCAGTGCCATAACCATCAACGCCAACGAAACTACCGTAGAGTGTTTCGAAATTAGGGGCGCTTATAGCTGTGAACTAAGCGTGGCCGGAGTGATGGTAAACTCAAACGACAATATTATCGTCAACAATTCCATCTACGATAACATTGAACCTTATGGATTTTCCACACTAAATGGATTTGGCGTATTTCTCAGAGGGGGGAACAACACCATCATTTGCAATAGCATCAGGAACAATACTGTTGGAATGGTAGTACTCTCAGACAACAATGTGATCACCAAAAACGTCATCATCGACAACTATAATTCACTCAGCAGAGACGCCATCGGCGTAATTTTGAGCGGATCAAAAAACGTCATGGAGGACAATGTGATGGATAACAACAATGTGGAAGATGAAGGGGCGGACAATATAATAATCGTACGTGTTTAGCTTCCCTTAAATCGATTGCAGGATGTTGGTTTTAGTTAATGAATATGCGCCGACAAACAACTTGTGGTAAGTAGAAAAACAACATCTATAGCCGCAGTTACTCAAAATCAACTTACAGGAACTGGCCGCGCGAGACCTCAAGAAATGGCTTTGATGATGCTGATTGAGATGAGCTAAACACATTCTAATAATCTTTGATCAACGTATATAGGACATTACAATTTCTTTTTATTGAATACTCTGCAACTTGCAGCAGGCATTCTGCCGAGAACCAATTAATTTCATCGTATGTGTTTAGCTCATCAGAACCAGCATCAATAAGCCCATTTCATGATTATCTCTGTATGTTATAGTGTTTAACGATACTTTTCAGACAAGTCTCGAACTCGCAAGAGTTAGAGATTTGGCCTATTCGTATCGTTAGGCACTATTCTGGAGAAAACCAATTAGTATCATCTAATTGGTTCTCGACTATAGCTGTAGTTTTGCTTTGCTGCGGGGGTATACTACGATAGCAACTTTAATGAAACTCTATATAATAAATGTTACTAATTTAACGAAAAGTTATATATACTATAGGTAACTCATTCAATATTAGTAAGGAGATGATTTAAATTGGCTGAATGGGTTAAACCAGAAGTCTTAAGTATTGATGGGGCTGCGAGCCCTGCTGCGGTGCCTGCGGTCGCTGTAGCAGCCGCCGTAAAAACTGTAGCACCTGCAGTAGTTTCAGGTGTTGTGGGTGCAGTTGTAGCAACACAAGTTAGTGGTTGATGTAAAATCATTAACCACCAACTTTTTAATATTTATAAATAGATAATATCAATTCGCGTTGTTGAGAGTGTGTATGAAAATGATAGAGTTCCAACAGCTAATCGATGATCTAAAAGAGATTAACTTCCCTTACGTTAAAAAAGATGAAAATTTTTATGAGAGTATCAATCGAGTATATAAACAAGTTAAAGTAGCACAAAATAGAGGTGCATATCCGTCGGTGCTGTCTTCACCGTTGGGCGCTCAATTTGAACTCACTTATAGGTGTAATTTGAAGTGCAAACAGTGTTATAATCAATCGGGATTGAATAGAAACACATGGAACGAGGTTAATCACGATATTTGGTGTAATTTAGCGGAGGATTTAGGGAAACGTGGGTTGGTGGAGGCTGTAATTTCAGGAGGCGAACCCCTTTTATCTCCCTCATTATTCGATGTGATGGACATACTAGATAATTATGGAGTAAAATTTATATTCATCACAAATTGTTTTGCTATGAATGACGAAATATTTAATAAATTATTAAAATATGAGTACTCGAAATTCCAAATAAGCATAGATGGTTCAAGAGACGAAATTCACGACAAGATAAGGGGTGCAAATGGAAGTTTTAAAAAAGCTGCTGAATATTCGATTAAAGCAAGTCAATGCGGTTTGCCATTAACAATTGCCCATTGTGCGATGAAAGAGAACATCAACGATGTTGGAAATATGATAGATCTAGCGTATCTTCTTGGAGCTTCTGAAATAATTTCGGATAAATTCATGCCAGTGGGTAGAGGATATATTAACTACAACGAACTTCAGATATCAGAAAGTGAATCTAAATATTTGAGTGAAATTATTATGAGGAAACGCAAGCAATATCAACGAGGGATGGAAATAAAATTTTCTATGCCAACGTCTTGGGAATATAGATATAGATTAATCGTTCCATGCGACGTCCTGTTATTTCGTCCAAATGGTGATGCAAAAGTTAGTTGTGTCCTTCCATTCAAAGCAGGAAACATACTGGATTCAGATATAGAAAGTATATGGAACAATGCATGTAATATATATAAAAATGAAACCGTATTAGATTACATATCTAAAATAAAAACTGACGAGGATATATTAAAAGTGCATCCTATACCCCATGTAGATCACGATTATTTGGTAGGTGCATAAAATTGTATATAGAATCACATATAAGAAACATTTTATGTGACAGGATTTATGAAAGATCCAAAGCTAGAACGAGGAAGGATGGGGACGATATATTAACAGTAATTCCAAAAAAAGGAGGGTTATATTACTTAAATGCCACAAGTACGTGGATATACAATAAGGTAGATGGAAAGACACCTACAAGAGATATAATAAAAACTATGTCTGAAAAATATAACATTAATGAAAATGGAGTGTTTTATGACATTTTAAAAGTATTAGAAGATATGAAGAGATCTGGATTAGTAAAGGTAATCAAATGAGTGAGAAGATATTACAAATAATTGATTTAAAGAAAAATTACAACGATAAGCCAATTTTAACTGGGATAAATCTCTGCGTAAAAAACGGGGAACTACTAGGCATGCTCGGAGAGAATGGTGCAGGTAAAACGACACTAATTAAATGTATACTAGGATTGGCAGACTACGACTCAGGAACAGTGAAATTAAATACAACGAACATAGGTTTTATTCCAGAAAACTACGGCATATGGGACTATCTTACAGGAAGAGAGTATATCACATTCATAGGAAAACTATGGGGGATTACAGAGAATAATCTGAAATTAATTCTCGATGAGTTTCCGAAAATGCTCAATTTCGATGACATATTAGACAAACCAATTTATGCCTACTCAAAGGGAAATAAAGAGAAAATCATGGTCACCATTGCATTTGGATGTAATCCACATGTAATATTTTTTGATGAACCATTTTCGGGATTGGATCCAATAGTTTCAAGAGTAGAACGAAAGATTATGAAGGAATTTTGCAAAAATGGTGGAACGATTTTTTTAAACACACATCATCTAGAATTAGCAGAAAAAATTTGCACTAGAGTTTGCATACTAAAAGGTGGACAAATCGCATTTGATGGTAATATAGATGATGTGATGGATAAGGGGGGATTAGAGGAGGTTTATTTTGAATTTTATGATCCTCTATGAAATTTGGAAATACGAGTTTATATCCACCGCTCGTAGGTTTTATATTAGTATAAGAAATGTAACGGCACAACAACTGATCATCACAGTAATATCAATCAGTATATTGTATTATTTTTTAACAATATCAGCAAATTCGGAGAGAGAAGCAGAGTCAATTCGATATATGGTGAATTATATTAATTTTGATACATATCTAGAGTCAGTAGTCGCTGTTGTATTACTATTATATATTTTATGGCCCGCCATTTTTCCCACAATTTCAAATTTAAACAGTGCATCGAAAACCATCGTTGACATGATTGCACAACGAAGGAGAAATATTTTAATATATTTACACATATCAACGATTCTTAGCCCAACAAATGCCACATTTTTGATAATAATCGGTTGGACAATATCTGCTGTATTCGATTTGAGTAAGTTATGTTTTGTAAGTTTTTTAATATTATTATGGATATTTTCATCCCAGCTGTCTGTAATAGCAATTTCGATTAGGGGCTCCAAATATATTAAACTATTTAGATTATTAATGGTGATTTTAGTTGTGTCACCGCTATCATTAACCATAATTACAATACCAACCATAATGAATTGGATGCCACCATTTGCTTTATTGAACATACTTATGGGATCGATGATGCTAACTGATATATATGAAATATTAATAATTAATATACTATTATTTGTATCATTTGGATTACTTATTAAGACGTTTGATACACTGGATGATTCATACAAAGAATTAAATAGTATGATGAATATGACATCTTTATATAAACAAATGGGGTTTATGCGAATAATACTAGATGACCCTACATATGTACTTATTACAAAAGAAATTCTACAAATATGGCGAGAAAAATCCCAAAAGATGTCGGATTATTTGACAATCATAATTATATGGGTCATAGCTGTTTGGATAATTGTATTTGATATTGCCGATGGATTTAGCACATCGTTAGGAATACTAATAGTAATGGCATGGGTCCCATTTAAAATTTCAGAAAATTCATTATCACGGGAACGAGATTCATTATGGATCCTTAAAATCTCAAGAGTTTCACCAAAAAACGTGGTATTAGCTAAATTTATTTCTACTTACGTTATAAGTTTTATATATTCAACGCTTTTAGTTGTATTTTTGATTGCCATCATTCTACATATTAAATCATACATAGATATGCAAATAGTTATCGCATCATATTTATTTGGTATGTTGACAATGATATTAGCTTCGTCATATGGCATGTTATTGAGTTTTACATTTCCTTCATATAATCAGGACGTAACTGGTGTGAGTTATGAAGCCAAAATTGGAAGTTTTCATTCAATTCTTGAACTATCATCAATGTTTATAATTTTAGTTCCTGTAATCATTCTGTATGGACTTGTCATGGAAATCAAAATTTTATGGATTCCATTAATTGCAATGATATTAATTATATATAAATTATCGTGCGACTACTGCCGCAATAAATACGTTGGATGGAGAGAGATACCATACACGTAGAATTGATTTTTCCACCTCAATATTCCCCAACTAGTCCCCCATATTTAAGTAATCCATCATTGACAGCATTTTTAAGAGATAATAATTATGACGTAACTCAAAAAGATGTAAATATAGAGATTTATAATTCAATCCTGTCCCGAAGCTATATAACAAAAGTTATAGATAAATTGCATAATGAGTTTGTCCCTACGAGGCAAAAGATTGAGAGGGAATATTTTATCGAATTATTAAAAGTTGATGAGTACATTTTAGAGAACATAGATGAATGGAAACGAGTTTTAAAGAGCGACAACATTGGCGATATTTCCAAACGTCTTTCAGCCACAAGAGGACTAGACACGGCATTAGAAATAATATCGTTGCCATTTTTTCCGAATAAAATTTCTTTGGGATATGACCAAACGAGATTCGTGCACGACAAAAAAGGAAATGCAAAAGATCTATTAATGGGAATTGAAGATGAAAAAACTAATATGTATCATTCATTTTTTAAAGAGTATTTAAAGAAGAACGAAATACGTGGAGATATAATTGGAATCTCTGTACCAATATTATCACAACTATTACCAGCATTTACTTTGGCTTCGATGATCAAGCCTTGTAATCCTAATACCTGTATCATAATTGGTGGCCCTTTAAATCCATATATATTAGATTTATTTGAGAATTATAAGTATAGTAAGCATCTATCGTTTATAGACGGCATATGTATTGGAGAGGGCGAAACACCTTTATTAAAAATATGTGAGAATTTGGAAAGTGGAAACGAGTTTTTCAATAATGTTCCAAATTTAATATACCATCATGAGGGTAAATTTTTGAAAACACAACTTAAATCATATGAAGATGTTAATAAGCTACCATGTCCCACGTATGATAACATAAATTTTGATAAATATTTAAATGCTGGAAAACTCCTACCAATATTATCATCGCGTGGGTGCCATTGGAATAAATGTACTTATTGTAGTTTATGCTCATCTTATTCCAATATATATCGAGAAAGGGATGTTGAAAAATTTATTGATGATATTAGGTGTTATATTTCAAGATATAATGTAGATGCCATATACTTATGTGATGAATGTGTCCATGCGGCGAGATTGGGAAAAATATCAGAGAATATCCTTTCAGAGGGACTTCAAATTAATTGGTTTGCACTATCTCGATTTGAAGATAATCTTACTGGGGAAATACTAAAAAAAGCTAGAAAGGCAGGATGTGTAGGATTATCGTTTGGCCTAGAATCTGCATCAAAAAGAGTACTGAATCGGATGAACAAAGGAATTGATGTATATGAGGCAGAACGTATACTAAAGAGATTGCATGAATTGGATATCTGGACAAATGTGTTTACAATAATTGGTTATCCAACAGAAACACGCGAAGAAGCAATGGAAACTGTAAATTTTTTATTAAAAAACGCTTCATTTATAGATTGTAGTCAAACAGCGAAATGTCGACTTGAAGTTGGATCCACACTATATAAACATAAAGAGAAATTGGGTATCAAAATAAGTGAAAATAGAGATTATTACAACTATTACGAAAGGTCAAAATATGAAGTAAATGAAGGAATGACCATAGATGAAATTAATAGCGTCGATGAATATCTGCATAATAAATTATCAGATCATCCCAATTATGATGCATATTATGAAGGATTAACTGATGATTATCTCAATTATATGTGTGGGAAATATGGGAAATCAGTAATAACAGAGTATACTACAAACAATTTAAATATTATGAAAAGGCTTAAAAAAGATCTTGCTAAAATCAACCATATCGAAAAAGTGTCAATAAGATTAAAAACAGAAGATGTATCAATAATAGGACGAAATCTATTAAATATAAAAAATGGTAGGAGGATATTGCTCAACAATGACGTTAGTTTGTGGCTTATAAACATTATGAAAGAAATGAATAATTTGCATGAAATAATATGGATGGCTTACGATGTATATGGATATAATTTAAATATAAAGAGTGATATATTGAGTTTTTACTCGCTTTTGATTAGCTTCGGATTCATTGAGATCTATTGACGATATATAATTATTACACATAATATAGTAGGTGCTTGCGGAATCCTATAAAGCTACCAAAAGTCAATCGACATTCTCATAAAAATGGTCAACCCATAGGTTAGATACATATTTATTTCCATTTTTTGGGCATGATCGTCAGGATCATGGGAGTTTATATAGCGTTTATAAAGCCTGGGCCAAAATCAGAGGTTGATAGGAGCCCTCGCAGATCAAAATATATCCTGGAAACCGATATTAGTTTTAGAACACGGAACGACATTAAGATTATAACTCGTCACAAAGCCTAAATAACCCCTTAATTCTATGGTGCACAATACAAAATAACCCTTATTCCCCCTTTCTGGAGGGCTACCATTGATCTCTGAGGTGACAGGACAATACAACGCAGAAGAGGTTGAAGAACGAGTTCAAGAGTTCTGGGAAGAGCACGACATCTACACCAAGACCAGAGCCAAGAGAAAAGGTGGTCGAAGATTCTTCTTTGTGGACGGGCCACCATACACAACTGGTCGAATTCACATGGGAACGTCCTGGAACAAGACTATCAAAGATTCCATCCTCCGCTACAAGTCCATGAACAACTTCGAGGTGAAAGACCGGGCTGGTTGGGACATGCACGGCCTGCCAATCGAGGTCAAAGTGGAGGAGTCTCTCAACTTCAAGAACAAGAAAGACATAGAAACCTACGGTGTGGCCAAGTTCATCGCAAGGTGCAAACAGTTCGCGCTGTCCCAAAAAGACGAGATGACCGTCCAATTCAAGTCCCTGGGGGTCTGGATGGACTGGGAAGACCCCTACATGACCCTCAAAGATGAGTACCTGGAAGCGGCCTGGTGGACTCTAAAGAGAGCTCACGAAAGGAATCTCTTAGAGAGGGGCGTTAGGGTAGTGAACTGGTGCCCTCGCTGCCAGACGGCCATCGCCGATGCCGAAGTGGAGTACTGGGATGAAAAAGACCCCTCCATATTCGTCAAGTTTCCCGTGGCAGGAGAAGAGAACACCTATCTGGTCATATGGACAACCACGCCCTAGACAATTCCTGCCAACGTGGGGGTGGCAGCCCACCCAGAATTTGAGTACTCCAAGGTTAGTGCGTGGAGGGACGGTCAGGAAGATATCCTAATTATGGCCACCCCCTTGGTTGAAAAAGTCCTCCGAGAAGGTCGATACCAGGACTATAAGGAGATCGACAGACTCTATGGAAACGAGCTGGAAGGCATCCAGTACACTCATCCACTAGAAGATCTGATTCCAGAACAGACGAAGATCGTGCATCAGGTTCACTTGGCCGATTTCGTCACTGCAGAAAACTCCGGTTTAGTTCACATTGCTCCAGGTCACGGTATGGAGGACTTCGAGCTTGGCATTAAGAATGGCATGACTGTTTTTTGTCCTGTAGGAGAGGATGGCTGCTACACCGACGAGGCTGGCCAAAAGTACGTGGGCAAGTACGTCCGAGACACAAACGACGAGATCAACGCTGATTTGGCCGAAAGAAATCGACTATTGGCCGATGGAACGATAGTGCACCGCTACGGTCATTGTTGGAGGTGCAAGACCCCCATCATCTACATCTCCACACCGCAATGGTTCCTCAAGATCGCCGAATTACGAGATGACATGCTAGAGGAGATCGCCAAGGTCAAATGGTACCCAGAATGGGCGGGTTCTTCCCGATTCAGGGACTGGATCATGGGTGCTCGAGACTGGTGCATATCTCGTCAGAGATACTGGGGCATTCCACTTCCCATCTGGACGTGTCAAGAATGTGGCCATATAGAGGTCATAGGCACTCAGAACGAACTGGAAGAACGCTGTGGGAGAGAGGTTTCCGACCTGCATCGGCCCGCGGTGGACGAAATTACCATAAAATGTTCTTGCGGTGGCACAATGCGAAGAACATCCGAC
>Ga0272443_10004893_pt1 | contig 14225 bp, 13 predicted proteins | sample SSMAcet12_FD_193581 | JGI IMG/M metagenome (GOLD analysis project Ga0272443, IMG submission 193581) | Marine sediment archaeal communities from Little Sippewissett salt marsh, Falmouth, MA, United States - SSM-Acet-12 | ecosystem: Environmental > Aquatic > Marine > Wetlands > Sediment ...
CATCTTCCGTCCTCGCGTTGGTGAGCTAGACATTTCCCCGTTCTTGCGTTGGATCCGCTGGTGAAGTTCGGCGTGGATGCGATTCCCTGTTGATGGGGGAGGGGTAGGGTGGGGGTCCGCTGGGAGCGGAAGCCGTTCCCGGCGGGGACGAGGCCTGCCTCGATGGTCTGAGGCTTCGAGGCAGGAGCGAGTTTCGCTGGGGCGAAACTCGCGTTGGTGAGCTAGATCATCTTCCGTCCTCGCGTTGGTGAGCTGGATCGTTTGCCGTTCTCGCGGTGGATCCGCTGGCGATGTCCGGGGTGGAAGCCTTTCCCTCCCTCCGGTGATGACGGAGGCGTAGAGGGTGGGGGTGTGCGAAACTCCACACGATGTCGAGTCTACCGCAGTCAGGATCGGTTCACTCCTCGATGGGGGTTCGCTTCGGTGCGGTTGGGTGAGAGGACGGCGCGGCTAGTCGTCGGCGTTAGCGTCCGTCGCACCGCAGATCGGACAGGCCCATTCAATCTCGCCGGACCACGGACTCCAGCGGATCGGGACCATCGACGCCCCGCATTCGGGACAGGGAAGCAGCGAGAGTGTCGCCGGGATCGGCGCATCCGCGGTCCCGCCGGCGACGAGCTCAGCCGGCCCCTCCATCACCAGCGAGACGGCGTCCGGCATCGTCAGCTCGACGGCGTCCGGCATGCCGGTCACCTGCACGTCGCCGGCGAGTTCGATGCGTACGCCGTGTCGTCCGATGCCGGCCAGCACGAGCAGAATGCCGAGCAGCAATGCGGCGCATGTGATCAAGGCGATCGTCTGGAGGGTTCGGTTCATCGTGGTCTCCCGTCTTCGCAGGGCAGCGCCTGCGGCCGATGTCGGATTGTACGGGGTCGATGGTCTCGGATCACCCATTGCGTCCGACGATCAGCGTCCTTCCGTCGACGCGGAGGACGGTGACGGCTGTGCCGGCCGGGATCGAGTCCTCGGCGGATCGGGCCGCCCAGTACTCGCCGTGGACGAACACGCGCCCGTCCGGGTCCAGACGTGTGCGTGCGTCGCCGACGGCGCCGACCAGGCTGGAGAGGCCGGTCTGCGGGGGGCGGCGCTGGATCATCAGCCCCTTCGACAGCACGAAGACGGAGAACGCGGCGGAGAGACCGACGACGGTGATGATCGTGCCCCACGAGAGGCCGATCGAACGATCGGCGATGTCGAACAACGTGACCGACCCGGCAAGCAGGCCGACGATGCCTCCGGCGGTCAAGATGCCGTTCGTCGGCGTGAACGCATCGAGGACGATCAACGCCATGCCGAACAGGATCAGCGCCAACCCGGCGATGTTCACCGGAAGAACCTGGAGGCCGAACAGGGCGAGCAGGAGGCAGACGCCGCCGGCGGCGAGCCCGAACCCGATCCCCGGGTGGAAGAACTCGTAGATCAGCCCGTACAGCCCGAGGATGAACAGAACATAGACGAGGTTCGGATCGGCAAGCAGCCCGAGCAGCCGCTCGCGGAGCGTCGGTCGGATCTCGACGATCTCGGCCCCGACGGGCCGCAGCACGCGGCCGTCACGAACGGACACGCCGTCGAGCTGCGCCAGGAGGTCGGCGATGTCCACTGCGACGAGGTCGATGACGTCCTGCGCCAGCGCCTCCTCGGCGCTCAGCGCGCTCGAATGGAGGACGGCGGATTCTGCCCACTCGGCGTTTCGTCCGCGCTGCTCGGCAATCGACCGGGCGAATGCGGCGGCGTCGTTGGCGGCCTTGTCGATCGACGGATCTTGCTCGGCGCTCGTCTCTCCGCCTCCGATCAGGTTCACGGGGTGGGCGGCGCCGATGTTCGTGCCCGGGGCCATCGCGGCGACGTCGGCCGCAATCGTCAGGAAGACGCCGGCAGAGGCGGCGCGGGCGCCGGACGGGGCGACGAAGACGACGATCGGAACCGACGACGCCAGCTCGGCCGTGACGATATCGCGCATCGACGAGTCGAGGCCGCCCGGCGTGTCCAGTTCGACCAGAAGCAGTTCGGCGCCGGCGGACTCCGCACGTTCGATCGCGCGGACCACCAGATCGCGGCTCGCCGGGTTGATCGACCCGTCGAGGACCAGGCGGTACACGTCGCCCGCCACGGCGACCGCCGACCCCAGGAGGACGATCGCCAGCAAGACCGGGATGATCCGAGTCCTCCGAGTTGTGTTCATCTCGCACAGTATACGACCGCCACCGGTGGGGCGGAAGCGTGCCTCGGCCGGCGGCAGGCGGTACGATCGATATCATAACGCGAACGCTGCGGCACCGGTCGAACGGTCTGCCGCACGGGAGGGGATCGGATATGACGGGGATCGGGCGAGATTTCCTGGAGAGAACCGAGTACCGGCACTTGGAGCCGTCGGAGCAGGAGCGCGGCCTGCCGCAGCCGCCGCTGGAGATCCGTCTGGGAGACGGGGAATCGATCGAACTCCCCGAAGGGAAGAGGGACGCTGGACCGGCGCTGTGGCGCGTGATGTCTGAACGGCGAAGCGTGCGGGAGTACGGTGCGGAGTCGTTGTCGGTGGCGGATCTCGCGACACTGCTGTGGGCGACGCAGGGCGTCACCCGAGTGATCCCGGGCCGGGCGACATTCCGGACGGTGCCATCCGCCGGGGCTCGCCACGCGTTCGAAACCGTCGTGCTCGCGAACCGCGTCGACGGCCTCGAACGTGCGACGTACCAGTACCTGGCGGTCGATCATCGATTGCTACGGCTCGATGCGTTCCCCGGCCTGGCCGAGAAGATGGCGGAAGCGTGTCTGGGACAGCGGATGGTCGCCGAGAACGCGGCGACCTTCGTATGGGTCGCCGACCGGGCGAGGATGGCGTGGCGATACGGAGAACGCGGGACGCGTTACCTCTTCCTCGATGCGGGACATGTCTGCGAGAACTTGTACCTCGCCGCCGAGGCGATCGGCGCCGGAGTGTGTGCGATCGCGGCATTCGACGATCGCCGGCTGAACGAGCTTCTCGGGTTGGACGGGATCGACCGGTTCGCCGTCTACGTCGCGTCGGTCGGCGTGAAGCCCGGCGGATAACCGGAGGCGTTACCGAAGGCTGAGACAGGTTCCCCCGCCGCCGCCGCAGCCTCCCCCGCTTCCTCCGAGGTGGACGGTGAACGAGTGGACGATCGACGCGGTCGCGCCGGCGTCATCCTCGATCGTCAGGCGAACGTCGTACACGCCGACGGCGTCGAAGGCGTGCCCGACGCGCGTTCCGCGGGTCGTCGTGCCGTCGCCGAAATCCCACGTGAAGTCGACCAACTTGCCGTCGGGATCGAACGATGCCGAGGCGTCGAACAGGATCCACTCCCCGACGACGGGGGAATCGCTCGAGAACCGGCAACTGGCGAGTGGCGGCACGTTCTCGATCTCGATGACGACTTCCGCCGTGCCGGTGAGCCCCTCGTCGTCGATCAGCGTCAGCCGCACGACATGGGTGCCGCACGTCTCGAACATGCATTCGGTGCATAGGTCGCCGTCGGCCGATGCGTTTTGTGACTCGCCATCCACGGTCCACGTGGCGCGCGCGATCGCGCCGTCGTCGAAGGAGCCGGAGCCGTCGAGACGGACACGAAGCGGTGCCCGTCCCGACGTCGGATCAGCGACGAGGACCGCCGTCGGCGGGTGGTCGGTGTCGAGGAGGCCGCAACCGGTGAGAACGAGAACGGCGCCGAGCAGGATCGGTGCAAGGCCGCGTCGCATGGTCGAACTCCTCTTCGAGTGGGATGTCTCATGATGCCACGCGGCGCGCGCATCGGCGCGCACGGTCGCCCGGTCGCACCGGGACGATGGCTCCGCGTCCTGGTGGGACAGCCGCGACGCCCGCGCGTGCGCTCCGTCCGTGGCGAGTCGCCGTGCTCGCTTCGACGCGGTACGATTCGCCGGGGAGGACGGCCGTGATGCAGAGACCATCGATCGAATCGACCCGGTTCGCGCAGTACGCCGGGGAGGACCTTGTGCGATGGCGTCAGCTGATCGGCGGACGCGTCGTGCACGCCGATTCGAGGTGGGGGGAGGGGATGGTCGAGGACGCGCGATGGGCGAGCCCGTGCGCGCCGGTCGCCCCCTATCTCCAGATCCGCGTTCGGTATGCCAACCACGGCTTGGTCGCGTTTCGCGCTGCGTCGTTCTCCGCGCATCATCGCACGGTGGAGATCCCGCTGGCGCTGGACGACGTGTTGCGGGCCGCGGAGGAGGAAGGTCTCGACGAGGCGTCGCGGGAGGCGATCCTCGTCCGACACGACCGGGCCCTTCGGGAGGCGGGCGATCGCGAGCGGCTGGCACGGGCGGAGGCGATGAGGCGCCGTGCGGCTCGAAAGCGCTCGAGTGGCTGACCGCGCCGACTACGCGGCGAACTCGTTCGCGTCGAGGATCAGCTCGGCGGCGATCTGCGCCGCATCGGCGCAGATCCCGGCACAGGCCACCGGACCGCCCGCGGCGATCCATTTCTCCACCAGGCCCGGGTCGTCACAACGCCAGCCGATCGTCGCCTCTTGCAGACCGTAGCAGCGCGTCGTCCCGAACCGATCGACGAAGCGCTCGACGAACGAGGACGCTAGCCGACGGGCATCCGTCCCGCGCTCGGTCGGATCTTCGGGGCCGACTGCACAGCCGATGGCCATCAGAGCGCCGAGCACGGCGCCGCAGGTCTCGCCTGACCCGGCGATCCCGCCGGCGAGCGTGGACGAGGCCTTCAGGGCGTCTTCGCCCTCGATGGGAAGGTGGGTCAAGAGCGCCCAGAGCGTCGAACGACAGCAGTTCGAGTACGCACGAAGGTTGTTGTACGCCGCTTTGGCGATCACGTCGAGCCGCTTGGCCCGCACCTCCGCCTCGTCGGCACGGCCGTCGTACGCCGCGTGTTCATGGGGGCCTCGGATGTCGGCGATGTGCCGATCGAGTTTGGGCATCGGTCCTCCTCGGATCGCGGGCAGCCTACCCGATTCGGCCGGCGGGTTCCACCGACGGGCTCAGCCGAACAGTGCGAAGGCGCCGCGGCCGAGAAGTCCGACCACCAGGGCGATCGTCGTCGTCGAGGCGATGACGAGCCCCGTCTGTGCGGTGCCGAGTTCGCGACGGAGCACGGCGATCGTCGCGATGCACGGCACGTAGAACAGCACGAACAGCGTGAAGGTCATCATCTGCCCCGCAGTCAGCACCGAGGCGACCTGCGCGGTCCCGAGTGCCTGGAACAGCATCACGAGCGACAGCTCCTTGCGGAAGATGCCGAAGATCAGCGGCACGCCGAGGGCCAACGGGAGGCCGAGCGCCCAGGTGAACGGCAGGGCGACGAAGTTCAGATAGCGGCTGACATCGGCGTACTCGAGGAGGTTCATCACGACGGTCCCGGCGATCAGCAGAGGGACCGCGTAGCGGATGAACCCACGGATGTTCAGCCAGACCTTCGAGGCGATGACCTTCACGGACGGCAGCTTGTACGACGGAATCTCGAGGATCAGCCCCGGGGTGACGCGGGGAGAGAGCACCGTCAGGAGCTTGCCGGCCGCCGCGATGACGACCAGGTTGACGATGTAGAGCAGGAATGCGAGGTGCGGCCCGAGGAAGTAGCCGATCAGGCCGAAGATGATCGTCGTTCGGGCGACGCACGGGATCATCACCGCGAGCATCGCGGTGGCGAACCGATCCCGACGTGACTCGAGGATTCTCGTCGCCATCACCGCGGGAACGGAGCAGCCGTATCCGAGGATGAACGGGATGACGGACTTGCCGTGCAGCCCGATCCGATGCATCAACCCGTCGGCGAGGTACCCGGCCCGCGGCAGATACCCGATGTCCTCGAGCAGGGCGAGCCCGATCAGGAACGGCACCAGATACGGCAGCACGATGCCGATCGCACCACCGAGTCCTTGAATCAGCCCTTGCAGCGCGAAGAACCCGATGTGGTCCGGCGGGATCACCTGTGCAAGCAGCTCGACCGAGCGGTCGAACCAGCCGACGAGCGGCCCTTCGACCATCGATCCGACGGTGAAGACCACGTAGAAGAGGCCGTAGAGGATCGCCCCGAGACTGATCACGCCGAGCACCGGATGCATCAGCACGCGGTCGACCTGGTCGCGGAGGCTCGTGCTCGGTGGACCGACGGTCGCGACCTCCTCGAACAGCTCCATCCCTGCGGTGTGTCGCTCCGCCGACAGCGTCGCCTCGCCGCTTCGCCCGCGCTGGGCGGCCATCTCCTCTTGCAGCGAGGACGCGGCCGCCGGGAGGTCGGGCGCGTTGGCCTCGGCCCGTTCGACGAAGAACGGATCCCCCTCCAGCAGTTTGATCGCGGTGAGACGGGCGTTGGCGAAGGTTCGGTCCCTCGGGGCGCGTTGCACGCGCTCTTCGAGCGAGGCGATCGCGCGTTCGACGTCCGAGCTATACCGAAACGGCGGCGCGACGGAGTGTTGCCTCGCGACGCGCGCGACGGCGGCGGCCGCCTGCATCACGCCGGAGCCACGGACGGCGACGGCCGGGACGACAGGAATGCCGAGTCGTTTGCCGAGCGCCTCGGAATCGATGTCGATCCCCTTTCGGCGCGCCTCGTCGACCATGTTCAGACAGAGGACCATCGGCAGGCCGAGCTCGAGCAGCTGGAGGGTCAGCTCGAGGCTCCGAGACAGCAGCGACGCATCGGCGACGTTCAGGACGGCGTCGATCGGCTCGTTGATCAGGAAGTTGCGTGTCTCCGCCTCGGCCTCGTCGAGCGAGGTCAGCGAGTACGTCCCGGGCAGGTCGATCACCTCGACGCGACGTCCCGCGATGAGTGCCTCGCTCTTCAAGTACTCGACCGTCGTCCCGGGCAGGTTCGACGTGTTCGCCTTGTAGCCGACGAGGTGATTGAAAATCGTGCTCTTGCCGCAGTTCGGCTGTCCGATCAGGGCGATCCGGAGCTTCTCCGGCCGCGATGCGAGTGCCACTAGGCCTCCTTGCCGCCTCGGCGCTTCGCACAATCCGCGCAGAGGCCGATCAACTCGAGACGGACCCGCTCGACGTGGAACCCTCGCGCTTCCGCCGATTTCCGGATTGGCTGGGGAAGCGGCACTTCGGTCACGCAGCCGCATTCCGTGCATACGAGGTGGACGTGATCGTCCGCATGGACCTCATAGTGGCGATGCGTCTCGCCGAGTTCGCAGGCGCGGACGACGCCGAGCTCCTTGAGAAGGTTGAGGGTTCGATAGACGGTCGCGAGCCCGATGCGCGGTTGGGACTCCTTGGCGATCGAGAAGATCTCGCTCGCATCGAGATGCGGGTTCTGGACGATGATGTGTACGAGGAGTTCGCGTTCCGGCGTGATCCGCCGGCCGGCGGCGCGGAGTGTCTCCATCGCGGATGCCTGGGCGCTCATCGGAACGGCCTCCGATGGCGGCGGCCGCGGCGTCCGAATCGGCGTCGAGCATGAGGGACGGCCGGAGCCCCGTGGAGCGGCTCGATCAGCACACGCTGTGCGATGCCCCGGCCGAGCGCGACCTGCATCCCGTGAACGTCGACGAGCAGTGGGCCGTGGAAGGCGCCTCGGCCGGACATTCGGACGGTGTCGCCGATGTGGAGGCCGAGGTGGTTCAGCCGGCGGTTCAGCGCGATCCCCCCGCGGATGTCGAGGACGCGCGCTTCAAGCCCTGGGTGCAGCTGATCGAGCGTCATAGGACACAATGATAACGATTCTCATTGTCAAATCAAGACGGCGCGAGGTTGGGACGCGATGCGCGCTCGGGTATGCTCGCGCGACATGCCGGATGAGCGATTGCGCGACCTCTACGAGCGACTCTACGCGACCTACGGACCGCAGGGCTGGTGGCCGTCGGACGGGCGCTTCGCGATGATCGCGGGGGGCATTCTCACCCAACGCACGTCGTGGCGCAACGCGGAGCAGGCGCTCCACGGGCTGGAAACGGCCGGGCTCCTGTCGATCGAGGCGATGCACGCAGCCACGGTCGAGCGGATCATCGAGTCGATTCGCCCGGCGGGCTTCTACCGCAGCAAGGCGCAGGTACTGAAGGGCTTCGTGGCGCACATCGTGACGCGATATCGAGGTGCGCTCGAGGGCCTGTTCGCTCAGGAGCCCGGCGTGCTGCGGCAGGAGTTGCTGAGCCTTCGCGGGGTCGGACCGGAGACCGCCGACGCGATCCTCGTCTATGCCGCCGGCGTCCCGACGTTCGTGATCGATGGCTATGCCCGCCGCCTACTGTCGCGACTCGGCTGGATCGACGGCGGCGAGCCGTACGAGCAGCTGCGGCACGCGTTTCTCGATGTGTTGCCGAAGGATGTCGAGCTGCTCGGGGAGTACCACGCGTTGATCGTTCGTCACGGGAAGGAGCGATGCCGTGCCGTGCCGATCTGCGCCGGCTGTCCGCTCGAGCCCGACTGCGCGTGGGCGCGGCAAGGCGGTGCGCGATGATCCGGTTCGATCGGTCGGTGCTACGATCCGGCGTCGGTCGTCCGCTGCTGCTCGGCCTGCTGGAGGCCGGATTGGCGGCCGCCGACGCAGGCCGGGCGGTCTCGGAGTCTCTGGCGACCGCAGCCGGTCGGCTGCGGGTCGGAGCGGCGGCGCTCAGCCGCTCGGTTGGCCGCCTGTGGTTGATCGCGATCGGCAAGGCGGCGATCCCGATGGCCGGCGCCGCGGTCGAATGCTTCGGCGACCGTCTGGCCGGAGGAATCGCGTTGACCCGACACGGCCATGGCGGGTCGATCCGAGGGGTTCGCGTCCACGAGGCGGGTCACCCGATCCCCGATGTTGCGGGGCTTCATGCGGGGGGCGAGATCGGGGCGCTCTGCGATCGCGTCGCCGCCGAGGATACCGTTCTCTGCCTTCTCTCCGGCGGGGGGTCGGCGTTGCTCGCCGCGCCGCCGCCCGGCGTTTCGCTCGACGACCTCGCGAGGACGACGGGCCTGTTGATCGGATGTGGAGCGACGATCGACGAAGTGAACACGGTTCGGCGCCACCTGTCGGCGCTGCAGGGCGGGCGGCTCGCCCGTCGGTTGGCTCCGGCGCGCGTTGTGACGCTTGCGCTGTCCGACGTGGTCGGCGATCACCCCGAGGCGATCGCGTCGGGACCGACCGTGGCCGACCCGACCAGCGTCGACGATGCGATCCGTGTGTTGCGCGACCATCGTCTTGTCGAGCGGGTGCCGCGGACGGTACGAGGCTGGTTGAAGCGGGGTGCGGATGCAGAGACGGTCAAGCCCGGAGATTCGGCCGTTCGGAACACGGCGTTCGCGATCGTCGGCCGCAACGCGACGCTGCTCGACGCGGTCGAGCAAGCAGGTCGCGAGGCGGGCTGTCACGTGCTGCGCGAGACGGAGCCGATCCTCGGGGAGGCACGAGATGCGGGACGCGCCTTCGGCCGCAGGGTGGCGGATCTCGCGAGCGACGGCGCGCGGCGGACGGTCCTCGTCGCCGGCGGCGAGACGACCGTTACGGTAACCGGCGACGGACGCGGTGGACGCAACCAGGAGTTCGCGCTCGCCGCGGCGCTCGAGCTGTCCGGCATCGAGGGGGGCGCCGTCGTGGCGTTGGCGAGTGACGGCTCCGATGGGGTCACCGACGCGGCTGGCGCGATCGTCGATGGATCGACGGTCGAACGGATCGAGCGTGCGGGGCTCGACCCGCACGCCGCGCTCGCGGGGAACGACACGTATACGGCCCTCCGCGCCTCCCGCGACGTGCTGTTCACCGGGCCGACGCGAACGAACGTCGCCGACGCCTACGTCGGGTTCCTCGATACGCCGCGGATGGGCGCTAGATGACGATGCGTTTCCATCCGCCGGTGCGGTATTTCCACGCGACGGCCGCGGCGAGCAGCAGCCAGTAGATGTACTCGCCGGTCCAGGCGCCGACCAGGCCGAGGTCGGTCCGGAGGCCGAGCAGGTACACGGTCGGGAGGTAGCAGGCGACGCAGGCGAACTCGGCGAACATGACGTAGCGTGTATTGCCGGCCCCCTGGAGCGCCTGGGTGAGCACGAGTGCGATCCCGGCAAAGCCCTGAACGAGGCCGAGGATCATCAGCGGAAGCCGTCCGATCGCGATGACGGCGGGATCGCCGGTGTAGATCCGAAACACCGCGCTCGGCGCGAGCAGGAAGAGCAGACCGACGACGGCCATCGTCCAGGTGGCGAGGCGCACCGCTTCCCATCCCAGCTGCTCGGCCCGCTCGGGCTCGTTTGCCCCGAGGTTCTGCCCGATCAACGCCGCCGCGGCGGTACCGAGACCGACCCCGATCATGATCGTCAGGTGGCAGATCGATCGGATCACGTTCGACGCGGCCAGCTCTGCGGTGCCGATGCGAGCCACGATCAGGAAGAAGACCGACCACGCGCCGTTCGAGGTCAGTCGCTGCAGGACGACGGGAAGGGACAGGCGGACGATCGGGCGTACCCAGCGTCCGACGAACCACGGCCGCCGAAGGACCGCGAACCGGCGGCGATAGTCCTGTCCGAGGACGAGGACCGCGACGTAGTAGAGGGAGCCGACACCGAGGGCCAGGGTCGAGGCGATTGCCGCTCCACGGATCCCGAGCGCCGGAAATCCCGCGTGTCCGAAGATCAACAGGTAGTCGAGGAGGATGTTTGCCGCGGTGGTCAGCGCGGATCCGAAGAATTGGTGGCGCGTGCGACCGATCCCGGCGAAGAAGGCACGCGCGGTGAAGTTGATCATCATAAACGCCGTGCCGAGGAACCGGTAGCGCAGGTAGGCATCGCTCGCGGCAAGGACGCCGGGATCGTTTGAGGACCACGAGGCGAACAACCGCGCCAACCATGGCGCGGCGACGACAAACGGGAGACCGAGGGCGATCGCGAGGAGGCTGCCGGTGTTCATGACCTCTCCGCAACGGTTCGGGACCGCCTCGCCGAACCGCCTTGCAACGAGAGTCTGGACGCCGATGCTGAGGCCGGAGAGGGGGAACGTGGCGGCGAAGAACAGCACCCCGGCGACGCCCGACGCGGCGAGGGGCACGGCGCCGAGGCGGCCGAGCATCGCGGTGTCGACCACCGTAAGCAGCGTGAATGTCAGCGAACCGAGGGTGACCGGCGTTGCGAGGCGCAGTACCTCTCGCGACCGTGCGGCGCTCGGAAGCAGCCTCGCGAATTGGCTTCTGTTCGTCATCGATCCTCCGGGTTTCTTCTCGCGCGCCGCATCGGGAATGATCCGCAACGGTGTCGGCACATTCTCGGGGGGCGGAACCGGGTGCGCAGCGCCCTCGGCTATCCCTTGCCGATCGAACCGCCGACGTCGCGGGCCGGGGGCGACTCCTCCCGACCCCGTCGCCACTGGGTCAGCAGGACGCCGGCGAGGGTGATCCCGGTGCCGATCGCTTTCACCGCGGTCAGCGGAGCGCCGAGAAGCGTCACCTCCGCCGTCAGCGTGAGCGGCGGGATCACGTTGGCCGAGACGGCGACGCGCGTCGCGGTAAGGTGAGCGAGCGCGTAGTGCATCGCGAGAAACGCGCCGGCGGAGCAGAAGATGCCCAGGAACAGGACCTCGAGGACAGCCGGTGTCGTCAGCTCGGCGATCCAAGCGGTCCCGTCGGTCGCCGCGAGCGGGGCGAACACGACGAGCGAGAAGGCGAACTGGTAGAAGGTCAATTGCAGCGGCGTGACGCGTCGGAGGGCGTCCTTGATCAGTGTGGTCCGAGCGGCGGCGCAGAGCACGGCGCCGAGGATCAGCAGGTCCCCGAACAGACTGGCGCCCTGCTCGCCCCGGCCGAAGCCGATGATCAGCAGAACGCCGGCATAGGCGATCAGGATCCCGACGGTCTTACGCCAGGTGGCCGACTCCTGCCGTCGGGCGAACGCGATCAGATAGACGGCGATCGGGATCGTCGCGATGATCACCGAGACGTGACTCGGCTGCGTGTTCGCGACACCGTATGTCTCGAAAAGGAAGTAGCCGACCGGGCTGAGAATCGATAGGCCGGCGAGCGTCCACAGGTCGCGGCGCGGCAGTCGAAGGACACGGCGGGATGCAGCCACGATTCCGAGGAGGATTGTCGCGAGGAAGAAACGGAGGAACAGCAGCGAGAAGACCGGCACGACGGCGAGCGCATCCTTGATCGCGAGAAACGAGAGCCCCCAGACCAACATCGAGAACCCGAGGGCGCCGTAGACGCGGACCGCAGTGGATGGGGTCAACATCGCTCCTTCGCGTGCGAGGATGGCGCCGATTGTGAAGCCCGAAGCGGGCGGACGCAACCGTACACCGGCCGGGACGTGCGGTATCATCAGCGGGGCCGCGTGAACAGGCCGGGAGGGAGAGGCATTCGATGAGCCCGCAGATCGTTAACGAGAAGACGCTTCGCGATCTGGAGTTCGATCGTCTGAAGGCGATCGTCTCCGAACACGCATCGTCGTCGCTCGGCGAGGACGAGGTTCGCCGGCTGGCACCGACGGCCGACCGCGAAGCGATCGAGCGAGGCGTGGCCGAGGTGGGCGAGGCGATCGACTACCTCAGCGAGCGGGGGCGATTCTCGCTCGGCGGCGTCCGTGACCTGCTGCCGACGCTCGAGCGGGCGAAGGAGATCGCATATCTGGATGGGGAGGAGTTCCTCGAGGTCCTCGGCACGATCGACGGGACGCTCATCGTCCGGCAACGGCTCGTCGATCAAGAGACGTGGCCGCTCCTGCGGGCGATGGCCGAGCGACTGACCGCCGGGGGGGAGGCGTTCGGGCGGCGGATCCGCGGTACGATCGACGAACGGGGGGCGGTCCGGGAGGACGCCTCGCCGAAGCTGTCGGAGCTGTCGACGCGGCGTCGGACGCTCGAGCGACGGGTCGAACAGCGATTGCAGTCGTTGATCGATCGGAATCCAGACCTGATCAGTGAACCGGTGATCACCCGTCGTCGGGGGCGGCTCGTCGTTCCGATCCGCTCCGGCGCGATCGGCTCGATGGAGTTCGTCGTGCACGACCGCTCTGGCACCGGACAGACGCTGTATGCCGAGCCGACGGCGCTCGTGACGGAGAACAACGCGCTATCGGAACTCGACGAGGAGATTCGAGCCGAGACCCGGCGGATCCTGCGGGAGCTGACCGAGGCACTCCTCGACGGCGAGGCGGCGTTTCTCAGGGATCGAGCGATCCTCGGGCATGTCGATTCGCTGTTCGCTCGTGCATCGTATGCCGTCGCGCATCGCTGTGCATTCCCGCAGTTCGGCCATCGGGTCGTGCTGCGCGATGCGCGGCATCCGCTGCTCCCGACGGACGGCGCCGTACCGATCTCGCTGTCGCTCGGACGGGATGCGAAGATGGTCGTCATCACCGGCCCGAATACCGGCGGGAAGACGGTGACGTTGAAGACGATCGGCCTGCTGGCCGTGATGGTCCTGTCGGCGATCCCGATCCCGGCCTCGCCGGACAGCGAGCTGCGGATCGTATCCAAGATTCGCAGCGATATCGGCGACGAGCAGTCCATTTCGCAGAATCTATCGACCTTCTCGGCGCACATGCGAAACATCGTGGCCCTCCTCGACGAGGCGGATGCCGACACGATCGTGCTGCTCGACGAGCTCGGGGCGGGGACCGATCCGCAGGAGGGGGCGGCGCTGGGGCTCGCGGTGATCGAATCGCTGTTGGAGAGCGAGGCGCTCGTCGCGATCTCGACGCACCTGACGCCGCTGAAGTACTTCGCGATCCGTCATCCGGAGGTGAAGACCGCATCGATGGAGTTCGATGTGAAGTCGCTGTCGCCGACCTATCGGGTCATCGAAGGGATCCCGGGACGAAGTAACGCGTTACTCATCGCGAGCCAGCTCGGCCTTCCGTCCGACCGGATTGATCGCGCACGCTCGTTCCTGTCCCAAGGCGAGATTCGCGCGGACGACATCCTCGACGAGCTGGAGCGGGAGCGACAGGCGATGAGGCGCCATCGCGAGGCAGCGGAACGGGATCGCGCGGAGGCGAACCGGTTGCGGGAGAGGTACGAGCAACAGCTTGCCGACTTCGAGCGGGGAAAGCGCGATGCGCTCTCCGTGCGATTCAAGGAGTTCGACCGATTCCTGCGCGACGGACAGCGCCGGCTGGAGGAGATTCTGACGGCCGCGCGGACCGACGGCGCACCCGACGAAACGCGGGCCGGGTTGCACGAGGTAGCATCGCTTCGCGAGGCATCGGTCGCGAAAGGGACCGATGCGCAGCGATTCGTCCGAGGTGGGACGCTGGAGCCCGGGGCGATCGAGATGGGAGCGCTCGTCCACGTGCGCAGCGTCGAGGCGGACGGGCGGATC
>Ga0272443_10004895_pt1 | contig 14224 bp, 13 predicted proteins | sample SSMAcet12_FD_193581 | JGI IMG/M metagenome (GOLD analysis project Ga0272443, IMG submission 193581) | Marine sediment archaeal communities from Little Sippewissett salt marsh, Falmouth, MA, United States - SSM-Acet-12 | ecosystem: Environmental > Aquatic > Marine > Wetlands > Sediment ...
ACGAAAGAATATTGATATTTCCAAAGGAGTCTTTCTTATATGGAATATGAAAAGGGATCGATTTACGATGCTATTCGAAAAGCAGCTATGCGATTTCCATACTTAACGGCTTGTGAGTTTATGGGGGAAAAAATGCGTTTTAAACAGCTTTTAAACAAAATCGACAATGCTGCAAAAGCCTTTTATAAGGCAGGAATCAGAGACGGAGAGCATGTCATGATTTGTTTTCCGAATTGTTTATCCGCCGTGGTTAGTTTGTACGCTTTGAATAAACTGGGTGCAATTGTAACTCCCATTCACCCGTTGTCACAGCAATATGAGGTTGAAGCTTATCTCTCGCTTTCAAAAAGCAACTGGGTGATCACATTGGATTTGTTTATCCACCAATTTGTTGAACTGAAAACAAAAATCAAGGGCATAATCTATCAACAGTTGAGTTCTGATATGCCCATCCCCCTCAAATTGTTGTATAAGATGAGAAAGTGGAAAAAAGGGAACAAAAATGAATTAGACAAACGTTTCATTTCCTGGAAAGCTTTACATAAAGAAATTAAAGGGGATGAAACCCAGATAAATCTGGAACCGGCAAGAGATCGTACAAATGACTTGGCGGTTATCCTTTTTAGCGGAGGAACTACAGGAAAACCAAAAGGAGTCATGCTCGCTAATCGAAATTTTAATGCTTTGGCCATGCAGATTGGTTCTCGAGGACATGTCAATGAATTAGGAGGAAAGATGTTGGGATTGCTCCCAATATTTCACGGATACGGGCTGGGAGTTTGTATTCATACTTTCCTTTTCTGGGGAGCACAAGTGATGTTGATACCCGTTTTTACACCCAAGAAAATCGGAAAATTGATTCGAAAAAAGAAACCAACTTTTTTCCCTACGGTTCCAAGGATTCTTGAAACGGTTATTGAAACTAAAGATTTTAAAAAGGCAAATCTATCTTGCTTAAAGCACATTAACAGCGGTGGTGACAAACTTCCTGAGCATACGCGTAAACGATTAGAAAAGCTATTGGAGGCAAGTGGGGCAAAAACATCAGTTGTAGAAGGTTATGGTCTAACAGAAACGGTTTCCGGTTGCATGGCGATGCCCGAAGGGGAAAACAAACCAGGCAGTATTGGCAAACCGTTTCCGGGTATGCTGGCCAAAATCGTTGTTCCGGGAACAAGTAGAGAAGTTCCTGATGAAGAAGACGGAGAGATCTGCATCCATGGGGAAACGGTTATGTTAGGGTACCTGGATAATCCTGAAGAAACTGCAAAAGTCTTAAAAAAACATGAAGACGGCAGGATTTGGTTACACTCAGGAGACATGGGATGGAAAGACCAAGAGGGTTATTTTTATTTTAGACAGCGAATAAAACGGATTATTAAAGTTTCCGGTATGCAGGTCTATCCTGTTCAGGTGGAAGAAGTTATCAATTTACACCAAGATGTTGCAGAATCCTGTGTGATTGGGGTTCCTGATCAAGAAAAGGGACAAAAAATCAAAGCGATTATCGTTTTAAAAACACCCCTTTCAAAATCATTGCAGTCTGAAAAAAAGACAGAGTTAAAAAAATGGTGCAAAGATCATTTAATATCGGTAAGATGTCCGAAAGAAATCCAATTTTGTTCCGAATTACCAAGAACAAAGTTTGGAAAAGTAGATTACAGGACACTGGAAAAGTGAAATAAGGTGAAAATCTATGAATGAAGAGAAAGATATTTTTCAGGAAATTGATATACAGGGTGGCAGTTTTCTCGCAGGGAATACCCGGAGTGACCGAGAAGGATGGGAAATAGAACTCCCGGTTCATGAAGTTTTTCTCAGCTATGACTTCGCTGTTTATGATGCACCTGTAACCTTTACGGCATATGAAAAGTATTGTCGAGAGCAAAATATTCAACCACCCTCTGATTTTTGTCCCAAAGCAGGATATGCGCTGGGAAGGGGAGAAAAACCCATTGTTAATTTATCCTGGTGGGATGCCATTGCTTATTGTAATTGGATGAGTTTGAAGAAGCGCTTCCCGGTTTCTTACAGATTGAAAGGACAAGAAAATCCGGGATGTTTGGTCGATGAAAGCAACCAGATTACAGATGATATATCCAAAACAAAGGGTTATCGTTTGCTAACTGAAGCGGAATGGGAATATGTAGCCCGTGAAGGTCATATAATGGAGAAAGATTTTCAATTTTCAGGAAGTAACACCCTGGAACCCGTTGGGTGGTTTTGGAAAAACAGCGGGAACAGAAGTTTATTGATGCCGGAAAAAAAATGGAACGGGACAATCATTACAAAAAATCTTTCGAAACCTCAACCTGTCAAGACAAAAAAACCAAATCGCTTAAAGATCTACGATATGAGTGGAAATGTATGGGAATGGTGTCATGACTGGTTAGGAGAATATTCAAAAACACCAATTATAAATCCCCTTGGACAGAAAATCGGCCATCAAAAAGTGATTCGAGGTGGCAGTTGGTTTTTCGGCAGGCATTTTTGTCGTGTTTCTTCGCGATTCTATGCAAGCCCTGATTATCGTGATTTTCAGACAGGCTTTCGGCTTGCGCGTACGTTGCTTTAATAAATCGTCACAAGCATTTTTGGAAATGAAATTTCTTATGATATAATGAAAAGTTAAAACAAAAAAACAACGCATATAAAGGTGATGCTTTTGAGACCTGACGGTGAAAGAGTTAAGGATGCCAGAATCATCGAACAGTTTGCGCCCTATTTGTTAAAATCTAAGCATGAAGCTTTGATTTTTTACAAACAAACGATTCCTGTACAAGTTGTTTTTGAGTATATAAAAAAGCATAATGAGCAGGTTTCAAAAAAGGAGTATACCTTTTTTTCAATACTTTTAGCAGCGATGGTGAAAATAGCGCCTGAATTTCCTCAGCTGGGTAGATTTGTTGTAGGAAAACGCCTTTATCGCAGGAAAGAGATCACCTTCTCTTTCGTGATGAAATCCTCAAAAGAATCCGATGCTCAAAATCATTGGGTGAAGCTTCGTTTCACTGGAAAGGAAAGACTAAAAGATATTGCTTATCTTTTAAATCGCAAGAAAGAAAAAGTGCATCAATCGGAAAATGATTCGGGTGGGGGCGCTGATGCCAGCCTGAAGTTTTTGTTTAGTTTCCCGCCATTTTTAAGACCATTGGTTTTCAGTTGTGCTCATTTGTTGAATCGGATGAATCTTTTACCAAAAAAAATGATTGAAGGAGATCCCATGTTTGCAGGCTGTGTGATTGCCAATGTGGGGAGTGTTGGTTTAAATCCACCGTATCATCATTTATATGAATGGGGAACCTGTTCTTTATTTATGTCGATAGGCAAGGCATATCCTTTAGCGGTGCCAGATGATGAAAAAGGGTATGCATTTAAACAAGTTTTGGATATTCATTATACATTAGATGAAAGAACGGCATTTGGAACATTTTCAACAAAGGCATTGGACCGGTTGGAATATTATTTGAACAATCCGGAATTATTGGAATAACAACGAAAGGGAAATAAACCCTTGAAGGAGGCGTTTTTGTATGAGCAAGAAAGGCGCTTTGATTATATTTCTTACTTTATTGGTGATTTTCTTGATTATGACATCTTGTAAAGGAGGGCTGGTTCCACCGGATCCGAATATACCCGTGGTTGAAAAAACAGCAGGTCCAGATAACGGACAAGTGATCAATGTTAATAATGCCGAATTCCAGTGGAACGGCAACGATCAAATGGTTCCCAGAGTTATTACAAATTATCAGTACAAAAAAGATGAAGAAGCATGGAGAGATGTAGACCCCCCTACAGTAACCACTTATACATGGGACTTAATAGCAGAAGGAATCCATACATTCAGTGTTAAAGCTCAAGATGATGAACAAAATGAATCCCAGGCGGTTATCTGGAACTTTACATATACCGCTGCTGCAACACCGACTTATACACTGACAGTGGAAGCCAGTCCAGCAGCAGGCGGAGACATCCAGATAGAGGCGCAAGGCTGGAAAAACACAGATACGACAACGGTGGATGAAAACACAGAAGTAGAAATACGCGCACAAGCAGCCCAAGGATATACTTTCAACGGTTGGTATGAGGGAAGCGTAAAAATCAGTGATAATAATCCTTATACTGTAACGGTAGATGAGAATAAAACCATTGAAGCAAAATTTACTGAGGTACATGCCGGAGGCCCTAATGGAGAATGGGACATCAGTGCCCATATTACTTTAGGCGAACCTCCCAATCAATGGGAGGGAGATTCGGATGGCGAGACGAATGTTCAAATATCACAGGATCTTGAACATATCACAGGAAATGCCACGATGATCATTCCGCCGGTTTCCCCCAGAAACATAAGAGGTTTTTCCAGAGTCGTTCTTAAATCCGGGACGACCTTGTTAATGAGAGAAATTTTCCCGATTTTAAGACCTTCTGTTGATGAATTACGAGATGGAAACACCATTATTGCTGACGAGTCCGGAGGTTTTGCGACTATGGAATTCGACATCTCATTTAACCATCAAGATGTTGTACAGGCCATCCTGACTGTCGGTTTTTTGGGTGAGGATTACCAAGCGACTATAACAAGAAACAGAGACAACGAAGGACCCAACGAAGTTCAGTTCAGGGTAGATGTACCAGGGCTAGAAGCGGTTTACGAGGTGACGGCAACGAGATAATTTAAATATTAACTACGCCCCCTTTTTTACCGGTGTATAATAATCAAGAAGGGGGTAATAACATGGTTTTGAACAGTGTAAAGATTAACAACCACATCATTGAAATCGTGAAAGGGGATATTACAAAGGAAGAAACTGAAGTCATCGTTAACGCAGCCAATTCTTCATTACAACATGGGGGCGGTGTAGCGTTAGCAATCTCCAGTGCTGCCGGAAAGGAATTGAGAAAAGAATGTGAGCAATACATCTCTAAACATGGGCAAGTTCCAACAGGCAGTGCCATGATTACAACCGGTGGAAATTTGAAGGCTAACTACGTTATTCATACCGTGGGCCCAATTTGGGGAAGTGGCAATGAAGATGAAAAGTTAAAAAGCGCAATAAAAAGTTCATTGGAGATCTGTGAAAAACATGATATCAAAAGTTGCTCTTTTCCCGCAATCAGTTCGGGAATATACGGGTTTCCAAAAGAACGCTGTGCGAAGCTTTTTTTTGAAGTGCTGTACGGGTATTTTAACGAAAATCGTAATTCAACAATCGATTTAGTAAGATTATGCAATATTGACGAAAAGACGAGTTCTATTTTTTTAGCTGAATCCAAACAATTGTAATTTAGTTGTGTTCAATCAGTTTCTTCAAATCTCTAATAAATCGGGCGATAGGCATGCCATCTACCACATCGTGGTCGACTAGTATTGTCATTTGAAGGAACTCCCGTTCTTCGGTTTTACTTTTTCTGATATTACTTACGGCAAAGCAAACCGGATGGATGCTCCTGGGGATAAACCAATTCGATGTTTCACTTATCATACCAACGGTTGTAAACATAGCCGTTCCCATCAATTTTTTGACTCTGTGCGGGTTGGCTAAGATCATTTGCCAAAGTATTAACCTTAGCCATTGAGGTAAACAGCCAAAGAAGCGAATCCCAATTTTATTCTGATTCTTGTCTAAAACAAAATCCCCTTCATCCTGAACGATTTGTTTTTTTGCCCTTTCAATTTCATCGAATATTTCCTGTATGTCCTTTGTATTTGCGTTTCTGATTATCAATGGAATGGGAATCAATTGACCGTTATATTTTTTCTCTACAGTCAATGAAATATCAACATCATCGAATAAGATGAGTTTATTTTTTTTATACTTGAGTGCATGAATGGCTTTATGTTGTTCTAATGTGGTGGCAATTTGTTTGAGTAACCAGGATGTAAAAGAAGCGCGATGCGTTTTTTTGTATTCCCTGAGAGATTTCCGGGATTGTGTAATATCAAACTCTGAAATGATTTTGATATGATGTTTTTTTCGACCTAATTGGCCAACATCCTCTGTAAAAAGTCTGCTTGTTGGTGTTTTTATTATGGTATATGTATGATTTGACTTGTGCTTTAACTCATTTTCCATGATACGACTCCCTATACTTTCGAAAAGTCTTACGGTTCTATCATCTCATTTGTTTTTTGACAAAATAGCATTAACGATCAAAGCAAGAACAACGGCCAGTATCCCAACAACGAAAACAATAACTGTAAGTGTATTTGAAAGGAAGAGAGAAACAATTCCCAATACTAGCAAAGAGAAACCGCCTGAAAACTCTATTAATCCCACTCTTTTGGCATATTTATCATTATACTTGTTGTTTTTTTTATCTTCAACATAGTTGTTGATTAATCCGTACTTTTCTTTAGTAAATATTAAATACCCAAATGTTGTTAACAGTGCTCCAATTAGGATTAAAGCTATTTTTAAAATCAACATAGGACCTCCACAGTATGAACCTTCATATTTTATTCCGTGTCCTTTTTCTTATTCATAAAATCAAATAAAGCCCCGGCAACAAAACCAATTGCAGCTCCAATAAACACACTAAGGGCCATTTTTGATCCAAGCATTAGACCGAATAGCATACCAAGAACTGTGCCGATAGCTGTTCCGCCCCCAAGAAACTTGATGTCTTTTTTTGTTTTCATTTTCCCCTCCATAAACAACAAACAAATCAAATTAATATAAGTGATTATAACAAAAAACAAACTTTGATTTAGTATTCAAAATTTGATAAGCTAAGAATGGTGTATAATAAATAATCCAATCAGCAGAAAAAGCAACAACAATATTGAGGGGGCAAAAAAATGAGTGAAAAAAGAGTGGAAACATGGAATTTGTGATGCAAATTCCGGGGAGTGTTCCTTGAAACTCCAGGGACGTCAAGTGCCATTTATGGACTTGGTTTTATTGGCGCTGCTATCTGCTACATAACCACAGCAGCTAGTTTTTGGGCTGGTGTTGTGGGGTATCTTAAAAGCTATTGTTTGGCCGGCATTTTTAGTGTTTGAGGCCTTAAAGTACTTAGGAGATTGAAAAAAAAGGACGATGATGGCATATGAATGAGACTCTGAAAAGGGTCTCTTTTTTTCAAAAAATCCAAAATTGGCTGCAAGTCTTCAAAATTCTTTCGTTTTTTAAGATGAAAACGATTTCATTGCCGATAACCCCATTTGTTCATGACAAACAATCATGTTACTATATATTTATATGAAATAGATTTCATTGTTTTAATGCCTATAAATATTATGATTGGAGTCGTTTTTATGGAAAAATATATAATCCGTCATTCGGGTTTTGATCCATCGGAACAACCATCAAAAGAAACGGTTTTTACGCTGACTAACGGGTTTATTGGACTCAGAGGCTCGATAGAATTTTCAGTTTCAAATACAAGAGGGGCTTTTTGTGCAGGGTGCTTTAACTCAGGAGATTTGCCATTGCCAGAGCTGGTGAAACTCCCTGATCCTTTGGCTTTAAATCTATGGTTACATGATCAGTCGGGAATGGAAAAATTAACCATGAATAAAGGCAACGTCACTGATTTTAGTGAAAATCTGGACATGAAACTGGGAATTTTTTCATATTCTTTTAAAATAAAATCCAAAAAAGGGTTTACTTTTCAAATCAAAGCCAACCGATTTGTCAGCAGTGTAGTAAAAGAATTATGGGGAACCTCAATTGAAATCATACCCATTGATTATTCCGGTGTGATGCTCATAGAGAGTGCCATTGATTCAGTTGTTTATAATAATCCCAATAACCCTCTCGAACAAACCAATCACTTTAAAAGGACACAAACACTTGAACTTGAAGAACAGATTGGACATCTTTGCGAATTGTCAGATACAGGGGAACAAATTGTTCAAATTAAACGGTTAATGAATAAAACAGATGAAATGAAGCGGGTCAGGACTTCATCAAACCGGCTAAGCCCATCGGAGATCTATCGATTGGATGTGAAGAGAGAACAGTCATATCCCTTTGATTTTCTGGGCGGTATCTATCGGTTAAAAGATCAAACCCGGGATTGGCAAAACGCCTATGCTTTATTTGAAGAACAGACAAAAAAAGGTTTCAAAAAGCTTCTTAAACAACACGAAGAAGCATCCAAAGAGATTTTTGAACAGCATCAAATAGAGATTGAGGGAGATGAACAGGTTAATCGGGCCTTGAACTGGTGTATTACCCAATTGACAAATTCAGCCATATTAATTGATGAACAGTCCTCCATCGGGGCCAAAGGTCTTCATGGAGAAGGCTATAAAGGCCATGTGTTCTGGGATACCGAAATCTTTATGCTGCCGTTTTTTATTTACACCTATCCAAAGATTGCCAAAAAGTTATTGATGTACCGTTACAACACCCTGAAGGGAGCAAAGGAAAATGCCAGAGCTTCAGATTATAAAGGTGCTCGTTACGCTTGGGAATCAGCCGGAGATGGCAACGAGGTTACCCCAAAATGGGGTGTGGATTACAACGGCAAAAAAGTTAGAATCTGGACAGGAGACATTGAGTATCACATCAGCGCAGATATTGCCCTGTCTATCTACCATTACTACAGAGCCACTTGTGATGAAGAATTTTTTGTTCATTACGGGTGTGAAATCATTTTTAACACCGCTCTTTTTTGGGAAAGCCGTTTGGAATACAATCAAGGAAAAGACCGATACGAGATAACGGATGTGATCGGCCCCGATGAATTTCATGAGCATGTGGATAATAATGTCTATACTAACTTTTTAGCCGGCTGGAATCTCAACTATGCTATTGAAGCTTACGGTTTATTAAGGAAGATGAATCCTGAAAAGGCGCAAGATTTATTTCAAGAACTGGAAATCACAGAAGAAAACCTTTTAAGATGGGAAGAAATGGCAAAAAAAATGTATCTTCCCAAAGCTCCAAAAGGGAATGTCATTGAACAATTTGAAGGTTATTTTAAATTGAAGGAATATCCCATCTTGGCTCATGATGACAAGGGGATGCCACTTTGGCCCGAGAAGGTCGATTTGGGAAACCTTAACGACACCACATTGATTAAACAGCCGGATTTGCTGATGCTCATGTATTTGATGCCCGAACATTTTGAAGAAGAAGTGATTAAAGACAATTATGATTTCTATGAACAACGCACTATGCATAAATCTTCCCTGAGCCCTTGTATTCATTCTTTGTTAGGTATCAGTGTTCATGAATACAAACATGCCTACGAGTATTTCAAGAAGACCCTATTTACCGATTTACACGATAATCAGGGAAATACAGCCCTGGGTTTGCACGCTGCCGCTGCCGGGGGGGCTTGGCTGAGTGCTGTCATGGGGTTTGGCAGGTTTTTTATTGACAAAACGAATACCGTCAATTTTGATCCTTGGATCCCTGATAATTGGGATTCTCTCAAATACAACATCATCTGGAGAGGATGCCGTATCAGGATTACTGTTACTCATGAGCAGTTTAGTATACTCACTGATCAAGCCTTTACTTTTAAATTGAGAGGGGAGTTATTCACTGCCGAAGAAAATGTTGAACGGACGTGTGATCTCTAATGAAAACGAATATCAAAGAGATTGCCAAACTCACAGGGTTTTCCACCACAACCGTTTCCAGATATTTTAATCACCCTGAAAAACTATCCCCTAAAGCCAAGAGCAGGATCAAAAAGATTATCACAAAATACGGTTTTGTTCCCAATGAGTTGGCCAGGGGGTTAAGAAGTCAGCGTAAAAACCTGATCGCAGTCATTTTGGAAAAAGAGAGCACATCCTTTTTATCGTTCCCCTATTTTTCCATCTTTTCGTCTACACTCCTGGAAACATTGGCCAAGGACAAAATGTATATGATAACCACTTTTGAAGAGTCTGAAAAAAAGCCCCATATGACCTATCGTTCATTTGTACAGAAAAATCTTGTGGATGGCTTTATCGTAATGGGGATGCGGGATGATGATAAACGGATAAAATTCCTACTTGAACACAACGAAAAATTTGTGACCATAGGCAGAAATCTTTCATCCGAAAATTACACCTGGGTAGATTGTGACAATGTCAGGGGAGGATTTTTAGCCACAAATCATCTGGTTAACCTGGGATGTTCCAGGATACTCCTTATGGGGGGCTATAAAGACAATTACGATATGAAAATGCGTCTTCAGGGTTATAAAAACGCCCTAGAAAGCAACAATATAGCATATGATGACAGTTTGGTATTATGCGGGGATTTTACAACATTGGTCCTGGAACACCCGGATCAGAATTTTTCAGAATATGATGAATTGAAAAAAGTCATAACAGAAAAAAAAGTGGATGGCGTTTTTTGTACATCAGATGTCTCGGCACTGGGGGTATTAAAACTTTTAAAGTACAAACATTTAGAGCTTCCTGTGGTGGGCTTTGACGACATTCCCCTTGCGTTGATCTCCGATCCTACCTTGACAACCATTAGACAGCCCATTGCAAAAATTGCCCAAAAGGCAGGAGATAAATTAATACAGATGATCAAAGGAAACGGTGTCATTTCTGAAGAACTTCCCGTAGAGCTTATCATCAGAGAATCCACTTCAAAATTTATTTAATCAAAGATATTCGGGCAAAGTTGCCCAATTAAAAGGAGGAAGAATCATGAAAAAGAGAGTTGTTTTGTTCGTTATTATTGCTTTAGTAGCAGTTTTTGCATTTTCGCAAGTTGAATTAAGAGTCAGCGGTTGGGGAAATCCTACAGAGGAGGCCGCCATCCAGGAAATTATCAAACAGTTTAACGAAAGTCAGACAGAAATAAAAGCGGTTTGGGAACCCATCCCCGATTTCACCAAGCAGATTCGCACCATGCTTAGTGCGGGAACGGGTCCTGATGTCTTCTTCGTAGATGTTGCGTGGTTGCCTGAGTTCGCAGGCAAAAACACCCTTTTACCCCTTGACCTGTACGTCAGAAAGGAAAATTACGATTTAGACGTCTTTTACAAACCGCTGGTTGATGCATTCCGTTACAATGGTAGATTATACGGCTTACCAAAAGATTTTTCAACCCTGGCACTTTTTTTCAACAAAGAAATCTTTGACCAATACGGTATAGAGTATCCAAAGGGATTGATGTCTTTTGATAAACTTCTGGAAATATGCCAAGAATTTAGAGCCAAAGGATATGAGACACCACTTGTGTTGGAAGCGGATTTCAACAGAGTTATACCATTTGTTCTGTCAAACGGCGGCAGATTGGTCACAGACGACTTAGACACCGCTTTAGGAGAACCACTGTCAAGAGAAGGAATCGAGTTTTACTGTAATTTGGTGAATAAGTATCAAGTGGCTCAGGAATCGGCAAACCTTGGTGCAGACTGGATAGGAGACGCTTTTGGTAAGGAGAAGGTTGCCATGGCCATGTCTGGACCTTGGACGCTTGGATTTGTGAAAGAACAGTTCCCTAACGTTTATAACAAGATGGGGGTAGTACAAATGCCAATGGAAAAGGAAAAGGCAACCATGATCTATACCGTTTCCTGGTCCATCAATAGAAATACACAGTTTAAAGACGAAGCTTGGGAATTATTGAAATTTGCCACAGATAAAGGACAGGAAATCTTTGTGGAAAGAACTGGAGTTCTTGCTTCCAGAAAGTCCATTGCAGATCAGGATACGGATGTTTTAAAACAAGCTTTTTATAAAGGTGCAGAATACGGAACGGCTTGGAATGTTCCAACACCTTCCGGAAACTTTTCCGAAGCCAACGATCAAATCAACAGCAGGTTGAAAGACCTTTTCTACGGAAAGATCACTTACGATGAAGCCTTTAATCAAATTGAAGAAAACTACATGAAATGGGTTGAAGTGGAATAAAGTGAAACAAGAGAGGCGGGTTTTTCCGCCTCTTTTCTACTCATTCTCTCCTTTCAAGGGGTGACAAGTATGGTATTACGTGCAAAAACGAGAGAGGCGATGGTCGGTTATTTATTTGCAGCGCCGATCATATTGGCTGTCCTGGCATTTGAATTTTATCCCGTTTTTACAGCCATTTTTTATAGTTTCACCAAATATCAGCCATTACAAGTTCAGCAGCTTAATAACACTATCATTCCCGAAGATGTTCTTTCCATGCATTTGATGGTATTTCCGGATGATGAAGGATTGACTGTGGAAGGTTTAAAGAAAGATTTTGATTTGTTCTTTTTTATAGAAACAGACGTAGGGATCACGCTCAATGAAAAACAGAGAGCAGCTTTACAATACTTTGATTCCGATCAGCTTCTTGAGGATTTTCTAAACGGTAAACTTCAAAAAGACATTCCCATAAAAGAATTCATGTCCAATTATATGACACAAGACGCCAATCTGTTTAAACGATATGTGCCGGAGTTCGTGGGATTGGAGAATTTCAAGGATTTGACTTCGGATCCCTATTTTTGGAGCTCATTGAAAAACACATTGTTTTATACAGCCATCGTTGTGCCCATACAGACCTTTTTAGCCGTTTTACTGGCGGTTGTTGCCAATCAAAAGATCAAGGGGAGGAATTTCTTTAAAATCATTTTTTTCCTTCCGGCAGTCACATCATCCGCAGCGATATCAATGATCTTCAAGTTGATTTATTCAAAGCCCGGGGTTTTAAATCGAATGCTGGGATTATCAGTTGATTGGCTGCAAAATCCAAACACGGCGTTGCCGGCCATTATGATCATGAATATCTGGACCACCTCCGGGTATTTTATGGTTACTTATCTGGCCGGATTGCAAAATATTCCCGGATCATTGTATGAAGCAGCTGATATCGATGGGGCGACTTTCTGGCAGCAATTTAGACGGATTACACTTCCGCTGTTAAGACCACAGATTATCTTCGTTTCCACCATGGGGATCATTGGTTGTATGCAGGTGTTTGACCAGATCTATTTCCTAATCAAAAACATGAGAAATGTGACACTGGCCTTTTACATCTACAGAAACGCCTTTGAATATTCAAAGATGGGGTATGCATCAGCGATTGCCATGGTGTTGTTTGCTATTATTTTAATCATCACCGTGGTTCAGAAGAAAGTGGTCAAAGAAGAGGCCTATTTCTAAGGGGGAATTTGCATGACATTGGAAAAGAAATTCAAAATCAGTTTAATCGTTGCCTATACGATTTTAATCGCCTATTGTGTCATCTCCCTGTTCCCCTTTCTCTGGTCGGCCGCCGTTTCTTTCACCCCCATGACCTACGAAAATGAACAAGGTGAACAGGTGGGTGTGGATATCATGAAATGGCCTCCGGGTATCCATCTTTTCAAAGGGGAGTTTTTTGATGCCCCGGGAACCTTCGAAAACTACGTAGAAATCTTTAAAATAACCCCTTTCGCCAGATGGATATTGAACACCGTTATATATGCCGTCATCGTTACTTTGGGAAACATCTTTCTGGATGCCATTGGGGGATACGCCTTTGCAAGATTGAAATTTCCCTTGAAAAATTTCTGGTTCATCGCCTTTTTATCTACACTCATGCTTCCTATGCACGTTAAGATGATCCCGCTATATAACCTGATGGTCAATTACAACCTGGTTAACACTTTTGGAGGGCTGATCATCCCAAAAATAACTCAAGTTTTCGGTCTGTTCATGATGCGCCAATTCTTCCTGGGTATACCAGCCTCAATTGAAGAAGCGGCAAAGCTGGATGGAGCGAGTATCTTCACAACCTTTTTCAAAATTATACTCCCCATGTCGAAACCTGCCATGGCCGCCCTATCCATCTACGTTTTCATGGGAACCTGGAACGATTTCCTCTGGCCCTTGCTCATGACCAGTAAAAAAGAGATGTTCACCCTCACCATGGGGTTGAATTTCTTCAACGCAACCTATTACACCTTCTGGCAGTACATGATGGCCGCATCGATTCTCATCACTTTGCCCATGATTGCCATATTCATATCCTTCCAGAAACAGTTTATCGATAGTGGGATTACCAGTGGGGTGAAGGAATGGTTGGGTTTTCTTGCATAAGTGTTAAAAATTTTAGATATGAAGTATAATAACAATTGTTTTAGAACTACGATTTAAGGAGCAGACCCACTAGTAAAAAAAATGGGTATAATCAAGGGGATGATGAAATGAAGTTTTTGTGTTCATTATTTGTAGTTTACAATATTCAAAAAGCAAAAGATTTTTACACACGAGTTTTGGGTCAAAAAATCATTAATGATTTGGGTGAAAACGTTGTTTTTGAAGGACCTTTTGCACTTCATGAAAAAGAGCATTATAATTTGT
>Ga0272443_10004897_pt1 | contig 14222 bp, 14 predicted proteins | sample SSMAcet12_FD_193581 | JGI IMG/M metagenome (GOLD analysis project Ga0272443, IMG submission 193581) | Marine sediment archaeal communities from Little Sippewissett salt marsh, Falmouth, MA, United States - SSM-Acet-12 | ecosystem: Environmental > Aquatic > Marine > Wetlands > Sediment ...
TGCTATGACGCCGAACTGGCGGATATCGCCATAAATGCGGCTATGGGCGAAGGGATACCCCTTCACAGAGGGGTGTATATAGCTTTTCCCGGACCATCCTTTGAAACCCCGGCGGAAATTCGCATGGCCAGGATGATGGGAGCGGACGTAGTTGGGATGTCCACGGTTCCGGAAGTAATAACGGCGCGCCATATGGGGATGCGGGTTTGCGCTATTTCCTGTGTCGCCAACGCGGCGGCGGGGATGACCGGAGAAATGCTTACCCACGAGGAGGTTCTTGCCGCGATGGAAGAGGCTTCGGGCAGGCTGGTATCCCTATTACGGCGGATAGTCGCCGTAGCGGGCTCCCGGGATGCGTAGCGCGGTTTCATTCATTGAATCAAAAAGGGACGGCAAAAGCCATTCCCGTGAAGAGCTGGAAGCTTTCGTCGAGTCGTGCCTTTCGGGACGTATACCAGATTATCAGATAGCCGCCTGGCTAATGGCTGTTTTTTTCCGGGGAATGGACGACGGGGAATTGGCCGCTTTTACTCTGGCCCTTGCCGATTCAGGGCAAAAGGTTGTTTTCCCCGACGACATACAGCCTGTGGACAAGCACAGCACGGGTGGAGTAGGTGACAAGACAACGCTTGTAGTTGTTCCACTTGCGGCTGCATGCGGGGTTCCGGTTGCCAAGATCAGCGGCAGAGGTCTGGGCTTTACCGGGGGAACCATCGACAAGCTGGAATCAATACCCGGTTTCAGCGCACATCTGGAGATGAGTGATTTTATCCGGCAGGTTCGTACGATCGGGTGCGCCGTAAGCGGGCATTCCCGGGATCTGGCGCCTGCTGAAGCGCTGTTCTACGAAACGCGAGATGTAACCGCTACGGTGCCTTCGCTTCCACTCATAGCCAGCAGCATAATCAGCAAGAAAATCGCAGGGGGCTCAAAATCCTTTGTGTTCGACGTAAAGTGTGGAAGCGGAGCTTTCATGCGTGATGCACAGGAGGCAAGGACGCTTGCGTCTCTTCTCGTTGCTCTCGCCGGCAAGACCGGCTTTCCCAGCACGGCGATAATCACCGGCATGGATCAGCCGCTCGGACGCTGGGTCGGAAACGCAGCGGAAGTAAATGAAGCTATCGAAGTGCTTTCCGGAGGCGGGCCGAGCGACACGAGAAAGCTTTGTCTGGAGATCGCCGGGGCGATGATCGATATTGGAAACAGCGCCACCAGCCCCGGAGAAGGCTTTCGCGCGGCCGGGGCGGCTCTGGCCTCGGGGAAGGGTCTTGAACGTTTCATAGCCATGGTGACATCGCAGGGTGGAGCAGGTGCATTCGAAAAACCGGATAGCAGACTTCCCCTGGCGCGGACCGTTGTTGATATTCTGTCACCGGGAGACGGCGTTGTAACGGCATGTCGGGCCAGATCGTTTGGAGAGGCTGTAAGGCTTCTTGGTGGCGGAAGATTCACAAAAGAGGATAGTATCAGATACGATGCAGCGGTTGAGGTCATTTGCAAGAAGGGCGCGAAAGTAAGCAGGGGAGACGTATTAGCCCGGCTGTACGTTCCCGACGGCGTGGACCCGGAAGGCGCCGTTGCAATGATCGGGGATGCGTTCGAAACCGGGGAACGCGCCGACTCCGTGGAGATCATAGGCGAGGTCATATCAGGGGATGCCTTTTCCTGAGGTCAGCGCCCGGGATCTTGTCGAAAGAGCCAGACGCGGCGACGAGTCCGCGATGGATTCGCTTATGCTTGTCTGCACCCCTGTGGTGCGACGTATAGCGCTGAAGCTCAGGCCTTCGGCTGCCCCGGATTTCGACGATCTTCTTCAGGAAGGGCTGATCGCCATTTTCAGGTCGGTCGACAGGTATATCCCGGACCGCGGCTCCTACGGTGCATTTGCCTATCGTGCGGCGAAAAACGCAATGATATCCTCTCTGCGAAAAAAGGGTTTCTCTTCGAGTGAGGTCGCCAGAGAGAATATCCCCCCCGGCGATGAAAACACGACCGACCGGGTTTCCCTCCGAATGGAAATGGAAACACTGATCGAACGATTATCGGCGTTTGAAGTCGCGGTTCTTGACGCGTATCTGTTCACCGGAAGCGTTAAGGAAACAGCCGCGATACTGGAAACCCGTGCGCGAAGGATAGAAAACGCCCTCCAGAGGATCAAAAAGAAGGCATCCCGTGGCTTTTGAAACCTCGACCTGTGCATGGTTCGGTGGCTATTATCGATGTGGACACGTTTATTTGCAGCTACTACAATGTATCTCGTTTGCGGAGGCGCGTGTGCTCTGGTGAGCGCCCCGGGCTTCAAACCCGGTGGGGGTCGGTTGGCCGGTCCCGGTGGGTTCGATTCCCACACGCCTCCGCCATTTCATTGTCTGGCGGTGATACGTTGCGTTGCGACATGTGCCCCGATAAACCCTGTCGAAATGGAGATCCGTGCGTACAGACCGATAGCGAAAAACTGTACGTCGAACCGGAGGACCGCAAAATACTGGTAACGGCGGCCGAGGTGGAGGCCCGGTATTATGGCCTTCTGACGCGCTTCGAGGAGATCATGGAATTTTCTAGGAGAATGGGCTACAGGAAGATCGGCATTGCCTTCTGTATCGGCATGTCCGAAGAGGCCAGAACAGCCGCCGAGATTCTTGAGTCGGAGTTCGAGGTGGCAACCGTATGCTGCAAGGTAGGCGGGATGCCCAAGGAGCATTTTTCAATGCCCCTCAGAACCTGGCTTGGCAAGACATCCTGCAATCCGATCGAACAGGCCAGGTTCCTCGAAAGCGAAAACTGTGATCTCGCAGTTGTCATGGGGCTTTGCGTCGGCCATGATTCGCTGTTTTACAAATGGTCGAACATTCCAGTTACGACTTTTGTGGCCAAGGACAGAAAACTGGCCCACAACCCGGTTGCGGCGCTGTACTGTCCCTATCTCAGAAACAACCTTTCGCGCAAACCCGTGGAGAGACCTGAAGACTGATCGACATATCGTACTTCTGTAACAATAATCGTTATTCCGGGAGGCTTTACAATGACCGAAAAACTGAAAGGGTATTCCTACCCGCTGACACCAGAAGGAAGATCGTCCATCGTAGGAGACTATCCCTGGCATTACGCCACTGACTATGTGAACATCCTTTACCGCACCGATCCCGACGCCATTGCGGCCTATTTACCCGAACCGCTTGAACCGGGTCCGGAACCGGATCTTGCCTATGTAGCCTTCAGTCGCTGGTGGTCGGTATGGGAAGACCAGAAAGACATGGCTTTCATAAACCCCGAGCGCACGCAGTACCGGGAAGCCGCAATATGGACGGGTTGTTCGTTCAGGGGTCAGCCGGGGCAGATATGCCTTCACATCTGGGTCGATAACGACTTCAGCATGGCCAGAGGCTGGTTCATGGGCTTTCCCAAGAAACTGGGACAGATATATATAAGCGACTATCACGCACTCAACCCCGCAATGCAGGAAATGGGTCCGGGTTCTTCCGTTCGGGGCATCGCGGCCTCGCATGGAGAAAGATTGATGGAAGGATCAGTTAAAGTGACAGGCTCCTGTGTCGAATCGGATCTCCCAAAGCCGATGGGGCTTCCGCTTCTGCATATACGCCATTTCCCAAGCATTGAACAAGGCGCTCCGCCATCGGTCTACGAACTTGTATCGCTGGGCGCGGAGAACAGAAGCTTCGGGAAAAATGCCTGGAAGGGAACAGCGGATCTTGCTTTCTTCCCGTCGGAGATAGAGGAACATATGTCGCTGAGGCCCCGGGAGGTCCTTGGCGGATACATTTTTTCCTCTGGCTACACCTTTCCGGGGGGGAAAGTTCTTCACAGCTGGGTATAGGAAAATCGACGCCGGGGTTTTCGGGGGCGTCGCGCAAGTGTATAATGAGGCTTATAATAAATCCATACGCCCCTGAAATGTCAACCTTCGGGGCGGGGTCCTATCAGGAGGGAAGATCATGAAAAAAATCGTCGTATGTATCGCAATAGCCGCTTTTGTCGCGGTCGCGGGTGCGGCCTGGGGTTTTCCGGCAGTGCAGGAAAACGATCTCAAGGCCGGCTTCGTTTACGTCGGCCCGATAGGGGACGGCGGCTGGACCTTCATGCACGACAAGGGCCGGCTTGAAATGGAAGAGGCTTTCCCCGAAATGGAAACATTCTTCGCGGAATCGGTACCTGAGGGCCCCGATGTGGTCAGGGTAATGGAGACATTCGTACGCAACGGGGCAAACCTGGTGTTCGCAACCTCGTTCGGGTACATGGATTTCGTCCTTGATGTGGCTGCAAAGAACCCCGATACGATCTTCATGCATTGTTCCGGCTACAAGAGAGCCGACAATGTGGGAACCTATTTCGGGCGCATGTATCAGGCGCGATATCTTTCGGGTCTGGTGGCGGGCGCGGCTACGGAAAGTGATGTCATCGGATTTGTCGCCGCCAATCCAATTCCTGAAGTCATCCGCGGGATCAACGCCTTTACTCTCGGCGTACGCAAGGTGAACCCTGACGCAGTCGTCAAGGTCGTATGGCTTTTCTCCTGGTTCGATCCTGGCAAGGAAAAGGAAGCCACCATGGCCCTTGTTGACGCCGGCGCTGATGTGATCGCCATGCACGCCGATTCGGGAGCTGCTCCCCAGACCGCCGAAGAGGCCGGAGTCTGGGTCGTCGGGTACAATAACGACATGAGCCGCTATGCTCCGGAGAAACACCTTACAGCCCCCGTCTGGGACTGGGGTATGGTCTATAAGTACGTAGCGGATCAGATGGTCAGGGGTGAATGGAAATCCGAAGATATCTGGTGGGGCCTCAAGGAAGGAATGGTGGGGCTTGCGCCGTTCGGAGACGGAGTTTCCGCCGAAACCAGGAAGCTTGTAGGCGCTGAGATGGAAAAGATAACCAGCGGAGAATGGGATGTCTTCTGTGGGCCCGTACGTGATCAGGATGGAGAGATCAGGGTCAAGGAAGGCGAAACGATGTCCGACGGAGATATGCTTGGAATGAACTGGTTCGTACAGGGCGTCGAGGGAGACATACCCAAATAGAAAAGCAAACCGAAGCGAATTCCGGGGGGCGCGTTTGCTATAACGCGCCCCCTTTCATGTCCCGGGAAGCCGGCCGGGAAAACCGTTCAGGGAGAAACGTGTGGATCATACGCGGGCACAGGCGTCGAAAGATCTCGTAACAATGTCGGGAATAGTGAAATCGTTCGTCGGGGTAAGGGCGAACGATAATGTCTGTTTCAACCTTCGCAGGGGAGAGGTTCACACGCTCCTCGGTGAGAACGGCGCAGGCAAGAGTACGCTGATGAACATTCTCGCCGGTCTTTACCTTCCGGAATCGGGAACCATAGAAATTGACGGCCGCAAGTGCAGTTTCAGTTCGCCGAAAGACGCCATACACCATGGTGTCGGGATGGTGCATCAGCATTTTATGCTGGTTCCGGTCCAGACGGTATGGGAAAATGTTGCGCTTGGAATGGATCACTTTTCCGTGGTTCTTCCAAAAAGGAAAATCATTTCCGACATAATGTCACTTTCCCTTCGTTATGGACTGGAAGTGGATCCGGAAGCCAGAGTCTGGCAGCTTTCCATAGGAGAACAGCAGAGGGTGGCTATTCTCAAGATGCTGTACAGGGAGGCCCGCATCCTTATCCTCGATGAGCCTACTGCGGTTCTGACACCACAGGAAACAGGTTCCCTTTTCAAAACGGTGCGCCAGATGACGGACGATGGTCGCGGCATTGTCTTTATATCCCATAAACTTGACGAAGTGCTAGAAATATCGTCGCGCATCACCATATTACGCCGCGGAAGCAATGTGGGAACCATTTCCGCAGAAAATGCGAGCAAGGAACGATTGGCGGAGATGATGATAGGCCGCCAGTTGATGCGGACTCCCGACAAGACCCTGCAGAACCCCGGGGACGCCTTGATGGAGGCCAGATCCCTGTGCGTGAGGGGTGACAGGGGAAGGTTGATGGTGAACTCTTTTTCCCTTGTGATGAGGGAAAAAGAGATACTGGGGATCGCCGGAGTTTCCGGAAACGGTCAGCAGGAGCTGTGTGAATCGCTGGCCGGCCTGAGAACGCCCGAATCGGGCAGCGTTATTGTCGGGGGGACTGACTACGCGGGGCGTGACGCCAGGGCCTTTCTCGATGCGGGAGTCCGATATATTCCCGCGGATCGAAAGGGCGTGGGCCTGGCTTCAGGAATGAACATCCGGGAAAATATAGCCCTCCGAAAATTCTGGAGCCGTGAATTCTGCAAGTGGAGATATTTTCTGAACTGGGAGCATATAGCCGGTTACTCGGGAAGGCTTGTCGAACGATTCAACGTGGTGACTCCTGGACTGGGTTACCCGGTCAGTATGCTTTCGGGAGGAAATCTCCAGAAACTCATGCTGGCGAGAGAGCTTGCGGACCATCCGCGAGCAATTATCGCAGTACAGCCTACATGGGGCCTTGATATCGGCGCAACGCAGTTCGTCCGGGAGGCCCTGATCGAGCAACGCGATCGCGGGGCGGGAGTCCTTCTGGTTTCCGACGACCTTGATGAGATACTGGCTGTAAGTGACAGAATTGCCGTTATATACCAGGGAAGACTCATGGGCCTCATAGAAAAGCCAGACAGGGTCACCGGCGAGCAACTCGGCCTGATGATGGCCGGGACCTCGCTTCCGGAATATGACCCGGAATATTCCATAAAACCGGAGGATGAGCGGCATGGCGGTGCGACCGGTTCTTAGAAAACGCTATCAGACGGGACGCCTGACCGATACAGGTCTATCCTTCGCATCGATAGTCCTGGCTCTGGCGGCCTCGGCCCTGCTGTTCTTTCTGCTGGGGGTTCCGCCTTTCAGGGCTCTGTGGCTGATCTTTTCGGGTGCACTGGGTTCCTGGTACGGTGTGGGCGAAGTTGTCGTCAAGACCATTCCGCTTGCGTTGTGCGGCATAGCGGTGGCTCTGGCATTCAGGATGCAGGTGTGGAATATAGGGGCGGAAGGTCAGATATACGTGGGAGCTCTGGCCGCGGCCGCGGTCGTACGTTACTGTGCGGTCGACAGTTTCCCCGCGATGTTCTTGATGATGACAGCCGGAGCGGCCTTTGCGGGCGGTCTCTGGGGCGGCGCCGCCGGTTACCTGAAAGCAAGATGGAACGTCAACGAGATCATTACTACGCTAATGATGAATTACATCGCCATTCACCTCATGGATTACTTTATTTATGGACCCTGGCGGGATCCGGCAAGCCTGGGTTTTCCGATGACGGCCCCGTTCCCGCCGGCGGCAAGACTTCCCATGTTCTTCGACAGCCGGGTGCATCTGGGGATCATCCTGGCGTTTATCGCCTTAATAATCTTCAGGATCGTACTGCGATGGACTAGGTGGGGGTTCGAAATACGCGTTATCGGAGAAAATCCCAGAGCCGCCAGATACGCAGGGATTCCCATAATGAGAAATATTATTCTGGTACTTTTCCTTTCGGGGGCGATAGCAGGTATAGCCGGTATGTGCGAGGTGGCGGGACTTCAGGGAAGGCTGCAACACGGCTTTTCACCGGGCTACGGATATACGGCGATCATCGTAGCATGGCTCGGCAGGCTGAACCCGTGGGGTATCGCCCTGGTGGCCTTTTTCATGGGAACCCTCCTGGTCGGAGGAGAGACGCTGCAGGTTCTTATGCGTCTTCCCCTTGCAAGCACACAGGTAATGCAGGGACTGATCCTGTTCTCGGTGCTGGCGATGGAATTCTTCCGCAACTACAAAGTCATACTGGTTCGTGACGGGGGTAGATAATAATGGATATTCTGACGCCGATACTCGCCGCGGCCGTTCGCAGCGGGACCCCGATCCTCTATGCCACCCTCGGAGAGATCCTTACGGAAAAAGCCGGGATCATGAACCTCGGTCTTGAAGGTCTTATGCTCATGGGTGCTCTTTCGGGTTTCTGGGCGACCATGACTACAGGTAGTCTCTGGGCCGGTGTGGCCCTGGCTTTCGCGGTCGGCGTCATGCTGTCCGCCATACACGCCTTTCTGTGCATAACCCTCAAGGCCAACCAGGTGGTCTGCGGTCTGGCGATAGCAATGTTCGGCGCCGGCGCCAGCTCCATGCTGGGCAGATCGATGGTGGGAGAAACCGTCAAGGGGTTTTCGCCGCTGGCGCTGCCGTTTCTTTCCCGCCTGCCTGTTCTTGGTCCGGTCCTTTTCGATCAGGATATCCTCGTTTATGCGTCGTTTGTCCTGGTGGGTTTCCTTACATGGTACATATACAGAACGCGATGGGGCCTCAACCTCAGAGCTGTAGGAGAAGCGCCAAGAGTGGTGGACGCAATGGGACTCAGTGCGGTTAAACTGAGGTATTTTTATACACTGCTGGGCGGAGGCCTTGCCGCAGTGGGCGGAGCCTATATGTCGCTGGCCTACAACAAAATGTGGGGAGAACTGATGACGGCCGGAAGGGGCTGGATCGCCGTCGCTCTGGTCATCTTCTCGATATGGAATCCTCTGAGAGCGACACTCGGGGCATATCTGTTCGGGGGAGTGGGCGCACTTCAACTCCGCATGCAGGCCGCCGGTTCCCGGATACCTGCGCCGCTTCTGTTGATGCTTCCCTATCTGCTTACAATAGCCGTGCTTTTCGTTATCTCCGCAAAAAAAGGCAAGGGTATGCTGCAGGGAGCCCCTGCGGGTCTGGGGCAGCCCTACAGCAGGGAAGAGCGGTAGCCCACCCTATTCCTGACCGTGATCTCTTCCGTTTTCCCGTGAAATTTCGTCCCTGTCGGCCAGAGGCCGAATATACTGGTATTGCGGCTCGGAGTCCCAAGGGAAAAGTATCCAGGTATCCTGACTGACTTCGGTAATGAATGTGTCGACCAGTGGACGGCCATCGGGTTTCGCGTATACGGTCGCGAAATGTGCGTTGGGCATCATCTGCCTGACGACTTTTGCGGTTTTTCCGGTATCAACGAGGTCGTCGATGATGAGCCAGTCGGAACTGTCGTTTTTTACATGTTTCAAAATGTCCGTTTCACCCTGCGTTCGTATTGTGTAGCTCGAAATACAAACAGTGTCGACCATCCGGATATCCAGTTCCCTGGCGATGACAGCGGCGGGGACGAGTCCGCCCCTGGCGATCGCAACTATCCGTTTCCATGTCCCCAGATTCAGCAGACGCCAGGCCAGCGCCCGGCAGTCGTTATGGAGGCGATCCCAGGTGATGGGGTATGTCTTGTTGTACGACGGCATCTCAGTTGTTTTCTCCGTAATTTCCGGCTTTATCCTCCATGAATTTCCACCTGGGTCCCGATGCCGTATCCTCGACCACTACTCCCAGTTCAAGCAGCTGTCCGCGCAGCCTGTCGGCTTCGGCGAAATTCTTTTCCTGTCTGGCGACCTCTCTGCTGGCGACCATTTCATCGATACGCGGGTCACTTTCGGCCGAGGGATCTGGAATATCTCCGATAACGCCCAGGATGCCGTCGGCGTATTCGAGTATCGAAAGGGCCGATTGCTTTTCTGATGAGGTGATTGCGCCGGAGGCCAGTTTCTGGTTTATAAGGCGCACGCTCTCGAACAGAGCTCCGATAGCGCCGGCGGTGTTGAAATCATCGTCCATGGAGGCTTTGAACCTCATACGGAAATTTTCCAGTGCTTCGATAAAGGCCGCGTCGGCTGGCGCGTCGCATGGTTCGGCCGACTGGAGGTCGAACAGGCAATTTCTCAGTCGTTCGGCGCCCCGGGCGGCCTGCTGTATGCCCTCCGCGGAAAAACTGAGAGGAGACCTGTAGTGAGCGCCAAGCATGAACAGCCTGATCGCAAGCGGGTTGAACTTTTTGCGAGCCTCCCTGGCCGTAAGGAAGTTCCCCAGCGATTTCGACATTTTTTCCTGATCGATCAGGAGATAACCGTTATGGATCCAGAAGCGGACGAACGGTTTTCCTGTGGCGGCCTCGGCTTGCGCAATTTCGTTTTCATGATGTGGAAAGACCAGATCGCTGCCGCCCGAATGTATATCTATGGTCTCTCCCAGATATTTCATAGACATGGCGCTGCACTCGATGTGCCAGCCAGGTCTGCCCTCTCCCCAGGGGCTGGGCCACGAGGGCTCGCCCTGCTTTTTTGCTTTCCAGAGGACGAAGTCCAGCGGATGTTTCTTGCGCTGGTCTATCTCGATCCTGGCGCCGCTCTGGAGTTCTTCAAGCGTCTGCCTGGACAGTGCTCCGTAGCTCGAGAAAGAGGATACGTGAAAAAACACGTCGCCTCCGTTTTCGTATGCGTGTCCCTTTTCTACCAGAGTCGCCACCATATTGATGATTTCGTCTATATGGTCGGTCGCTCTTGGAGCGATGGTTGGTCGGTGGACACCCAGTGCATCTGCGTCTCTGTAATATTCCTCGATATACTTGTCGGCAAGCTCTTTAACTGTTATGCCCAGTTCCGCGGCCCGTTTGATCATCTTGTCGTCTATATCGGTAAAATTCTGGACGAAAACGACCTCGAAGCCGCTTGCCTCGAAATACCGGCGCAGAACATCGAAGACGATAAAAGGCCGGGCGTTCCCGATGTGAAAATAATCGTACACAGTCGGACCGCAACTGTAGAAGGTCACTTTACCCGGACTGCAGGGCTCAAAGACCTCCTTGGATCGGGTAAGGTCGTTATAAAGAGTTATGGTCAAAGTACTTCACCTCCATGTTTGGGTCCGGTACGGACCCTCTAGGTATCCTATACCATTGGTCATGAAGGTCACAACCTCCCTGCTGGAGAAAACCGCTTTTGAAAAGAAACCCGTGTAGGGATACACTTTCATGGTCGCTCGCGGATCTTTGTCGGAGCCAGGGAGTTTTACATGAGCATCGAAGGCCTGAGATCAAGGATAAGTCGTTTTCCACACCGTCCCGGCGTGTATCTGATGCATGACGCCGGGGGGGCTGTGGTTTACGTCGGTAAAGCCAAAGATCTGCGCAAGAGGGTGATGTCCTACGCACGGCACAGTGGGTTCGCGTCCCCAAGGCTCAGAAAGCTTGTGGAGATGGTGGAGGACATATCGGTAATACGAACAGAGACCGAAACGGAAGCGCTTATTGTCGAGTCGCGCCTGATAAGACGTTACCAGCCATTTTTCAACGTCGAACTCAAAATGGGTGAAAGATATCCCTATGTCCGCATAACAGACGAGCCATACCCCAGGATACAGATAACCCGGAGAAGAGAATCCGGAAACGGACAGTACATAGGACCTTTCGTCAGGGTAGCCGAGGTCAGACAGGTCCTTCGCCTGATAGAACGTTACTTTCCGCTAAGAACGTGCAGGACGGCGTCGGTGAAGGGCAGGTGGAACGAAAGACCCTGCATCAGGTACGAACTGGGCCGGTGTCCTGGACCATGCGCCGGTATGTGCGGGAAACGGGAATACAGGGAAAGAGTCGCCGACGTAACGCTGCTGCTCAAGGGTCATGCGGCCGAACTGGTGAACAGGCTTCGCGAACGCATGAACCGGGCGGCCGCAGATCTGGATTTCGAAGAAGCAGCAAGGCACAGGGACACCATAAGGGCGGTATGGAAACTCTCCAGACAGAAGATATCATCTACCCTTTCGGATGATATGGACGAGAATACATGGGACGCCCTTGCAGGGATCGAAAAAGACCTCGGGCTTGCCGCTCTCCCGTGGAGGATCGACGGGTTCGATATATCACACTCTTCGGGGCATGAAATGTACGGTGTCTGCGTTGTATTTGAACAGGGAGCGCCCAACAGGTCTCTTTACAGACGATACAGGATAAGGAACGTGGAAGGCGTGGATGATTTCAGGGCGATCCAGGAGACACTGGAGCGCCGTTACAGACCCGGCGCCGCCGAAGAACTGACTCCTCCCCAGCTTATACTTGTTGACGGAGGGCCGATACAGCTGGAGTTTGCACAAAGGGCTCTTGCGGGAACGGCTATGGAAAGATCCGATATAGCGGCTCTCGCCAAAAGAGAAGAACTGGTATATCTTCCGGGGAAAAGGGAACCAATACGGCTTGACCGGGACCACCCCGGTCTGCGGTTGCTTCAGAGAGTACGCAACGAGGCTCACAGGTTTGCCATAGAGACCAACAGAAGCGCTGGGAACGCAAGGTTTTCCGTTTCGATGCTCGAGCAGGTTCCCGGAATAGGAAAAATACGAGCGGCGAAACTGGTAACGCGTTTCGGCAGTGTTCGCCGGATAGCGGAAAGCACAGCGGAAGAAATTTCAAAAGAACCGGGGATCACCTTGAAAACCGCCGTGAGAATTCTTCAGACACTCAAGGGCCGGGAGGAAAACACCTGAAATGAAACTCAAACGGATCGACAAACGCTATATGGATTTTGCTCTCAGTCTGGCCATGAGGGGCGCGAACAAAGTCAGCCCCAACCCCAGGGTGGGCTGTGTCATTGTCCGCGATCAGAGGGTAGTTGCATACGGATGGCATGAGGGCCCGGGAAAACCGCATGCTGAAGCCGCCGCAATAGCCATGGCCGGAGATATGGCGCGCGGCGCCGCGCTGTATGTCAACCTGGAACCATGCATCCATTTTGGACGAACACCCCCCTGTGCTCCCAGGATCATCGAAGCTGGAGTTTCACGGGTGGTTGTCGGGGTGGAGGACCCCGATCCCCGGGTAATGGGAGGCGGGATCGCAATGCTCGAGAACGCCGGGATCCCGGTGGATGTTGGCGTCAGAAGATCCGGGTGTCGATGGATCAACAGGGGTTTTTTTAAACGTATCGAGACCGGCAGGCCGTGGGTGACCCTGAAAGCCGCTGTTTCTCTCGATGGATGCATCGCCCCGTCGGACGGCGACAGCAAATGGATAACAAACGTTTTTTCCCGGAGGCTGGCTCATATGCTGAGAGCCGAAAACGACGCCGTCATGATAGGCGCCAGAACAGCGAAGATCGATGATCCCCGTCTCGATGTGCGTTTATGTTCTGGAGATTCCCCGCTAAGAGTTGTCCTGGATTCGCGTTTCAGAGCGTCCGCCGATCTGGCTGTATTTCGCGATGATGATGTTCTGACGGTGGGCCTGGCTCACGGTGAAACGAACTCTGAGAGTGATGTCACTACAAGACGGGGCCGACATGTTTCCGTTGGGCCCGACGCCGGGGGTAAACCCTCGATGACCGAGATCCTTGAAACACTCGGAGCCATGGGTGTCAATTATCTTATGGTGGAGGGCGGCGCGGGTGTCGCAGCTTCATTGCTGAAGGACGATCTGGTTGACCAGTTCTCTTTATTTCAGGCTTCGAAACTTCTGGGCGATGGTGTTGGCATCGGGTCGGCCCTCCCTGGATCGACGATGGAACAGGCAATTCGTGCTGAAATCTCATGCGTCCGCAGTGTAGAAGAGGACAAATGGCTGGAGGGCGGTAGAGCATGTTCACAGGACTCGTGGAATCGGTAGGCACAGTGCGCTCCAAAAAAAGGCGGGAAGATATTACAATGCTCGAGGTCACGGATGTCCCTTTTGCGGCGGAAGTTGGTACAGGCGACTCGATATGTGTTTCCGGAGCATGTCTTTCGGCGGTATCAGTCGCGAGAAACAGTCTGGTGCTGGAGATGATGCCTGAAACCGTTACAAGAACAACACTGGGAAGCCTGCAGACCGGAAGTCACGTGAACCTGGAGCGCGCCCTGAGGGCGGATGGCCGTCTGGAGGGACATATGGTTACCGGTCATGTCGACTGTCGGGGAAGGATCGAGGCGGTGAGGGAATCTGGCCGTTCCAGGGTGCTGGAGATCGCTGCGCCTGCGGAATTCACCCGATACATGGCGGCTAAAGGTTCTGTGGCCATCGATGGTGTCAGCCTTACGATAATGAGCACAACCGGCGAGCGTTTTTCCGTAGGACTGATACCCCAGACTTTGTCAAAAACCGCCATCGGCGACCTGGTCTGCGGCTCGCAGGTGAACGTCGAGTGCGATATCATAGCCAAGTACATGGAAGCCCTGCTGCATGGGGCGGGACAAAAACAGGCGGAGGACGCCCGTTCGGCCGGAGTAAGTTCTGACATGCTCCGGAATCTGGGATGGGCTTAAACTGGCCTCAGGGGGTATTGTTTTGAGTAGGCAATCTACAGGAGAAGGCAAGTCCGTACAGTTCAGTTCCATAGAGGAGGCCATCGGCGAGATACGCGAGGGCCGGATGGTCATAGTTGTGGACGACGAAGCCCGGGAAAACGAAGGCGACATCGTGATGGCT
>Ga0272443_10004899_pt1 | contig 14217 bp, 12 predicted proteins | sample SSMAcet12_FD_193581 | JGI IMG/M metagenome (GOLD analysis project Ga0272443, IMG submission 193581) | Marine sediment archaeal communities from Little Sippewissett salt marsh, Falmouth, MA, United States - SSM-Acet-12 | ecosystem: Environmental > Aquatic > Marine > Wetlands > Sediment ...
GATAGTCAACTACTGGAATTCAAACCATTTAAAAAGGAGATAAAAATCTACCTGGCGCTCTACTTCAATATTGAGGGAGCATAGGAATTGAATAAATAACAGTTAAAAAATAAATAATATGAGTTTTTACAAACACGAAGCAGACAAAAAATCAGGTGATGGCTTAGCGCTTACAGAATGGAACGACCTAAGCAATGCAGTGGCTGGTAATTCAGGGTTAACCCTGGCAATGACCGCAACAGATAAAATCGGGATAGGCACTATTCCTAAACAGAAATTACATGTAAAAGATGGCGGGCTATTAATAGATAATGGTGGCCTTCGTGTAGAAAGCACACATAACAGTGTAACCCCGGACATTGGTGCGTTCCTGGCTAAAAACCTTACCCAGGGTATAGGTATTGGTTACAACCGCATAGAAGCCATTGGCAGCAATGCTGACCAACACATCTTGCTCAAGCCTAAGGGAAAGGGTAACATTGGTATTGGAACCACTTCTAGTCCTGAAGAAAAATTACAGGTAAGTGGAAATATAAAAGCAACCAAATTTATTGGTGATGGCTCGGGTCTTACCAACTTAAGTGTAGGTACAACTGGATTGAATTTGGCTACCTCCAGTGGCTCTAAAGTTGGTATCGGCACAGACAATCCTGAAGATAAGCTGCAAATCGGAGGTTTCCAAGCAGGAGATCGGTACCTATCAGTAACCACGGCAGGAGGAAACAGATACAAAGCCGGGATAAAATTATTAGCCTGGAAAAAAGACTTCGGTTTCATTGTTGAAAATGATGATGTTAAACATGGACTGCACTTTCACTTTCATAATCCGTATGATGGATTAGTTAGCAAGGAAAATATACTTTTTTTGAGTTCAATTAATGGCAATGTTGGCATTGGTACTATAGTGCCAAAAAGAAAACTTGACATCAATGGTTCCATAACTTTTGCCAATGATGATGTGACCAAGGATGTTAGTGAACGTGGATTATACTGGCATGCTAAATCCGGCTATGGAATTTACAGAACTGCAGGAAACTGGAAGGCTCCAAATTACCAACAGCTGAAACTTAGCTGGTCAACAGGTATCATTCTTGATCCCGGATCCAAGTATGGTAAAAGTTATGTTGATATTAGAGGTAATCTAAGATTAAGCGGTTCAGGTAATTATTGTCAGATGTTTACCACATCAAATAAACTTGTATTCAAGATTAAAACTGCCGTGCACGGATCAAATAAGGGAATGTACTGGGATGGGGATACAAACTGGGATTCTTACTCCGATGAACGTTTAAAAACCAATGTGACCAGTGAACAAAACATTCTAAGTCGTTTAATGAAACTTGATGTAAAAAACTATGACTGGAAGGGTGAGCCCAAACGAAAGACAAAAATGATAGGATTTATTGCTCAAGATGTAAAACCTCTGTTTCCTGCATTAGTTGGTGAAATTGAAGATCCTGAAACAAAACAAAATTACATGACATTAAAATATGCTAACTTTGGTGTACTTGCTATTGGCGCTATTAAAGAACTAAAGCTGGAACATGACAGGAGAATATCAGCACTTGAAAATCAGTTGCATAAAATAGAAGGAAAAATAAATTTAGAATTGGTTTAAAACATATATTATGAAAGAACTTAAATTAACACTTTCTCTGGATGAAGCTAATCTCGTACTACAGGCTCTTGGTCAGCTGCCTTTTGTGCAGGTACATGAGCTAATAGGAAAAATTCAAATGCAGTCTGAACCCCAGTTGCAAAACGATAACAACAACGGGTCACCAAAAAAAGAAGCTAAAAAGGAACATGCACAAAACGCAGTTTAATCTTAAATTTAAATGACATCATTATTGGAGAAGAATTAATCCCGAAGAAACGATTTAAGATCAATTTTATAAAGATTTTTAAAGTCTAAAAAATATCAATGTAATAAATTTGTTATGAAAAAGGACTTTTAGGAAGATTACTTAGGATTCATGGTAATTCAGCTAAATCCGCAAATTTATGAAATTAAAAGAAATAGTTTTTTCAGCAGTATCTGGATTAAAAAACATGCCGGTGTGGAGCAATTGGCTTATGGCGCTGCCGTTAATTGGTTCCGCCATTACCCTGACACCAGCATATTTTGTCTTCACGCGACTTTGGGCAACTACACCGTCCATAAAATTTCTTAAAATTGACCTGAGTACCCTTGACGAACCTTCCTTTTTTGCAGCCCATCTCAATGCTGAAACATTTTTCTTCATTTCGCAAATGCTCCTGGCTGTCACCAGTGTTGTGACTATTATTTTGATGGCCTATGTTTTTACTGTGTATCTAAGGCAAATGTCTAAAAAAAGCGGAAAAATCGTACTTGGGATTCTTAGTGTGGTTGTTATAACAGCCCTGATCTTTGCCTCGAAGGGAGAAACAAGAGGATTTTATGATAAAATTTTTGAGCACGTGCTAAAACAGATTCGATTTCTGGAATGCACATACTGCTATACATCCCACCAATTCGTTGATAGAATAAGTTCTTATGCTGATGTGATAAACTTACTGGTTGTTGTTGGTATTACGCTGATTGTTGGTGGATTCTCTGTCGCACTCCACACACCAAAGAGCAAAGAGTCAATATTGGTAAAACAGCTTCTTTCTCAGAGAAAGAAGATTTTACTGACCCTTTATTCAGGTGCGGCTTTATTGATTTGTGGTGTGATTGCCACCTATGCTTTTGTTAGAATACCAGGGGTGTTTCTGGCCGAAAGTTCAGTCGAACATGCCTATATGACAAAGGTTGCGATGATGATCACCATAACTTTTGGGATTGGCTTTACATTGGTTCTTGCCGGAAGTTATTTACCTGCTTCTGCAATCCTGTCTTTTCGCGCCAGGAATCTTGCAGAAAGTTTGAGCCAGGAAGATCCTGAGTTTGAAACCAAGGATTGGTTAAAAGAGCAAAACCTGAACACATCAACACTTCAAAATATAATAAGGGCTGCAGCAATATTGGCCCCATTCCTGGTTTCACTTTCTCAGGTAATCGATGTCCTTTCTTAAAACTTCTGTTTTACTTGTTTTCATACAATCTATGGCATTCAGTTGTGAAACTGCAAAGTTGTACTATTACAAAAAGAAATAATTTAGAATGAAAATCTAATATTACGGTGGAACTGTACTATTCCGTTTTATCAATAGTTGATTATAGAGGCTGTTTTTATAAATATTTGTTACATATTTAATAAAGTTCACGAACTAAGAATACTCGTTTTGCGACAAAAATGCGACATAAAAAAATAAAAAAGAGCTAAATTTTCATCTAACTTCTTCATTTTCAACTCTCATCTGCCCCTTGTTGCAAACGAGGGGGAGGAACTGCAACTTGCCAACTTTTTCACCCTCCCCAGTTCTCCCGATCCAGACTTCTGTAATGAATGGCCTCAGAAAGATGATCCGTCTGAACATTTTCGGAACCTTCAAGATCAGCTACTGTTCTGGCAACCTTTAAGATACGATCATAGGCCCTGGCAGAAAGTCCAAGGCGGTCCATAGCGTTTTTGATTAGCTCATTGCTCCCTTCATCCAGCACAACGTATTTGCGAATTAACTTAGAGGTCATTTGTGCATTGGCATAAATGCCTTTGTCCCCAGCAAATCGTTCATCCTGAATTCTTCGGGCATTTAATACACGTTCCCGAACAGTTGCACTATCTTCAGATGATTCCATCTCAGACAGCTTTTTAAAAGGAACCGGAACAACTTCCAAATGAATATCAATTCTATCGAGCAAAGGCCCAGAGATTTTATTAAGGTATTTTTGCACAACTCCCGGAGCGCAAACACACTCTTTGGTTGGGTGATTGTAATACCCGCAGGGACAGGGATTCATTGATGCCACCAACATAAAACTGGCAGGATACTCCACTGAAAATTTGGCACGTGAGATGGTAATATTCCTGTCCTCCAATGGTTGCCGCATTACTTCCAAAACGGTTCTTTTAAATTCTGGTAATTCATCCAAAAATAAAACCCCATTATGAGCCAAAGAAATTTCGCCGGGCTGAGGATAGTTCCCACCCCCTACCAGGGCAACATCAGAAATTGTATGGTGAGGACTCCGAAAAGGACGGCTTGTCATTAATGAAGTTTCCTTGTCTATATTCCCTGAAACTGAATGGATTTTTGTAGTTTCCAGCGCTTCTTTTAATGTAAATGGCGGAAGAACTCCGGGTATACGTTTTGCCAGCATGGTTTTTCCGGATCCCGGAGGACCTACCAAAATTATATTGTGGCTCCCTGCGGCAGCAATTTCCAATGCACGTTTAACATTTTCCTGACCTTTTACATCAGCAAAATCAAGTGGATTATTATTGACATGAGCGGCAAATTCTGACCTTGTATCGATTATTTTTTGCTCCAGGTTATTTTCTCCATTTAAAAAGTTAATTACTTCTGTAATATTTTCTGCTCCAAAAACTTTTAACCGGTCAACAACTGCTGCTTCGCGCACATTTTGTTTTGGCAGAATTAATCCTTCAAATTCTTCTTTCCGGGCATTAATTGCAATAGGTAATGCACCCTTAATAGGTTGCAACGTTCCGTCCAGCGAAAGCTCTCCCATCAACACATACTTTGACAGTTTATCCGTATTAATTTGTTGAGAAGCTGCCAATATTCCGGCTGCAAGAGGCAAATCATAAGCAGATCCTTCTTTACGAATATCAGCCGGAGCCATGTTGATGATAATTTTATAACGCGGCCATTTGTAACCGTTTAACCGCAAGGCAGATTCAATGCGTTGCTGGCTTTCCTTTACTGCACTGTCGGGCAAGCCAACCAGCATAAATTTTATTCCCTTTGTAACATCAACTTCAATAGTAATGGTTGTGGCGTCTATTCCAAATACTGCGCTTCCGAAGGTTTTTACTAACATTATACGGGGTTTTAATGATCGTTTGGTAAAAGTAGAAATTTTGACTGAAAATGAAAATCAGAACATTAATGCGGCATCCCTAAAAGCCACTTTCTGATAAAAATATTTCCTTCTATTCGACATATTAGCGTGAATTCATCGAATGAACTGGATATATTAGCGTGAATTTATCGAATGTATTGGACAAATTAGCGTGAATTCATCGAGTAAAATTGTATATTTGTGAGAAATTTAAAAAAATGATTCCCAGAAATATTGAAAAACAAATAATTAGCCGAATTTCAACATCGAATAAAATAATTGTATTATACGGAGCACGACAAGTTGGTAAAACAACTTTGATAAAGACGTTACTAAAAAACAAGTTTAAGAATGTGTTAGAAGTTAACGCAGATCAGAAAAGATACCAGGATGTTTTATCGAGTACTGATTTGAATCAGTTAACAAGATTAGTTGCAGGATACAATTTATTGTTTATAGATGAGGCTCAACGCATTCCAAATATTGGCTTAAACCTGAAAATAATTCATGATAATATTCCTGACTTGAAAATTATTGCAACCGGATCGTCGTCATTTGAATTAGCAAATAAAATCAGTGAACCTTTAACAGGTAGAACCTGGACTTATATCCTATATCCAATTTCGATATTAGAATGGAAGGAGTTGCTAAACCCATTCGAAATTGATGAAAAATTACCTGAATATTTAACTTATGGTATGTACCCCGAAATCTTCAGCTATCAAAACGAACTGGACAAAATGGATTATTTAAAAGAACTGATTAATTCGTTTTTGTATAAAGATTTGCTGGAGTTGAGTCAAATTAAAAATTCAGGAAAAATATACGATCTACTCCGATTATTAGCATTCCAAATAGGGTCACTGGTTTCATACAGTGAACTAGGGAAAAAACTTGGATTAAGCACCGATACAGTTATTTCTTATATTGATTTGCTTGAAAAGGTTTTTGTGATTTACCGAATGCCCGGTTTTAGCAAAAATTTAAGCAAAGAGATTACAAAAAACAAAAAAATATATTTTTTTGATGTTGGAGTGCGAAATGCCCTAATTGAGGATTTTTCTCTTCCTGACAGAAGACAAAACATAGGGCACCTTTGGGAGAATTTTATAATTTCAGAAAGAATAAAAAGAAACAACTATCTGCGTGCACATCTGAATTCATTTTTTTGGAGAACATACACAGGAGCTGAATTAGACTATGTTGAACAAGGTTCAGGAAAACTATCGGGAGTGGAAATTAAGTGGGGAAATAGATTGGCAAAGGCACCAAAAACATGGTTAGATGCATATAAAAAAGCCGACTTTAAAACTATTAACCTGCAGAATTATCAGGATTTTGTTCTTTAAAATAACTTCTTGCGTTTTACCAGATAAGAAAGTAAAACCTGTTGAAAATCTTTATTAATGTCAGCTTCAGCAAGATCTATTTGGTACTGGCCACATTTTACCTTTAAATCTTCAAAAAATGACTTAACGGTTGAAACGTAATTCTTTTTAACCTCCCATGGATTAAATTTAATCGACTGTCCACTTTCAAGATCAACAAATTTGTGTGGGCGGTTACTAAAATCAAAATCTTTTTCAAGTGATTGGTCGGTAACATGGAAAAGAATTACTTCATGTTTGTTGTAACGTAAATGTTGTAATGCAGAAAAAAGTTCTTCATTCTGGCTTCCATCCAGCATATCGCTAAAAATAATTACCAGCGAACGTTTATGAATGTTTTCTGCAATCTGATGCAAAACCTGAGTAGTGTTTGTATTTTTCCTTAGATGCGCATTTTCAGGTTGAATCAATTCTGATAACTTTCTATACATTAATTCAGCATTTACAGACGAAATCCGGGGATCGGTGTGAAACTCTATTTCATCTGAGAAAAGAGTTAGCCCAACTGCATCGCGTTGTTTTCGCAACAAATAAATTAATGCAGCTGCGGTATATACAGAAAATGCCAGTTTATTTTGGAGATGTTTTTTCCCTTTTGAATAAGGAAAAAGCATAGATGAAGAGGTGTCAATAACCAACTGACAGCGAAGATTGGTTTCTTCCTCATATTGTTTTACGAAAAGTTTATCTGTTCTGGCAAACAATTTCCAATCGATATGTTTGGTTGATTCACCCTGATTATACAACCGGTGTTCCGCAAATTCTACAGAGAATCCATGAAACGGACTTCTGTGTAACCCTGTAATAAATCCCTCAACCACCTGATGAGCAATTAATCCAAGATTATCAAATTGGTGAAACTGTTCTATGTCGAATATGTTCTTCACAGTGCGAACAAAATTCACCGGGTGACTATTTATAACAATTCATAGTCACCCGGTGAACAGATAGATATTAAAATTATATTAAATAAGTGCATCCAGTTTAGCAGTAAAGGCCTGCTTTGGAGCTGCACCAACTTGTTTATCTACTACTTCTCCTCCTTTAACAAAAAGAACCGTTGGAATATTTCTTATTCCGTACTTCATTGCAACATTGGGATTAGAGTCAACATCAACTTTACCTATCACTGCTTTACCTTCGTATTCAGATGACATTTCTTCAACAATAGGTGCAATCATACGACAAGGGCCACACCAAACTGCCCAAAAGTCAATCATCACTGGTTTGTCTGAGTTTACTACTAATTCTTCAAAATTTGCATCAGTAATTTCTAAAGCCATAATATTATTGTTTTGATTATTATAAATTCAATTTTGTATGCACAAAATTAGCTAATTAATTCTATATCCCATGTCCATTTCTTCTTCAAAAAACTTTAGGAAATTTTCTGTTAAACTTACCCTAATTGTCCTGGAAAACATTTGAATTTGCATATTGTTCTCAGGATCATAAACATTAAATCTTAAAATAGCTTTCCCTGGATTTTTTTTTGCCAAACCGTCTATCTCGGTTATAACCGTGTTATTTAATTTATTTAATGGCAAATTAACCGTAACACTTTTAATATAATTTTTTCTTACTTCTGAAAGCAGCTCAATATGGGTTACCTTAAATTCATAAAAGTCGCTGTTAAACCTGTTCTTAACAGCACCTTTTACCATAATAAAAAGTCCCGGTTTACAATATTTATGAAAGTTAACATAGTCTTGTCCAAAAAAGAAAAACTCTTTGGAATCGTTGTAATCTGAAAGTGTTAAAGTGCTATACGGATTACCATTTTTAGAAGTCCCTTCCCTTGCTCCCGTTACCATTCCTCCAAACGTGAATTCTTTATCAATATATTTTTCTATCTCATTATTAATATCCGCAAGAGTTACATCTTTTGTACAAAAGTTTTTCAATTCGAGTTTATAATCATCCAGCGGATGTGCGGTTAAATAAATTCCAATAAGATTTTTTTCCTTTTCGAGTAGAATTAGTTTTGCCCATTCATCTACCTGAGGAATTTCAGGTTTTCTGATTACCTGTGTACTTTCCATTCCACCAAAAAGACTTTGTTGCGCACTTTGAGCTTCTAATTGAATACGGTTACCATATTTTATCAGTTTCTCAATAAAAGTGGTATTGTCATTTTCATCGTTTCCGGCAAAGAAGCGACTTCTTTTAATGCCCTCCAGTTCATCAAAGGCACCTGCCATTGCAAGGGCTTCCAGGTTTTTCTTATTTACTGTTTGAAGGTTTACGTTTTCAACCACATCGTATATGGTTTTAAACTCCCCAAATGTTTTGCGTGCTTTAATAATATCCTGGACAGCCCCCCTCCCAACACCTTTAACAGCACCCATTCCAAACCTGATATCTCCGTTTTTGTTTGCTGTAAATTTTACAAAACTCTCGTTTACATCTGGCCCCAGAACATTTAATTTCATCCGCTTACACTCCGTCATCAACTTCGTTATATCAGTTATATTGTTTAAGTTACGACTAAGGTTAGCAGCCATAAATTCTGCAGGATAATGTGCTTTTAAATAACCTGTTTGATAAGCAATATGGGCATAACAAACCGAGTGTGATTTATTAAATGCATATGAAGCAAATGCTTCCCAGTCTTTCCATATTTTTTCAATTACCTCATCCGGCTTTTTCCCTTTAAATTTGCACTCATCTACAAATTGAAAATTAGCCTTACAACCTTCAACAAATTTTACCTTTAGCTTATTCATTACGGCCATAATCTTCTTACCCATTGCTTTTCTCAAGGTATCTGAATCGCCACGTGTAAAACCGGCAAGTAGCCTTGAAAGCAACATCACCTGTTCCTGAAAAACTGTAATACCGTAAGTATCGCTTAAATATTTTTCCATCATTGGCAGGTCGTAATCAACCTTTTGTCTTCCGTGTTTTCGGGCAATATAATCAGGAATATATTCCATTGGTCCTGGTCGATACAAAGCATTCATTGCAACCAGATCTTCAAACCTGTTTGGTTTCAGGTCGCGAAGGTGTTTTTTCATTCCATCCGATTCAAACTGAAAAATCGCAGTTGTTTCACCATGACTAAACAGCTCGTAGGTTTTTTCATCCTCCCAGGGAATATTATCGATATCAATTTCAATTCCTTTCGAAAGTTTCACATTTTCAAGGGTTTCCTTAATAATTGAAAGTGTTTTCAACCCCAGAAAATCCATTTTTAACAAACCAATATCTTCTACAAATCTACCATCGTATTGCGTTGTTAAAAGCGTCTCTTCGTCCTTGGTAGGCATTGTTGGAATATGGTCAGTAAGCGGATCACGACTAATAAGAATTCCACAGGCATGTACACCTGTTTGACGAACAGAACCTTCCAAAGTTTCCGCAAACTTCAGGGTTTGAGACACCAGTGAACTACTTGAAGATTGTTCTTTTTTTAAGTCCGTACTATCTTTATACGCCTTTTTGAATGTCATTTTGGGTGCATCAGGAACCAGTTTGGCTAAACGGTCTGCTTCCGGAAGTGGAAGTTTTAATACGCGTGCAACATCACGGATGGCAAGTTTAGTTGCCATAGTTCCAAACGTACAGATATGAGCCACCTTGTCCTGTCCATATTTTTCTGTAACGTAATTTAAAACAAGCTGTCTTCCATCATCATCAAAGTCAATATCCACATCAGGAAGTGATATACGGTCAGGATTTAAGAAACGTTCAAAAAGCAGATCGTATTTGATTGGATCAATATTTGTAATACCTGTACAATATGAAACTGCAGCTCCGGCTGCTGAGCCCCGCCCGGGCCCCACTAATACGCCTTTTTCTTTTGCCCAGTTGATAAAATCCTGGGTGATAAGAAAGTACCCCGGATATCCCATTGTCTTTATTGTATTCAATTCAAAATCGAGACGATCCCGAACAGCTTTATCAATGGGATCTCCATATCTTTGCTTTGCCCCTTTGTAGGTAAGATATCTTAAAAAAAACGATTCAAGTTTTACACGTATTACTTTCTCGTAACCACCCAACCGATCAAATGCATCATCGCCAAATTCCTCTCTTAAATCCTGCTCAGTATATTTATCCTTGAATCCTTCTTCTGTGCCAATTTCTTCAGGAATAGGAAATACAGGCATAATCGGTGCTGAATCCAGTTCAAAATTTTCAACTTTTTCAGCAATATCTTTTGTGTTTGCCAAAGCATCAGGAACATCCTTAAATAACTCATTCATCTCCTCCTGTGTTTTAAACCATTCCTGTTTCGTATATCGCATCCGATTGGGATCGTCAAGATCTTTCCCTGTATTCAAACAAATAAGGAGGTCATGTGCATCAGCATCTTCGGCATTCGTAAAATGTACATCGTTGGAAGCAATTACTTTTATCCCGTACTTTTTTGCCATAGGAATGATCAGTTCATTAACTTTTACCTGATTATCGTAGACTTCTTCCCGTTGTTCCGGTGATTCTGCCGGATGGCGCTGTAATTCAAGATAATAATCATCTCCAAAAACACTTTTAAACCATTGAATAGAGTCTTCTACATCTTTTAAATGATTGTTCATCAGTAAGTTGGGGATTTCGCCTCCCAAACAAGCCGATGAAACTATCAATCCTTCGCTATGTTTCTTCAACAATTCTTTATCAATGCGTGGTTTGTAATAAAATCCTTCATTGTTAGCTATTGAAATTAGTTTAATTAAATTCCGGTATCCGGTTTTATTTTTTGCCAGTAAGATCAAATGATGGCCTGAACGGTCTATTTTATCCTTTTTATCCTTGATGGTTCTGGCCGCAACATAAGTTTCACAACCCAATATTGGTTTTATACGATTTCTTTTACAGATGGAATGAAACTCTTTAATGCCAAACATTGTACCATGATCAGTAAGAGCAAGGGCAGTCATACCATCAGCTTTTGCCTTTGAAACCAAATCATTAACACTGGCAGCGCCATCTAATATTGAGTATTGGGAATGTACATGTAAATGTGTAAACGGAATCATTTTCAGTAACTTTTCTTAAAATCCTACTTCACTTTTCTCAGTTGTAAAGGTAAAGATTTTGGGGTGCTGAAAATCCGATGTTAATAAAATTTGAATGAAACAACCATGATAAAAATTTTCACACATATGAAACGAAGATGTAAAATATTCACATCCAAGAGGATGATTAAAATACATCGAGTTCCATACGATGCCTTATAAATAAACAATTTTAATCGTATGAAAATGATTATGAATGGGAGTTACATCTGTTACCATTGAAAATAATAACCCGGGGTTAACCTTGACAATTGCAAAGTTTTGATAACCCAAATTTGGGTTACAAGATTATCATTTAAAAATTAACCTGAAACTACGTATCAATTTTAAATTCAAAACTTTACAATTCGTCAACACTTCGGGCGGAAAATTTCAAAGAATTTTCCGGGTTAAATTATAAACAGAGGAAATCTTTGAGATAAAAAATCCGGTTAATACCCGGCTCTTATTTAATATTTTCGGAAATAAGTTTTGTTATTTTCTGAAATTCCTCGGGTGTGAATTTCTTTTTATCTGAGAAATTAAGCAAATCTCCTTCATTTTGCATTGGAACCAAATGAATATGGGCATGTGGCACTTCGAGTCCTAAGACCAATACACCAACTTTTTCACAGGGAATTGCTTTTTTTAATCCCTTTGCAACTTTTTTTGCAAACATCTGCAATCCGGCATACAACTCATCATCCAGATCGAACAAATAATCAACTTCTTTTTTAGGAATAACCAATGTGTGTCCTTTGGCTACCGGGAAAATGTCAAGAAATGCAAAATAGTCTTCATCTTCTGCTACTTTGTAAGCAGGTATTTCTCCATTTACTATTTTAGTAAAAATGCTTGCCACTGTTCATTAAATTGAAATTTCAACAATTTCAAAAGGAATAATTCCCGAAGGTACTTTAATGTCAACCACATCACCAACTTTCTTTCCAATTAACCCTTTAGCAATGGGTGTATTTACTGAAATCTTACCTTGCTTTAAATTGGCTTCACTCTCAGGTACCAATGTATACTGCATAGTTGAATTGTTCTTTTTATTCTTAATCGTAACTTTATTCAGAACCTGAACCTGCGAAGTATCAATTTTTGATTCATCCAAAATACGTGCATTGGCAACTTTAGCCTGCAAAAGTGCAATTTTTGCCTCCAGCATTCCCTGTGCATCTTTGGCTGCATCATATTCAGCATTCTCTGAGATATCCCCTTTTTCAATAGCTTCACCAATCTGCTTTGAAATCGCAGGACGCTCAACATTAACCAAATGCTCCAACTCTTTTTTGAGCTTATCTAAACCATTTTGTGTTAAATATGTAATCTGGGACATTTTAATCCTCCTTAATTAACTATTACCATATAAAAAAACAGAAAGAATTCCAGACCTCCAGAACTCTTCCTTCTGCAAAATTATATTTTTTCTCGGAAATTAAAATTATCTAACCTAAAAAATCTTATAAATGAACGAATTAAGCAAGCTTACAAATACTTTCTGTTTAATATCTCACTGTATATTACAGCCTTTCTTAATGTAAAATCTTTATAAATACCGGATTTCAATTTTTTCTTATTTGATGCCATAGGTTTTCTTACCATAGCTGTTGATTGCCCTTCATTTTGAGCAACGAACCTATATTTAGACTCACTGACCTCTTTATTATCAGTCTGCACAACAGGTTGTTTATTTTCATTGTAGGTCTCCTTTTCATACTCCTGTACTTCAACAGGTTGCTGAGAATCCGGCTCACCCTGTAACAAATCCCACAAAGATTCAGGAGTTTTGGACTCATCACCTTCAACCGGAGATACTTGCTTTTTCTTCTTAAATTGACCTAAAGCTCCTGCTGCTGCAACGATCAAAGTCAATATAATTACTATTAAATCATCCATTTTCTCTTAATTGAAATCACAATAAAATAACTAGTTTTGCTGTTTTTAGTAAAAATACGAAAAATGAGGGAGTTGGTTTTTAAAAGAGCGAAGTATTTTATTTTTTTCCTTTTGGTGGCTATAATTGTTTCATGTGACAAAACACCTGATTCTCAGATTCCGAACATGCCTTTTTCCTTTTCTATAAATCTGAATATTGCAAATGACCTTACAATTCCCGGAAATTCGATGTATTTCCCCGGAATGGGTTTTGGAGGAGTAATTGTATACTGTGAACTTCCCGGAACATATTATGCTTTTGATGCAACCTGCACCTATGAAATCAGTCAAAATTGTAAAATTGAAAATGAAGGAGCGTTGGGAACCTGTTCATGCTGCGGCTCTCAGTTCATATTAATTGGCGGAGCTTATCCGGCAAAAGGACCTGCAGCTGCACCACTCAAGCTTTATAATGTTTCGCAGGTAAATAGTTTTACATTAAGAGTTTATAATTAAAAAGTGGGTTCCAGCTCTGAAACCCACCCACCTATCATTTAAATATTAGTAATATTAATATCTGTAATGTTCAGGCTTATACGGACCTTCTTTCGGAACACCAAGATAAGCTGCCTGCTCATCTGACAAGGTAGTTAACTTTACACCTAATTGCTCCAGATGCAAGCGAGCAACTTCCTCATCTAATCTCTTGGATAAAGTATAAACACCTATTTCATAATTATTTTCCCAAAGATCAATTTGTGCCAGAGATTGATTTGTAAACGAGTTACTCATCACAAATGATGGATGACCAGTTGCACAACCCAGATTCACCAATCGTCCTTCTGCCAGGAGAAAAATGCTGTGTCCGTCTTCAAAAGTATACTTATCAACCTGAGGTTTAATATTTACCTTATCTATACCTTCCCATCTCTCAAGTTCTGCCACCTGAATTTCATTGTCGAAGTGACCAATATTACACACAATTGCCTGGTCATTCATTTTCGCCATGTGCTCT
>Ga0272443_10004900_pt1 | contig 14216 bp, 11 predicted proteins | sample SSMAcet12_FD_193581 | JGI IMG/M metagenome (GOLD analysis project Ga0272443, IMG submission 193581) | Marine sediment archaeal communities from Little Sippewissett salt marsh, Falmouth, MA, United States - SSM-Acet-12 | ecosystem: Environmental > Aquatic > Marine > Wetlands > Sediment ...
TACCTTATGCTCAAAGGGTGGCAAATCAATTGGGGGTTAATTTGCATACCATTACAGTTGGCTCTGAAATGGTGAATAGAATCGAGGAGATGGTATATTATCTTGACGAACCCCAGGCTGACCCTGCCCCTTTAAATGCCTTGTTTATTAGCGAACTTGCTCGAGAGCACGGAATCAAAGTTTTGCTCTCTGGTGCCGGAGGAGACGATATATTCAGCGGCTATAGGAGACATTATGCCCTGCTTTCTGAAAAATACTGGTCATGGCTCCCCAGGACAAGCCTCAAAGCTCTCTCCACTCTCAGTAACAGGCTCCCTCAAAATCATTCAATCGGGAGAAGACTGGGAAAGGCATTTCGCTATTCCGATTACAGCAGGGAAGAAAGACTGATTAGCTATTTTTTATGGATTGATGAGAATATTCAACGATCTCTTTATACTGATGAGCTGAGGGATGCCCTTACGAATAATAATGCCATCGATCCATTAGAACATACTTTAAGGAGAGTGCCTGAAGAAAAAAATCCACTAAATCGTATGCTCTATTTGGAAGCAAAACATTTTTTGGCAGACCATAATCTCAATTATACCGATAAAATGGGAATGGCGGCCGGTGTTGAAGTGAGGGTTCCTCTGCTTGACAATGAATTGGTGGACTTTGCCACTCGTATTCCCCCCCATTTCAAACAAAAAGGGCGAATTGGGAAATACATCTTTAAAAAAGCAATGGAACCATATCTCCCACGTGAAGTCATTTACCGTTCTAAAAGCGGTTTTGGGGCACCTCTCAGAAAGTGGTTGCATGGTGATCTGCGTAAAGTAGTGTTGGAAATGCTGGGGAAGAAAAGTTTGAAAAACCGAGGGCTTTTTGATCCTGGATCTGTGAAAAAGTTGATTGACGATGATTACAGTGGTAGGATTGATGCCAGTTATACGATCTTTTCACTCATGTGTATTGAGTGGTGGCAGAGGATGTTTTTGGATAAAGGTGGACTGTGAATCAAAATTTAAAGGAGAAAGTTAAGGATCATTGGGAAGACGAAACGTGTGGAACACGATATAAATCAAACAATGATATTGTAAGTATCATTCGGGATACTGAAAATGCAAGATACAAGCTGGAGCCTGAAATTCTGGAATTTGGTGAATTCCAAAATTTTAAGGGGAAAACGATACTGGAAATTGGTGTCGGGGGAGGGGTAGATCATCTAAACTGGTATAAAGCAGGCGCAATACCATTTGGTATAGATTTGACTGAAGCTGCAATTGATCTTGCCACGAAAAGATTGAATTTTCATGGCATTGATCCGAAGGGCAGATTAAAAACCGGTGATGCTGAAAATCTGGAATTTGAGGACGATACATTTGATTTAGTTTATTCATGGGGTGTCCTCCATCATACTCCCGATACAGAGAACGCTTTTTTTGAAACATTTCGCGTTTTAAAACCAGGCGGTCAACTAAAAGCAATGATTTATCATATTCCATCATGGACAGGTTGGATGCTGTGGGTACGGCATGGGTTGCTAAAAGGGAATCCCTTTTTATCACCTCGTGTTGCTATTTATAAGTATCTGGAAAGTCCAGGAACTAAGGCATATACCTTAGAAGAAACAGAAAAAATGTTATCGGCTTGTGGCTTTAAAAAAATTAGTCTAAAAACAAAACTCGGGCCGGGAGATTTGTTAACTATCAGGCAAAGTAAACGTTACGAGGGGTTGATTTATAAATTGATTTGGAAATTTTATCCGAGATGGCTGGTTCGTCTCTCGGGTGATCGATTTGGTCTTGGGTTGTTAATAGAAGCAAGTAAGTAAGCTCGAATATAAGAGAAAAAATTAATAAATTTTTGATTTCCATGTGGATATTAGAGATTATTTGCAATTAAAGAATAATGAAACAAATAATCCAAAACCTTAGAACCGGTGAAACAATTCTGGAGGAACTCCCTGCACCGCAAGGAAAGGCAGGTTACGTTCAGATTCAAACTTCTCGTTCCCTTGTTTCTCTTGGGACAGAACGTATGCTGGTAGACTTTGGCCATGCAAGCCTGATACAAAAAGCGCGTCAGCAACCAGATAAAGTCAAGACGGTGCTCGACAAACTCCGAAGCGATGGACTGCTGCCAACCCTGGAAGCCGTTTTCAATAAGCTGGACCAACCGTTGCCTCTTGGGTACTGCAATGTGGGCCATGTTATTGGAGTTGGCAAAGGTGTGACCGAATTCCAAGTAGGGGATAGGGTTGCCTCCAACGGCCCTCACGCGGAAATCGTTTGCGTGCCTAAAAATCTATGTGCCAAAATTCCCGCAAATGTCAGTGATGATGCCGCGGCTTTTACAGTGATCGGGGCTGTCGGACTGCAGGGAGTTCGTCTCCTTGAACCATCTTTTGGCGAAACGGTTGTTGTTATTGGCCTTGGGTTAATTGGTCTTATTGCCGCGCAGATTCTCAGGGCCAGTGGCTGCAGGGTGATTGGCTTCGATTATGTTCAGACAAAGGTGGATATTGCCAACAAATTTGGCATTATTGGCGTTAATCCGGCCAGGGGGACTGATCAGGTCAGGTTTGTGGAGGAACAGACCGGAGGGATCGGCGCCGACGCTGTGCTGATAACCGCATCCGCCAAAGGCAACGAAATTATCTCCCAGTCCGCTCGTATGAGCCGCAAGCGGGGGCGTATTGTTATGGTTGGAGTTGTGGGTCTTGATATTTCTCGAGAGGAATTCTACGAGAAGGAATTGAGCTTTCAAGTGTCATGCTCTTATGGCCCTGGACGGTATGATGACAACTATGAACAAGAAGGGCGGGACTACCCTGTTGCATTTGTTCGCTGGACCGAAAAACGCAATTTTGAGGCGATTCTCTCCGCCATAGAGAGCGCGCAACTTGACGTGGATTCGTTGATTACAGAGCGGGTTCCTCTGGCAGAGTACAGCCGTATTTATGAAAACATGAGCGGTTCGTCCTCCATCGCATCTTTGTTGGTCTATGAAGACAATGTCGATACAAGTCCGGTGATAACAGTAGCCGAGCGATCTTTCAATAGAGGGAAAGGGATTATAGGTGTTGTCGGCGCCGGTAATTTTACCAGCGCTACGCTTCTTCCGGCCCTGAAGCCCCTTGACGCACAGCTTAAATACATTGTTTCTGCCGGGGGACTGTCAGCCGGGACTCTGGCCAAGCGTGCCGGATTTGCCTGTGCAGCGACTGATTTCCGGCAGGTGCTTAAAGATAATGAAGTCGATCTGATTATGATCACCACAAGGCATGATTTGCATGCCTCCATGGTTATCGAATCCCTGAAGGCGGGCAAGAACGTTTTTGTGGAAAAACCGCTCTGTTTAAATCAGGAAGAATTGGACCGGATTGATGAGACATATAAGCGTGTTGCCGTTCGCTCTGATGGACCGGTGTTGACGGTTGGTTTTAATCGCCGTTTTGCTCCGTTGGCTCGGAAGATGAAGTCTCTTGTCAGTATAGGAGCAGTAAATATTGTCGCGACCATGAATGCCGGCGAAGTTCCTGCCGAGTCCTGGGTACACGATCTTACGGTTGGCGGCGGACGTATTGTTGGTGAAGCGTGCCATTTTATTGATCTTTGTTCTTACCTGTCAGGAAGCAGGGTTATTGGGGTTTGCATGAATGCAATGGGACAATCTCCAGAGGAGAATACTGACAATGCAAGTATTCTGCTTCGCTATGAGAATGGTTCCAATGCGGTTATCAATTATTTCGCCAACGGCAATAAGGGATACTCTAAGGAGCGTATGGAGGTTTATTCCCAGGGTCGCTCCCTTGTTCTGGACAACTGGCGGACATTAAGAGGTTTTGGCTTTAAAGGTTTTTCCCGCTTGAAAAAAAAACAGGATAAGGGACATTCTGAACAGTTCATACTGCTCATTGAGCGATTGAAGTCTGGTGGTGAAGCGCTTATTCCATACGAGGAAATTATAAATACCACTAAGGCGAGCTTTGCCGCTATTGAATCGCTGAGAGAAGGGCGCTGGGTGGAGGTAAAAGATTAGCCGCAGATGAGCGCAGATAAAACAAAAAGACGATTTATGACTGCGGCTAATTTATTATGATGTTTAATAAAATAAAGTTGTTGCTGCCTCTTATACTCAAATTAGGGCTTGCAAATGTCGCACATGCGGCGGGATACAGGCTGGCACTTGTCAGCAGATTGATCGAAAAGGTAATGCCCGCAACAAATGGGTATCATGATCCATTGTTTTATGGTTCTTGTAATTTAACCAAAAATGTATTCCATCCTTTATCAAAATCCGGTGTTATTGATTTAGCTGATGATCAGTTTAAGGGGGATGTTTTCTATTTTTCAGACCAGAAACATAATGTTGGCTCTCCTCCTGACTGGTTTTTAAATCCCGTAAATCAAAAAAAATATCCTGATGCCAATTTGCACTGGTCGAGACTGCCTGACTTTAGCGATGACGTGGGCGACATCAAGATCATATGGGAAGCCTCACGGTTCGACTGGGCACTTGTTTTTGCGAGGGCATACAGTGTCACCGGAGATGGAAGATATCTTTCCGCATTAAATAAATGGTCACGTGCTTGGACAGAGAAAAATCCACTGAACCGGGGGCCAAACTGGAAATGCGGGCAGGAAGCCGCTATCCGAATGCTGCAGGCACTGCTTGCGGCATTTTTATTGAACCAGCATAAAGCGCCTGCCTCTGGATTGATGCGGTTTGTCTTTGAACATTGCAGGCGTATTGCTCCGACGGTGTGCTATGCCATTGCTCAAGATAATAATCACGGGGTGAGCGAGGCCGCAGGGTTGTTTATCGGCGGCGCATGGCTTGCAACAGTTAGTGAAGATCCGCAGATTATGCGCAATGCTGGTTATTGGGCACGAAAAGGGAGGACGTTGCTGGAAGGCAGAGTAAGTCGTTTGATAGAAAGAGACGGTAGTTTTTCGCAATATTCAACTAATTACCATCGCTTGGCGCTTGATATGCTGTCAATGGTCGAATTCTGGCGACGCGAATTAGGTCAGACTCGTTTTTCTGCTGTTTTTTATGAAAAAGCCGGAGCCTTAACAAATTGGCTCTTTCAGATGATCGATCCTATTTCAGGCGGTGTCCCTAACCTTGGCGCTAATGATGGAACCAGGCTCTTTGTGCTGACTGATACTCCATATCGGGATTGCCGGCCCTCTGTGCAATTAGCGTCGGCGCTGTTTTTCCATTGCCGGGCGTACGGAGCGGGAGAGTGGGATGACTGTCTGGGCTGGCTCGGTTTGGATGATGCTGAGGAAGCAAAAAACATTTTTGACAGATCATATGTATTTAAGGATGGTGGGTATGCAAAACTGGCAAATCCTGACAGCGGGACATGGGGCATGGTTCGCTTTCCCCGTTTCCGTTTTCGGCCAAGCCATGCCGATCTTTTGCATTTTGACCTTTGGCATAATGGTGTCAATGTGCTGCGAGATGGAGGTTCATACAGCTATAATACAGACAGTAAATGGCTCAACTATTTTTCCGGCACTGCTTCTCATAACACTGTGCAGTTTGACGGGCGTGATCAAATGCCGAGAGTGGGACGGTTTCTGTTTGGGGCATGGCCAAAAGGGGTTTTTGATGGTGAGGTTTTTCAGGATAACGATCTTTTATCCTGGTCGGCCTTCTATCGGGATTTTCGTGGTTGCCGACACAAGCGCACCATCAAAGTAAAAAACAATGTATGGCAGATACTAGATGAGATAGACGGGTTTGATAATAAGGCCGTATTGAGATGGCGGCTGGCTCCGGGGAATTGGCATTTGAACGGGCAAAATTGTTGCGGTGATGCGGCGGATATTTCTGTTAAATCGAGTGTTCCGATTACACGGTGTGAATTGGTTGATGGATGGGAGTCTCACCACTATCTGGAAAAGACAGGACTCCCGGTTCTGGAGATTGAGGTTGGGGCAGAGGTTACAAAGCTTGTGACCAAAATTATTTTAACAGGCTGAATTCGTGAAGGTTTTATATTTCCACCAGCATTTTTCAACACCCAAGGGATCCACAGGAACCAGATCCTATGAGATGGCCAAAAGACTTATCGAGCATGGCCACCAGGTTACAATGGTGTGCGGATCAGGATTCATGGCCAAGACCGGACTAGAGCTCATGGGAGAACCCGAGGATTATATTCGAAGGGGAATCGTGGATGGCATAGATGTCATTGAGATTAATCTGGAGTATTCCAATTACGACAGCCTGACAAAACGAGCTCTGATTTTCTTCAAATATGCTGTTAAGAGCACTTTTATTGCTTGGAAAGAAAAATATGACGTGCTTTTTGCCACGTCCACTCCGCTCACAGCCGGGATACCAGGAATCGTGATGCGAATAATGAAACCGGGCAAACGATTTGTTTTTGAGGTTAGGGATCTCTGGCCTGAGTTGCCAAAGGCCATGGGTGTGGTTTCAAATCCTTTTGTATTGCTTGGGATGACAATTCTTGAAAAGATATCCTATGCGGCCATGCATGGTGGTGTGGCATTGTCTCCAGGGATTTGTAAGGGTATGCTAAGGGGGGCAGGCGCTGGCAAAAAGATTGCCATGATTCCTAATGGTTGTGACCTCGATATGTTCAAGCCCGGAAAGACTGACGATAATGGGAGCTCAAAACTGCTTGCAGGGTTCCCGGAGGATAGTTTTCGATGCATTTTTACCGGTGCTCATGGTATTGCCAATGGTCTTGACGCCGTCTTGGATGCTGCAGGTGTTTTAAAAGAAAAGGGCCGGACTGACATTTTCCTGCTCTTTGTTGGCGATGGGAAACTTAAGCCTGGGTTGAAGCAAAAAGCTCTTAAGAGAGAGCTAAACAATTGTATATTCATTGACCCAATTTCCAAGACTGAACTGGCTGAGTTGCTTCAGCAGGTTCATGTAGGGATGATGATTCTTGATAATGTGCCGGCTTTTTATTATGGAACATCACCTAATAAATTTTTTGATTACATTTCCAGTGGGCTTCCGGTTTTAAACAACTACCCTGGATGGCTGAAAGAGATTATAGTTCAAAATCAGTGCGGTGTGGCAGTTCCACCTGAAGAGCCAAAGGCATTTGCAAACGCCTTAATTGAACTGGCAGATAATCCTGAAAAGAGGAAAAAAATGGGAACCAATGCACGCAAGCTTGCCATATCGCAATTTGCAAGGCAGGATTTGGCTGATGAATTGGTTTCTTTTCTGGAAAAGATTTGTAAGATATGAATATTAAGCGATTATTTGATCTATGTGCTTCTGCCGCAGGGTTGTTATTATTGGCTCCATTTTTGTTTGTAATCGCGGTACTTGTTAAAATAAAAATCGGTTTGCCTGTGCTTTTCCTGCAGGTGCGGCCGGGGCTGCATGGCAAGCCTTTTGTTATCTACAAATTCAGAACTATGGCGGATGATCGGGATGGGGATGGAAATTTGCTGCCGGATGGTGAACGGTTGACCCGGTTAGGATGGTTCTTGCGGAAGACCAGCATGGATGAACTGCCGGAGTTGTTCAATGTAATTAAGGGAGACATGAGCATTGTCGGACCAAGACCCTTGCTGATGCAGTATCTGGATCGATATACACCAGAACAGGCAAGACGGCATGAACTAAAGCCTGGAATTACCGGCTGGGCGCAGGTGAACGGGCGCAATGCCATAAGTTGGGAAGATAAGTTTAGGCTAGATGTCTGGTATGTGGATAACTGGAGTTTGTGGCTGGATGTAAAAGTAATTTTTATGACTGTCGCTAGGGTCCTGCAGCGGCAAGGAATCAATGCTGCAGGGGAGGCTACCATATCAGAGTTTAGGGGTGAATAATGTCTCAATTGAAAAACATTGCTGTTTTTGGGGCTGGTGGCTTTGGCCTGGAAGTTGCCATGCTTATTGAACAGATCAACAATGTATCAAACGAATGGAATTTAATCGGTTTTTTTGATGATAGAGTTGAAGTAGGAACTTTTGTTAACGGCTATCCCGTATTAGGCGGTGTTAGAGAGCTTTGTAACTGGAAGGAAAAATTGTACTTATCGCTTGCACTGGGTGTCCCGAAGACCAAAAAAGCTGTCTTTGAAAAGATAAAAAACGAGAACGTTACTTATCCGACACTGATTCATCCAAACGTTATTTCTGGAAAGCCTGAATACGTGAAACTGGGTGAAGGGTGTATCATTTGCGCTGGGAATATTATCACAACCAATATTGAGATTGGGAAACATGTCATTTTAAATCTTGCCTGTACAGTCGGGCATGAGACGAAAATCGGTGATTTTTCCTCATTTATGCCGACATGCAATATTTCAGGAGAAGTTGCCATAGGTGAAAGTACCTTCTGGGGAACGGGAGCAAAAATTATCAATCGAACAAAAATCGGTAGCAATGTTATTGTTGGTGCCGGTGCCGTTATAACGACTGATATCCCAGATAATGTACTAGCGGTAGGGGTGCCGGCGAAGATTATCAAATCCGCAGAGTAAGTGCCTCACCCAAAGATGGAAATGATAATTGGAAAGAATATTTATTGCTAAAATGGATTCAAAAATGGAAAAACAGAACCCCAAAATATTCTCTCCTTGGCCATGTTTCGATGATGATGAGGTTAAGGCTGTCACAAGAGTGCTTAGGTCGGGAAAAGTAAATCAATGGACAGGATCCGAGGTAACCTTTTTTGAGAAGGAGTATGCTGATTACGTGGGTGTAAAACATGCCGTTGCCGTTGCCAACGGGAGTGTTGCCTTGGATATTGCCCTTGCAATACTTGAGATAGGGCCCAGTGACGAGGTAATTGTTACCCCTAGGTCCTTTGTGGCATCTGCCAGTTGTGTGACTCTTCGGGGCGCCACCCCTGTATTTGTTGATGTGGATCCTGATAGCCAGAATATTACCCCTGATACTGTAAAGAGCGCTATTTCTTCCAAAACAAAGGCTGTCATCGCTGTCCATCTGGCCGGTTGGCCCTGCGAGCTTAATGAATTGAGGTCGTTTTGTGATGAGTATGGCATTTACCTGATTGAGGACTGTGCCCAGGCGCATGGGGCGAAACTTAACGGTAAATATGTGGGGAGTTTCGGGCATATTGCGGCATTCTCGTTCTGTCAGGATAAGATTATAACAACAGGCGGAGAGGGGGGGATGCTGGTCACCGATGATAAGAATCTCTGGAAGAAGGCCTGGAGTTACAAGGATCATGGCAAGGACTATGATTCAGTCTTTAAGAAGAAACATCCGCCGGGCTTTCAATGGTTGGTGAAAAATTTCGGAACAAATTACCGGATGACCGAGATGCAGGCGGCAATCGGAAGAGTAATGCTTAAAAAACTGGACAAATGGGTTGAAAAACGCAGGAGACTTGCCAATATTCTCACAGAGGGATTTCAGGAGATTACCGCATTACGGGTTACGATACCCTTGGATCACATATATCATTCTTACTATAAGTATCATGCTTTTGTGCGGCCTGAAAGGATAAGGCCGGACTGGAATAGAGATCGGATTTTGATGGATCTGAAAGAGAGAGGGGTGCCGTGCGAAACCGGAGTGTGCCCTGAAATATACCTGGAAGAGGCATTTAAGAAATGTAATTATAAATCAGGAATTATGAATTATGAATTGAAAGATGCAAGACTACCGGTTGCGAAAGAGTTGGGGGAGACTTCTTTGATGTTTATGGTGCACCCGACGCTTACGGAAGAGAATATGGGTTATGTGGTGGAGCAGGTGAGGGAAATTATGTCTTGCGCAAAGGTGCTAAGGTAAAAACAATACAAAAAAAGATTATGACCGAGAATGAGATTGCGAAAATAATTGCTAATGCGGCACTTCAAATTCATAAAATGCTTAGATCGGGATTTTGGGGAATTCGTATACGGTCTGAAGGAATGATTGTTACGCATCAGGGGAAAAGAGTTGCGCGAGGAATATGTTTTTATTAAAAAAAATAATAGCACCTTTCTTTTTTCCCCTGTCACTTTGTTTTGAGCTTCTGTTTATCGGTCTGTTCCTTCTCTGGTTTACCCGCAGGCAAAAGGCAGGAAAGGTGCTGGTTTGCTTGGGCATTGTTTTGTTGATGCTATGCAGTTATCCTCCCCTCCCCGATATCTTCCTGAGATCTCTGGAGTATAAATATCCTCCCCTTGTCGATGTTACCCAATGCTCTGATATTCAATGGGTGGTCGTACTCGGCGGTGGTCACCGGTCGGACTCCAAACTTCCTGTTACATCACAACTCTCCGAAGCATCCCTCAGCCGTTTCGTTGAGGGGGCACGTATTCATAAGCTTTTACCGGAAAGCCGCCTTCTTTTGTCGGGTGGTGCTGTCTTTGATCCGGTACCTGAAGCACGGGTGATGGCGGGTGTTGCTGAAATTATGGGGATAGGTGAGAAGGAGATTATCGTTGAGGAGCTTTCCAGAGATACCGGGGACCAGGCCCGATTCATTCACGAAATAGTTGGAGATGAGAAACTTATTCTGGTAACCTCTGCCTCGCATATGCCCCGGTCGATGGCCCTTTTCCGGAAACGGGGCATGAACCCGATCCCGGCTCCCACAGATTATTGGATCAAAGAAAGTCAAGGCCTTGTCCCGGGGGCATTTTTCCCCAGTACCACCAATTTTCGCAAGATAGAGAGGGCCTTGTATGAATATCTGGGGTTGGGCTGGGCACGGCTTTCGGGGCAAACATAAGGAAGCGGTGCTTCACTTGTACCATTGAGGACGTTTATGAAAGCGGTTATACAGAACAAAAACTTTTATCTGATGCTGCTCATAGATGCGGCGCTTGTAGCGGCGGCTTATCTGCTGGCACACTGGCTGCGCTTTGAGGGAAACATCTCTCCGTCCGACTGGGCAAAAATACGGCATGCCCTTTCATATCTGATTCCGTTCAAGCTGGTCTGCTTCTTTGGGTTCGGGCTGTATCGCGGGATGTGGCGATACACCAGTATCGCTGATTTAAAGAATATTTTCATAGCCGTCAGCTTCTCTTCAGTTACAATTGTCCTTTTTATCCTTTACCAGTATCAGTTTCAGGGATTTTCCCGCTCCGTTTATCTTATCGACTGGGGACTCACCTTCATGCTTACAGGCGGGATCCGTTTGCTCATAAGGATTCTCTTGGGACGCCCCTCTATATCTTTCTGGAGACGAGCGCTTCCCCCCAGTAATTTGCCAGTCAAGAAACTGCTGATTATCGGGGCCGGCAATGCGGCTGAAAAGGTACTCAGGGAGATCAATGAAACATCGTGGAGTAGGTTCAGACCCGTCGGTTTGCTCGACGATGACCGGAACAAGCAGGGGAAGGCAATTCATGGTGTCCCCGTTCTCGGGGCGGTGGAGGAGGTCGGCCGGATCCCGGTGGCCTTTGACGAGATCCTGATCGCCATCCCGTCGGTGAAGGGTGAAGCGATTCGGAGAATCGTCGAGCTGTGTGAAAAAACAGGGAAACGGGTTCGAACGATACCCGGGATCTGGGAGCTCGTCGAAGGAAGGGTCTCGATCAAGACGGTGCGAGATGTCACCCTGGAAGATATTTTAAACAGGGGAGAGATACATCTGGATGAAGAGGGAATAAAAAAGTATCTGGGAGGCAGGCGCGTCCTGGTGACAGGGGCCGGGGGATCCATAGGGGCTGAGCTGGTGAGACAGGTAGGCCGTTTTGATCCGGAGGCCGTGGCGCTTGTGGATTTCAGCGAGTACAACCTGTTCCGACTGGAGATAGAATTCAGGCAGCGCTTCAGTACCATCCCGGTATCGGTATTTCTTGCCGATATTAAGAAGAAGGAAGCGGTAAGGCAGACATTCCGCGAATTCGGTCCAGACGTGGTCCTGCATGCGGCGGCGTATAAGCATGTTCCGATGCAGGAGCTGAATCCGTGGGAGGCGATATATAACAACATCCTCGGCACGCGGAATATGATAGATGTGTCTCTGGAGACCGAAGTCAAGCGCTTTGTCCTTGTTTCAACGGATAAGGCAGTGCGACCGACCAATGTGATGGGCGCGACGAAACGGGTGGCCGAGATGCTGACGATATGCGTGAACGATGATCCCGAACGGCGGTTTATGGCCGTACGGTTCGGGAACGTCATCGGTAGTTCCGGGTCGGTCATTCCTCTATTCCAGGAACAGATCTCCCGCGGCAGTCCTCTGACCGTTACGCACCCCGATGTGAGGCGGTATTTCATGAGCATCCCGGAGGCCGCGCAGTTGATACTGCAGGCCGGCGCCATGGGCAGCGGGAAAGAGATATTCATCCTGGATATGGGCGAACCGGTACGGATTGCCGACCTGGCCCGGGATCTGATCCGCCTCAATGGGCTTGAGCCGGAGCGTGACATTCCCATACAGTTTACCGGTCTTCGCCCCGGGGAAAAACTGTATGAAGAACTGATTACCGAAGGAGAGGGAATTGTCCCCACGAATCACGACAAGATTCTCGTCCTCCAAGGGGAAGAGTATAACTGCGAGGCTCTGAATACACAGCTCGACGAGCTCCTTGTTGTTGCGGATACCTACGATCCCACCGCCATCAAGAAAAAGCTCCATGAAATGGTGAAGGAATACACCCCGCAGGAAGTGTAACTGTTTTGATCATAAGCCGATACTCTATGGGCTACAACTTTCATCAAGGAGTTAGCCATTGAGAAAGCGATACAGACTGATTCTCGTTGCGGGGGCGCGCCCCAATTTTATGAAGATTGCTCCCCTGATGCGCGCGTTGCAGGGGCACCCATCCATCGATGCGGTTATCATTCACACAGGTCAGCATTACGACGAGAGGATGTCGGAACTGTTTTTCAGGGAGCTTGACATCCCGGAGCCGGACATTAACCTTGAGGTCGGCTCCGCCTCGCACGCGGTTCAGACCGCTCGCATCATGGAGCGCTTTGAGGGCGTGTGCCTCGATCTGAAGCCTGACATGGTGATGGTAGTCGGGGATGTCAACAGCACGGCGGCGTGCACGCTGGTGGCCTCGAAGCTGGATATCGAAACGGCGCATTATGAAGCGGGGCTCCGGAGTCACGACAGATCGATGCCGGAGGAGATAAACCGTGTCGTCACGGACGCGGTGTGCGATTATTTTTTCACCACCAGCGAGGATGCCAGCGAGAATCTGATCCACGAGGGCAAACCTGCGGAGCGAATCTTCTTGGTCGGGAATCTGATGATCGACACACTGCTCCGGGTTCGCAGTGGCCTGAAGGATTTGAATGTACGACTTGAGGATCTGGCCGCTGTCAAAAGGGCCGTCGATTTTTCTGAGGCCTATTCCCCGGGTGGATTTGGGGTGGTGACCTTTCATCGTCCCTCGAATGTCGATTCCCGGACCGATCTGGAACGACTTGTCCATATCCTGTGCGCGGTTTCACATGAGATGCCGGTCATATTCCCTGTGCATCCCCGTACGTACGGAAACCTTGAAAAGTATAATCTGATGGAAGAGGTCGGGAAAGCACCCGGGCTTTTGCTGACACATCCTGTGGGTTACTTGGAGTTCATGACGTTGGTGAATTCCTCGAAGTTCGTGATAACCGACTCGGGAGGGATTCAGGAAGAGACAACGGTTTTGGGGATTCCCTGCCTCACGGTCCGGGAGAATACGGAACGCCCTGTCACCATCTGGGAGGGCACCAATAAGTTGATACAGATTGATAAGTTGCCGTACGAGGTTGGCGAGATTCTCAAAGGGAACGGCAAGTGGGGGAAGGTGCCGCACCTGTGGGATGGAAAGGCCGCGAGCCGGATCGTTAAAGTGATCGAAAAGATCATACGTTAAAAGGTGCAGAAATGGGGGAATGACCACTTCACCTGCCCGCCGAGATACGAGAGCTTTAACACTGTCATTTCAAGGAGCATTAGCGACTATAGATTATCGCCATCAAGGTAAAGTCTTAATGATACAGATTTATTAAAACTTCTCCCTTCTATCGGAATGGTAGCATGATGGTCAAAGCGACATTTCTTGATTAACACAGCCCCTATTCTTCTTGAAGAATGTTTTGGAAAGGAGTAGAGAAGATAAGTGTGAAATCGCTCTTTTTATAACCCGCCGCCGGCCTTGAGGAGGTGGTGATATGAGAAAATATAAAAAGATCGCTATGTTATGTGTTGCCGCGTTGTTCGTTGTGTCGGTGGTTCCGATAACCCTGGCTGAAGAGGGGGAAAAGGTCAATATCAATACCGCGTCGATTGAACAGTTGTGCACCCTGAAAGGGATA
>Ga0272443_10004902_pt1 | contig 14211 bp, 13 predicted proteins | sample SSMAcet12_FD_193581 | JGI IMG/M metagenome (GOLD analysis project Ga0272443, IMG submission 193581) | Marine sediment archaeal communities from Little Sippewissett salt marsh, Falmouth, MA, United States - SSM-Acet-12 | ecosystem: Environmental > Aquatic > Marine > Wetlands > Sediment ...
TTCGATCTCCGCCTGTACGAGATCCGCCGTCGCCGGAATCAGCTCAAGCCGTGGTGTTCTGATGGGATCCATGAGTTAAGTGTACAACCTGAACTCCCTGTTTCACGGGGTCTGAAGACACCGTGGCTTACCTTTACGCCTACTCCGGTCGGCACATCGAGACGATCGGCGCTTTGCGGAAAGCCGTTCCGACCGGCCCCGACTTTGGCGCCAGTCCCAATTCGGGCACCCGCCCCGATTGTGATCGGGCCGAGGAGTTGCTTCGCAAGAACTTCCGGGATGACTTGTGCGCAATCGATTCAAGAATAGAGGCCTGCCCCCACGACCACAGGGAACCTGATTGTGTCGGAACGCATGACATTAGGTCGGCGAATCGCTTGACACGCCGACACGCTCGAAAACGTCATACAAGATGTCATAGAGTTCCCGTTGGCTGTCGGACGGTTGAGCGAACAGGTTTCCGAGACTCGCGTTGGAAAGGCTGTCTCTTCCCGAAACCAGATAGATCGTGCCTCGTCCGCATGAAGCACTCGACACCGACACGAAATCGGCTGGTCCAACACGCAGCGTATCTACGGTAGCGCCCACGAGAGAGCGGTTCACGCCATCGGACGATGCGGCGAAGCCGCAAGGTTCTAGAAGCGTATCGAGTCCTGACTTGCTATTCCTTGGGTCTTCGATGAGCACCAGTTTCGCACCACCGTTGATTGCGTACCCGGCCAGCCTCTCTGCGTCTCTCTTCCGTACGGACCCGATGGGATTGATCACCACATAGCTGTGCACCGTAGGAGGCAGCCCTTGATTCTTCGAGTGTGTAACCATCTTGGGTACGAGCCCGATCCGCTGCAGAGCCACGAAGAACGCCTCGAACCGCCTGCTAGGAGGCACATCCATCCCATTGATGATAGGAAGGGGCGAGATCACGGCGTCGCTTAATTCGAGATCCACACAGACTGTGACTCGTTTGACTTCTGCAGCGCATGATGAAGACACCTCGGGATGCAGCGCTCGCGCAGCAAGATTCGCACCACCCCAGCCTGTACAGACACCTGCAAGCAGGAGCAGCACCGCCAAGCCACTGCTGCGGATCAGTATCGCAACAAGAGCGACGCATACCACGGCCACCCCGAGGAGAACGGCTCGATAGGGGAATGCGGGATTCCTGTGGCTGAGGAAGTCGAGCGCTCCCGTAAGGAAGTCTATATAGCCGTCCATGTGAAGCGAGAAGTTTGAGAGGCATGTACTGTCTGAGAAGACCAAAACCCTTCCATGTCCATAAGGAAGAGCGGCAGCCTGAATGAACGCACCGAATGTCGCGTTGAGGCCATAGGCCGAAACAGGGAAGAAGTCCTCAGTGGAGTAATCCACAGTCGCAGCCAGAAGCTCCGTCCCCCGGATCACGGGCCAGCTATTCCATGGTGCGTGTATCGAACAGGATGTTAAGAACTGCAGAGCCTGCATCTGTGATGTAATGGGCTCACGCGGGAAGGACGTGGGCACATGGAGTGACAGGTCTCCCGTGGCCAGGTCATACGTTGCGTCCGAATTGAGCGAGAAGCCGAAGCGGGAGAGCAAGCTGTTCGTGACGGTTGTTGTGCCGAAGACGTTTGTGTGGTCGCCAATCACCAGCAATCCGCCGCCATCTCGCACGAAGTCAACGATCGCATGGATTTCCGACTCCAGGTACGGGACGGTGGGCGTCTTCACAATGAGGATCCCGCACCCGTCGAGGCTAGGCCCCGTGATCCTGGTTGTGATTCGTCTTGTGTCGTGAGCAAGCGACATCCACTGATACATGGAATCGTAGTTGTACACAGAGGCCTTCCCGTACCACTCCGTGTCCATCGGACGCGTCGTGCTCTCCCACTCTCCGTGCGCTTCATCGAAAAGGATCACAGGTTCCGTGTAGGCACCACCAGGGCGGAAGGCGAAGAAGCCTGTCAGGCAGAACGTCGCCAATGCCGCAGTCGCGACGAATGCGATTGTTCTAGGGACGCCGCGCGGTTGAAGCGAGGCGTGCACCTGCCGAGCGAGGGTCTTGCCGGATAGCGAGATCATGCTCCATTGAATGAGGAACAACGGGGCAAGGGATGCGATGGTGATCCCAGGGTGCCAAAACAAGCTTGGGTCTCCCAATTGCATCGCGACAAGGAGAAGGAGGAAGCGGCGTGCAGTGAAGTAGGCCGCCGCGAGGAAGAAGGTTCGAAGAAACGCAGACAGACGGTCCCCGGGTTCGCGGCCGAGATAGATAACAGCTGCAGTACCTGCCAGGGTTACCAGGAAGAAGATGAGGCCGAACTGGTCCCAACTGGAAGCCACGGTGAGCGTTCCGGCCACCGTCGGGACGAATACGGTTTCCCCGGCGGATGAAGCACCGACCCCTATGAGGCGGAATAGCAGCACGTCGAGGAGACTCAGCGCTCGGCTTCCATGAATCGCAGACAGGAAGTTGGTGAAAAGGCCAATCGCAGCCGACTGAATCAAGATCACCACGCCCGTCACGGTAAACGCACCAGGCAAGCGCCCAAGCGCGCGCTTCTTCGTCAGGTTGCCAACTGCGGCGAGTGCCACGAAAATAAGGCCGACGCGTGTTCCCCAATCAACAAAGAGACACGCAAGCGTGCAGCCGATCAGTAGCAGCATCGCACTCAACCCAGACGTACGTTGGCGTGGCGGCACCTCGGTCAGAGCCAGCAAGCCGAAGAGAAGTGCGCCAACGAAGAGCGGGATCCCCGCTGAGACGTTCGGGCTGTGGTAGATCGACGACAGGGCCACCCAGCCAAAGACGGAGAGACCGGACAAGATCCACATAGCCCCTCCCTCAATCATCGGGCTTCTCTCCAATTCTGCCCAGCCATTCGCCGAGCATCTGCACATTCGCTGGAACGAAGTACTCCCTGTTCTCGAGATTGCTGTTCCTCAGGAAGTACGGATCAGCAATGAGAAGGACACCACCTTCTGCCACGCTGCGTGTTGCAACGAGTAAGAAGGCTTCATCGACCACCGTAGCGACATAGAGTTCATTCCACTCCGGGGAGACATCGGCCGGCCAGGCTGACACGAATCGCGGTTGGAGGTCATCGCGTGCAACTTCGAACTGCAAACCGGAGCCGAGAGGCCGGTTCTCAAATCCCGCAGCAAGGGCCGACAGCAGAGGCGCGAGTGCTTCCTGGTTCGGGAACCCCGCAGAGATCAGGAGGTGACCGCCCCGCTCTAGATACGCTAGGTACTCCCCTGTCTCGTTTTCAGACATTCGCCGAACGGGGGCGGTGACAGCGGCGAGGCTGCCGGGGCCCAAGGCATGTGAGAGGATGGGCCGTTCCGTGATGATGGGAATGAATCCTTCCCTCGCGAGGTTGAGGATCAGTCCATCCACCCCGTCCGGTGCAAGTGGCTCTGTGCTCAGAAGGTTGTTGTGGCCAACATCGATCTGAGCCAGATTCGTTGCAGTGAGAGGTGGCTCACACACAGCAGCGCGTGAACCGATGTCGCCGAATTGGAATCCGAGGGCGACTGCCCCGACAAGGAGCAGGGCACCTCCTCCGCGCGAGAATTCGCGCCCCGAGAGCACGAATGCTGTCGCAACAAGGAGAAGCAATGCTGTAACTGCACCGGCAATGCGCGTCCAACCCGGAGGTCCGGCGCAGAGCCACGACATCAGACTGGCAAGGTATCCGTGACTGTGCGGAAGACTTGGAATCTGAAACGCTGATGTGTCACCGAAGAGCGCGATGCGCCCATGCCCGAAATGCTTGGAAGCGGCGAGGAGAAGACCTCCGTATGCTTCGCCACGGTCATAGACGAGATTGCCGAGCAACGCCTGACCGGTATTCTCAGCGTCTCCACGGTCGGAGAAGGCTCGTTCGGCCGTTACGAGAGATCCCCCTGTCAAGGTCGGAGCGATCCAGACGGATGCGCCTACACTCACGGGGAAATGCCGAGCATCGTAAGACAGTCGAAACGGGTGAGCGAACTTGAGCTTCCCGAACCAATTCTCATGGATGGCTACGGCGGAGTCGAATCGCAGCCCCATCCCTGCCGGGGAAAGCAATCCGTTGATGTGATCCATGATTCCACCCAGGTTGGTGTGGTCGCCCATTACGAGAAGCCCCGCGCCGGTGTACACGGCCTCGAGGATCACGGAGATCTCTTCATCTCTGAACGGGGTTCCCGGATTGATGATGATGATTGCGGATGAGTCTTCGAGTATCTCGCTGTTGATCTCAGATACGATCTCGACGTTGAAGCTGTGCGCCTCGAGGTATTCGTCGAGCAAACCGAAGCTTGCTTCATTGAACGCACGTCCCGGATCCGTCTCGGACGGATGCAGCCAAGAGCCGAGCGTACCATGGTCAAGAATGGTGATCGCATCGCCCTGACCCGGATGTTCCCATCCGATGGCCGGTACGAGAGCGACAAAGAACGAAAGCGCCCAGATACCGACCAGGGCGGCCACACGTCTCGTTGCAGGATGGGCTGGGCGTCGCCCGAGTACACACCGAGCGTGGGAACACGGCTCCGGGAGAGCAACGACGATACTCCCGGCGACAACGTACGCAAGGCCGAGAAGCATGCGATATCCCTCACGCACCAGAATTCCCTGAACCCAGACGTGGACCAATAGCAGACCGACCAACACGGTAAGAACGGCTATCTCGCTTCGCATGCTCCTTTGTCGCGCGGTCAACAGGAATCCAACGAGGATAAGGAAACTGATCAATCCTGCCGCCTCCGCTCCCAGGGGCGCGCCGCCAAGAGGTGCCGAAATTGCTCCCGATAGAGCGCGAGAGGACTGATCCGCCAAGGGCTGGATTGACGGAGCAAGAGCGAGCGCGCCGACCACGCAACCCGCCAGGAGAGAACCCCGCGCCAGTGACTCGATGCGCAAGCGAAGCGGAGGGTCCTCCATGAAGAGCGAGAGGCTAGCAAGCCACGCAGCGAACGCCAGCAAGCGCATGTGTGCTGAAGGAGCGATCCAGAGCCCCGCCAAGGAGATCCCCAGCAAGAGCAAAGCGAGCCACTTGCGGGCCTTTACCGCACGTGTTGCGACGAAGAGGGATAACGCCACACAAACAAGCGCGATGAAGACGCGGAGAATCGGGGCTGCCATCGGCAGAATCTGTCCGGCGAGTGCTTGTGTGGCAAGAAGAACGACGATCGAAATGAGCGTTGTGGTGCTACGCTTCCTGATCACTCAGTGCGCACACTTCCATGCCGGATCTTGCTGCAAGCCTGCGCGGGTGGCATTAGAAGAGATGGAGAAGATCCCATTACCAGCACCCGCCGCTTCTGCAGGTGCTACCTCCGCAGGTGTAGTTGCAGGTTGAGCTGCACGTGTAATTGCACGTCGAGCGACATGTGTAATCGCACGTGTAGTTGCACGTAGAGCTGCACGTTGTACCGCACGTCGTGTTGCACGTTGTGCCGCATGTGGCAAGACAGGTGTAGGAGCTTGTCGGACACGAAGCACATGTGTAATTGCACGTTGTACCGCAAGTGGCAAGACAGGTGTAGGAGCTTGTCGGACACGAACTGCACGTATAGCCACACGTGGCGAGACAGGTGCTAGAAGTCGTTGGACACGAACCGCAGGTGCTGCCGCAAGTTATTCCGCTGGTAGGCGTGTAGCACCCTGAGCAAGTGATGCTGCTTGTCGACAACGAACAGCCTGAGCACGTCGTGGCTGCTGTTAGCAGCAGGTTGCACTGAGAACCGCTGGAGGTTGCGAGCTGCAGGCAATTGGAGGTTCCCGACGTGTTGATGCAAAGGAGTCCATCCAGGGTCTGGAGGTTGCCACTGGTGGTGATGGGGGAGCCGGCGCCCGCAATGGCCGGGAATCCTTCACACAATGCGCTGCAGGTGCTGCCTTGCCACGTGGGCACCTGATCGATATCTCCAGCAACCAGCTTGTCCACAAGATAGCTATTGAAGGAAGCGACCATTGTGAACAGCTCTTCTGTCTGCTCGGTCGAGGGAAGGGTTGCCTCAAGCTCTGCTCTAATCTCGTCCCGATTCGCCAAGTAATCCAGTTTCGTCAAACTGGGATGGTTGTCGGCGAGGAAATAGCCGAACGCGAGCGCGTGCACTGATGAATCAGAACCATCGTCAACCCGCGACACGAAGGACGCGAAAGCGAATATAAGATTCTGAACATCCTCGCTCAGGGTGACCTTGGGCGCATCGGTTGCGCAGAATATCGTGTCGAAGTCGTTCTGCGACCCAGAGCAACTCATGGTCAGCTGGGCAAGAAGCGAACCTTGCTGAACGCGCAACGCATTCTCTGCGCGATAGGTGAACAACGGGCTCATCCGAACAGGTTCCTGAGGGGATAGACGGTCGATCAAGATGACACCGGAGACGAGCACGACGACGCAGCCCACCAAGAAGAGGTTCTTCCACCTGCGGAGCGGCATGTGCAACACCTCCGAAACGATGCCTCAGTATACGTAGAAGAAGAGACGTTGCCAATCTAGTTCAGTGAACCAATGAACTAGCAATAGAACACGTTGCATACTGGAGTTGCGCCCAGGTAGGCGTTGCCAGCGGCGCTCCAGGAATGCTCACGTCAAGATGGATCGTGAACTCTCCAGTTGTTGCAGCAGGCGCAGACTGGCACCGCCGCTTCCGTCGACAATCTGCGATCGTCAACCGGATACCGCGCAAACATGGAAGACATTCGAGTCGGCAACCATGGACCGGCTCCGCGAGAAAGGATGGATCTCTCAGCCGAGGAGCAAGGCTTCATCAGTCCGGGTCACGCCTGCAGGCGTCAAGAAGGCCGAGGAGCTGTTTCGGAAGTACTTCCAGCAGTGACGTGCGCAATGAACTCAAGAGCAAAGACCTGCCCCCTCGGCCTTGGGATTCAAGACAACTGGCCTTATCGTGCGATTCTGCGCCACTCACATGCAGTATCCCCCCTCGCCCCCTATCGCGAGAACAGAAGGAGAATCTGCCGATACTGCGAGTGGTCCTCCAGCAGGCTGAATCCAGCGGAGCGTGCAAGCCGCAGCAGAGAACTCGGGTCCCGGAAGTTACGGTAGAACGTGAGAGAACCAGCGCGCCTGAACACGTGACCATCTTGGTATGCGTTGTCCAGCGTGCATCGCTTCAAGATGCTGCTGTCATTGCGCGGCACGATCATCACATAAATGCCGCCACTTCTCAGGTTCCTAGAAGCAGCCGTGACCATTTCCTCTCGGGTGCTCGCGGGTACAACATCAAGCGTGGCCACCGAGTAGACAACGTCGAGTTGGAGGTGCGATCTCTCGAACTCCGATGCAGATTGAACGCGCAACCTGCATCCACCACTGTGTTGCTTCCGAGTGTTCACATATGCACCGATGGTCATACGCTCGCCCTCGAGAAGCTGCGCATGCTCGAGTTGCCGCTTTGTGTCTACGAGGTAGAGTTCCTTATGGGCTGACGACAGGAGATCAAGATGTCGGAGCCTGCCACACCCTTGATCAGCCGCGCGCGGAAGCTTCACACTCATGGCTTTCAGACGTGCAAGGGCAATTGGCACCATCGGACTCGGCCGTGCCGACTGGCCTTGCGCACTGAGTTCCGGTCTGATCTCAGCCACCCAGGTCGATCCCTACCTTTGCACAGAAGGCTGCTAGTTGAGACTTGAATTCCGGGTGGTCTTGAATGGCCTGGATCTCGTCCTCGGTGGCCTGCCCAGTGGCTGCGCGAAGTCTGCGCGCGATCAGCTCGATCCCAACAAGGATGCTGGCAAACGCCAACCACTGCCACGCGAACCGCAATGAGAAGCTCGTGAAATGGCAGATGTGTCCAACAATCGAGTACACCAAGCTGAACACAAACAACAAGAGCACGGCAACCTCTGCGAGCTGGGTTAGCCAGTACTTGGTGATCCGCTCATAGAAACGGACAACCAGGTTCTTGTTAATCTTCATATCGCGATCGGCAGCAAAATGGTAGAAGAGCATGTTCATGCATTTCTCCGCTTGGGAGACTGCGATCTCAATTGCCTCTTCAGGGAGCCTATTGCCTGCGGGGGCTAGGAGCTTGGGGATAATGAAGTCGCCATCGTATCGGCGACGCCACTTCACGAAGTAGCGATCGTAGATGTGATCGTGGATTTCTATCACGTGGACCATCAATTGGGCGATAACGACGCCGCTTGCCAACGCTACGCCGACAACGCCGAGTTCCTTCGCCCACGCGGCCACATGAGGAAGGTGAGTCACTAGCCACTCTCTGTGCGACGAATCAAGGACGAATCGCCACCCGACCCAGAGCGCTGCTGCCCAGATTGGTGATGACCACCATGCGAGCGTTGTCTTGACATCCTGATAAGTGTCAAAGACGGGCTTGAACATGCTCACTTCGCATCCCCCCCCGACCGGATCTGGTTACCATTTGATTGCACATCTCCTTCGAACCACTTCCATGCCTTTTGCTCTGTGCTACCGTGTGCTTCACTTGTTTTCGTTCTTGACTCCCTCATATTTGATACTACCCTCTGTAAGATCTGTTTTCGAATCACGCAACAGCTCGACAGACAAGGTTGTCTCCCAGCTGTGACATGAGCTAGGCGATAGAAGGGCAGCATGTCTCAGCCGGACGCAAGGCTCAGGGCGGCGGGGTCAGATGCTGTATCGAATGTGTCAAGGGCTGCTCACCGCGGTGAGCAGCTTGGGAGAATCTGATTGCCGCTGCTGATTCTCCTGGACCAATCCAGATCGTTGTACGGGATGCTAACCTCATAGATCGCATGGGCAATGACGAGCAACTTCCTGGCTGCAGCTGTCCGGGCTACCTTCTCTGGCTTCCCTTGGTCCTTGAGTCGTAGGTAGATTAGCAACTCGGCAAAGCCGAGTTGCTTGGGAGTTGCCGCGCAACTCCTGTGAAGACGCCTCGTTGTAGCGAGCCGCAGACAGTGGGCTGCGCGATCAGGGCGTGGGAGCGCGACCTTGTTCTTGGTGTCTGCTCTGTTCTACCCGCTAGGCACTGCCACCGACCGTCTAGCAGCAAAACCCGTACGGTCAGATGCTTCCGCAGGCAAGCCGGGGCAAGGGCTCTTGCGCCGCTGCCAGCCGACCGATCATAAACGACCAACTCCATAGGAAAGGAGGCATCACATGCAGTACGGCGTTTGCCCCCGAAGCTCTTCCGAATTGGAACTCCGAACCCAAAAGCAAGGCCGCGTCAGTCCGAGTTACCTCCGAAGGCGTCAAGAAGGCCGAGGAACTGTTTCGGAAGTACTTCCAGGAGTGAACCGCGCCCGAGCGATTCAAGAATGAAGGCCTGCCCCCCCCCGTGGCTTCGCCATTGCTGCCTGATCTGCGTCGAACTGCTCGGTGTACTGCTGATGTCGAGAACACGAGCTGTGGCCACGCGTTCCTTCCTCACTTCATTGCAGACTCACCACACCACGGCGTTGGAATCTAGCCGAGGAAACCCTCCTGCGCTCTACACCAGCCGGTGTCCACACATGTGCATGGCACGTGTTCATCTGTGTGATACAATCCTCTGGGATGGTCAACCGGTGCCATCGTTCGATCGCTCAAGCAAGATCGTTCGTGAGGTTTGCGCTCGATGATCGAATGACCATTTCGCAACACGCAAGCCTTGTAGTACGTTGGGTAGCTACGAAAGGATGTGCGATAGTGAGTGGAGTTAGGGTCTTCGTCGGCTCTGCTGGAAGCGAGCAATCACTCCGTATTGCTGATGCCATCAAGTCGAACCTGGAAGACAGAAAACTCGGTGAAGTGCAGATCTGGAACGAAGGTGTATTCCGTGTTTCAGAGTCAACCATGGAGGGGCTCATTCAAGCTCTCGATCGATTCGAGTATGCAGTCTTCGTGTTCCACCCTGAGGATGTGCTGGTCAGCGGCACGTCTCAGAAGGATGCAGTCCGGGACAACGTTCTCTTCGAGCTGGGCTTGTTTGCAGGAGCGCTAGGACTGCGAAGGACTGCGATCGTTGTGCCGAGTGACTTCAGTGACCTCCGGATTCCGTCCGACCTCTTGGGCATTACTATGGCGACATACGACCGAGCGAGAGCCGAGCGCGATCCACTGGGGGCGCTCGGGAATGCCTGCAACAGGATGCGCGCGACACTAGAGGACGCAGGGCAGCTTCCGCGTGACAGGGGCGAGACTAGGTTGCTCGGAATCTACGATGGCCCTAGAGGCTACTACGAGGCTGCTGTTGAGATGTTGCAGCATGAATGCTGTTCCATTGCACTACTGCAGTACAGCAGCACTCTGATACTTGGTGCGGAAGAAGGGTCAGAAGATGAGGCGCGGTTCTACGAGTTGCTCTTGCGGCAGGCACGCGATTCTGCCGACCTTCACCATATCACCAGCTTGAGCATCTTACAGCAGCATCTTACATCCCGAACGCGGAGCTACCCCGATGTACTCCATGCGCTCAACGAACTTGATCGAGACTCCAAGAACGTCAGAATCCAGAGCAAGCGGCCGTCACGTCCAATAAGGGTGATCTCCGAATCGCATGCTTCTCCAGGAATACCGCTTGAGCTGAGTACAGGTCAAGCCTTCGCAGTTGAGTCAAAGCCTGGATGCATCCAGGCCTTAACTGTCGCGAACATAGGCAGCTCAACATCCTGTGTTCGAATTGCTGGCCCGCAAATGAAGGGCTTGCTGAGAAAATGCGAGAGCTTCTACAGCACTTGTGAGCTGCTTGATTGGCCGACTCTTCTAGATACTCTATCCAAGGCGGGTATCGCATTTGAGTAAGGACATCGCGCACGTCGGGCTGATCCCTGATGGAGCCAGACGCTGGGCCGCGAAGAACGGATGCACTCTTGATGCTGCCTATGATCTCACAATGCGGCATATCGCAGACATAGCAGCACTCATTTTCGATTGCGGGATTCGCACGCTGAGTGTCTACCTTCTTAGTGCTGACAATATCCGCCGACGTACAGAGAGAGAGCTCCGCAGTGTTATCGATGCTGAGACTAGGCTTGCTAGTGAAATCCTTCCCCCTCTGCTTGCCCAGATTGGAGCGAGGGCCAACGTCGCTGGGCAGAAGCCCCTGCTTCCGGATCGCTTCGTTCACGCCTTAGATTCTCTTGAGAGGGCCACCCCCCAAGCTAGAGCCGCCACGCGCACGCTGAACCTGCTCGTGGCCTATGACCCTTGGCTTGAGCTAGATCAGGCAATGGCAGAGGCTAGCTTGGAGCACCCTGCGAACGAGCAGCTTTGGATTCGTGAGGATGTCGATGCAGTTCTTCGCAGTGGAGGCGCCAACAGGCTCAGTGGTTTCCTGCCTCTTCAAGCTCGATACGCTGAACTTCTCTTCCTTGATGATCTGTTTCTTGACTTGACAGCCGAGGGCATCACGTCGGCTCTAGACAAGATTCGAAGACGTCAGCGACGCCTTGGAAGCTGATTCGTCTCCAGAACACCGGAAGCCAGTCATGAGTGACGGCACACCGTTTGCAGGATACCCCCTCGGGTAGTGATCCGCCCGGGCTCTGGGTCGCGTCTCGATACCTGAATGACCACCCTGTTGATGCTCGGACAGCGAGAACGCGTGGCCACGGCGGTCTCCTCCACCCCGCACTCATGCCTCCGAACACGCGAAGGATGTCCCGTACACACTCCTCAATCCTGCGCTTGCTCGCTGAACGGGAGTGCTTCGTAGGTGGCGCCTTCGATCAGGGTGCCCCGATCGCTCATCGGGCCGCCTGCATTCCAGAAATTCACGGGAAGATCGCGCCACGGCTCATACGCCGCCCATGGGAAGACCTCGAAATGCAGGACAGCGCAGGTGTCGCAGGGAACCCACGTTCCAGAAGATCCGGCATGGGCGATCACTTGTCCTGCGGCAACCCAGTCCCCGGGCTCCACCACCGGGATTCCGCTCTGACTTCCAGCACGCTCAACTGACACGTTCCCTTGCGACATCTTCTCGCACGACGCATCTTGCTCCCACACAATTGGCGCCATCCACTCATCTGTGTATATTTCTTTTTCCTACGTGAGGAGGAATACCCTATGGTCACCATTCATGAAGAAAAGCGTACCGTATGGGGAGTATTGCTGGATCTATTCATCGTGTCACCTGCACGAGCATTCAAGCAAGTCTTCACTTCGCTCGGGCAAGGTACATGGGGTATGATGACCGGATTCTTCCAGATCCTAGTGATCCTCCTCTACATGCTCCTTGTGATTCCCCCGCAGATTGTACTCTATGCTCTCTGCATTGCGCTTCTCTGGCCTATTGCGAAGTTCGAAGAGGGCGCTTGCGCGGTTCTCGCAAAGACTGCCGAGTCACTGGAAAGGGGCATCGACTCATTGAAGACGTTCATCGATACAATGCGAGCCAAGATAGATGCTATGAACAAGAAGCTAATGAGCATTGATTTCTCAGGCAAACGACCTCTCTCAAGAGCTAGGTCTGATCGTGAAGTAGACAAAGCCGAGCCTTAGCGGACTGAGCGCGGAATCGTGTCCGGGCGTTGGGGTCTACCATTGGATTTTGTGCGGATGGACGGAGCTGCTCTGGGAACTCGCGAGAAGCGAGTTCCTTTGAAGAAGCACCGGGATCGCTTCTTCCGGTCGAATTCTCAGTAGCTTGGGAGTTGACGTTCGGGTCGTCCGACTCCTGGCCCGATTCTCCGTAGTGATCCTAACGTCTACGGGGGTAGTGTCTTGCCTGCTTGGTGTGCCAAGCAGCTTGTGGTCCGCGGTCCTTGACCGGTCGGCTCTGAAATGCCGCCCCCGTCTCTTTGTGCCGTCTCGTGTTGCCTGGAGGACCCACGACCAAGCTCACTCGATGATCAGTCGTTGCCGTACGGCCTGGACCCCAGCGAGGCCGAACCAGAGGTCGTAGATGCCGGGACCCCACGACGCGATGGTGTCCGCTGGAATCGTCAGGTCGTAGGCGGCGATCTCCGGGTTGTACTTGATCAGGGCGAGGTGGATGACCTCGTAGGCGTCCTGCGGGATGCCGGGAACGACGCGGACGACGGTGAGGACCGGCATGGGGCCTTGGATCTCCTTCCCGAGCGCATCGAGAAGCACGAATCCGATGTGAAGCGGCTCACCGAACAGGAGGATGGCCGGCTCCGGCTGTTCGCCGGCATTGTCCGCAGAGCCGGGGATGCCGAGGGTTTCCGCCTGGGGGTCGAACTGTAGCCTACAGGTGACGGCGTAGGTGACAACGAGTCGAGACGTGTTGCCTGAGCCGTCGGTGGCGCTGACGACGAAGTCATGCCGGCCGATGCGGGCGGTGTCAATCGGTCGGCCGTCGTCTGCAGGAGCACGGGCTGTCACGGTGCCCGAGGCGTCGAACACGCGCCAGTTGGCAAGCACAACCTGGTTCATCAGGTACTCGGACTGGTCAGCCGGGGAGAGGATGGCAATGTCTGGCGGGGTGGTGTCGACAACCTCGACGGTGCGAGCGACGGTGGCCGGATTGCCGGCACAGTCGTCAATGCCGTAAGTCACGATGTAAACGCCGAGGGTATTGGTTTCGACGGCGGTCGAATCGATGGCCAGGTCCAATGGGTCGACACAGCAGGCGTCGGCGGCATCTGCGCCGTGCTCGGTGTATGCGTCGCCCAACTCGACGATCTGCGGATCGGGGCCGATCAACGTGATGACCGGAGGGACGGTGTCGTTCACGATGATCGTCTGCTCGCATGTTGCGGTGTTGGCACAGTCGTCGGTGACGGTCCAAGTGCGAATGATCGTCGTCGGATTGTCACCGGTCGCTGGGCCGTCGGCGTAGCCGGCGTCAAGATCTGGGTCGCAGTTGTCCGTCGCCATGCCGCCGGCGGCGACGAACCCGTCCCACGAGTCGTCGGGCGAGGAAACCAGGTTGATGCACTGGACCGTTTCGGTCGGCGGGCAGACGGTGATCAGCGGATCGGTGGTGTCGTTGATGAGGATCGTCTGCTCGCATGTTGCGGTGTTGGCACAGTCGTCGGTGACGGTCCAGATGCGGATGATCGTTGTCGGACAGGTTCCAGACGGGGCACTGTCCTCGTAGTCGGCGTCGAGATCCGGATCGCAGTTGTCGGTCGCTGCGCCACCGGCGGCGACGAACCCGTCCCACGAGTCGTCGGGCGCGGAGACGAGGCCGATGCACTGGACCGTTTCGGTCGGCGGACAGTCGGTGATCAGCGGATCGGTGGTGTCGTTGATGAGAATCGTCTGCTCGCATGTTGCAGTGTTGGCGCAGTCGTCGGTGACGGGCCAGGTGCGGATG
>Ga0272443_10004903_pt1 | contig 14210 bp, 13 predicted proteins | sample SSMAcet12_FD_193581 | JGI IMG/M metagenome (GOLD analysis project Ga0272443, IMG submission 193581) | Marine sediment archaeal communities from Little Sippewissett salt marsh, Falmouth, MA, United States - SSM-Acet-12 | ecosystem: Environmental > Aquatic > Marine > Wetlands > Sediment ...
CCTCCGGCTCGGTGGATTACCGGGTCAAGACCGACTGGAACCCCGCCACCCCGACCCCGACCCCCTCGGCGACGCCGACCTCCACCCCGACCCCGCCGCCCACGATCCCCCCGACCCCGCCGCCGACAATGACCCCGACCCCCGCTCCCACCGCCACCCCGCCGCCGACAATGACCCCGACCCCCGCTCCCTCGGCCACCCTAGCGCCAACCGCGACCCCGACCCCCGCACCAACCGTGACCCCGACGCCGTCGGTTACGCCCACGCCTTCGATTACGCCCACGCCTTCGATCACGCCGACGCCATCTATAACCCCCACACCGTCCATTACCCCCACGCCTACGGCGAGCCCGACGCCCTCGGTCACGCCGACGCCCACCGCGACGCCGGAACCGACAATCACCCCCGCCAGGACCCCGGTCATCGCCCTCTCCCTGGCGGCCCGGGTCTTCCTCGAGGGGCCCTATGACGCGGTCTCCGGCGAGATGCTGACCACGCTGCGGGACAACGATTACCTCCCCCTGATCTCCCCCTACGCCGACGAGCGGGAAGTGGCCGCTATCCCCGCGAGCGCCGTGGACTGGGTCTATCTCGAACTCCGCGAGACCTCCGACGGACCGGCGGTATCCGCGCGTTCGGCCTTCCTGGCTGACGACGGGATCTTGCTGGACGACAACGGGCAGGAAGAGGTGCTGATGCCGGACCCGACGGAGGGAGCGGGAGGAAACTTCTACATCGTGGTTCGCCACCGCGACCACCTCGACGTGATGAGCGCCTCCGCCCACTGGCTGGATACTTCCGGGGCCGTTGTTTATGATTTCAGTTCGGGCCCGGACCGGGCCTGGGGGACCTCTCCGCTGAAGGAACTCGCCACCGGTCTTTACGGCTTCTTCACCGGCGACGCCGACGGCAGCGGAGTGGTGGACAGCCAGGACCGGGTCCTGATATTCAGCGACCGCGGCCAGGTCGGCTACCGCGACACCGATGTCGATCTCACCGGGGTGGTGGACAGCCAGGATCGCGTCCTCACCTTCGGCAACCGGGGCCGGGTCTCGCAGGTGCCGTGAGAATGGGGAATGCGGAATTAGGAATTGGGAATGCGGAATTATGAATGCGGAATTAGGAATTAGGAATTGGGAATGCGGAATTGAGAATGGGGAATGCGGGACAATGCGGAATTGAGAATGCGGGATGTGGGACAATGCGGAATTTAGAATGTGGAATGCGGAAATGTGCTTACTCTGGCGTCGGGAAATTCCGCATTCCCAATTCCCAATTCCGCATTCATAATTCCGCATTCCGCATTCTGAATTCCGCATTCTCCGATTTCCCTCTATCGCGGAAGGAGAGGGAACGCCAAAGTGATATGAAAAATGCCGGCCGGCGGGCTTTGCCGCCCAATCGGCCGGGGAGGAGAGCGGATGAAAAGAAATTCGATTATCCGGGTATTAGCTTGTCTGATGGTCTTCAGCCTGGCCCCGGCGGCCTTCCCCGAGGCCTCGGACTACACCACGCTCTGGACCATCGCCAACCGGCGGGTCGAGAGCGACAGTTATTACTTCGACATCCTGCTCACCTTCACCGGCGAGCCCGAGAACTTCAAGGTCGGAGAACTCTCCTTCTGGATTACCTACAACGAGGAAGCCCTCGACAAGGCCTCGATGCAATTTTCCGGTTACGACTGGTATGGCGATCTAGCGGTCTATAGTGACTGGTTTACGAAAATCGGTCCTTTCACGGTTGAATTCCGCAGCGACCAGGAGATCCATATCGCGCCCCACCCGGTTTATGCCGATAACCTGATGATCGATACCACCCTTCTGGGGACGCAGTATGCGGACTTCGGCTACACCGCTGGCCTGCTGCCGCTGACCGCGGCCGACGGGCCATCTCATTTCTGCACGGTCAAGTTAGATATCATCGACGACTCCAAACCCTTCGGGGTTGGCTGGAACCTGGATAACTGGGGCCTCTCCCGGATTATGCCCGACAGCGAGCCGGAGAACATCACCGCCTACGCCTCCTTCGAGATGGAATTTACCCCCACCCCTTCCCCACCTCCGACCGCCACTCCACCGCCGACGATTCCGCCGACCCCGCCCCCCACGGTCCCGCCGATCGCGACCCCGTCCGCGGCGCCCACCTCCACGGTTCCCCCCGCCGCCACCCCGACTCCGGCCCCCGCTCCGACCTCGATTCGCCTGGTGGTGGACTGGGACGATTACAGCGGGGACGGCCGGACCGACATCGCTGTCTATGTCCCCGAGACCGGGGTCTGGAACATCCGTGGGGTAACCGAGGGCCTGGTCTGGGGAGGGGAGGAAGGGGACGTCCCGGCCCCCGGCGATTATGACGGTGACCTCCGGGCCGACCTGGGGATCTTCAACCGGGTCAGCGGCCAGTGGAAGTTCATCAAGACCACCGGTGAAGTGATCACCACCGGTGTGCAATGGGGCGTCGCCGGAGACCTGCCGGTGCCGGGTAATTACACCGGCGACGGGACAACCGACCTGGCGGTCTGGCGGCCGTCCACCGGCCGCTGGTACATCCGGGACATCACCACCGCTCATTGGGGATGGCCGGGAGACATACCGGTCCCCGGGGACTATGACGGCGACGGGACTACCGACATCGCGGCCCTGCGCCCCTCCAGCGGAATCTGGTTTGTCCGGGGGATCGGGAATCGCAGATGGCACATCCCCGGCGACGTGGCGATGCCGATGGACTTTGCCGGGGACGGAACGACCGAGCTGGGGGTCTACCGCCCCTCCTCCGGAATCTGGTGGATTCTGGGGCTGAAGGAGAGCTACCCCCAGGACTTGGCGGTTTTTCGCTGGGGCGTGCCGGAGCGGGGCGACATCCCGGCGGTGGGGGATTTTGACGGGGACGGGGCGGCCGACCCAACTTGCTTCCGTCCGGGCGAAAACCAGTGGTATATCTATTCCTCCTCCGGTCCTTACTATGCCGTCGGTTTCTCCGCCCAAACCACCGACTCAATCGTCACGGGCGCGACCTCGTATTGATAAGGGAGGAAATGACGAATATCGAATATCCAATATCCAATTTTGGAGGTTTGTAGCCCACCTCTTTAGAGGTGGCCGAGCAAGGGCCCGCCCCAGAAGAGGCGGTCCACGAGCCGTGGCCGGGCAAGCCCGGAACATAGCCAAACCAAACAACAGGAAAATATGAAAAACCGACTCACATTAACCATTATTGCCGTTCTTTCCCTGACAATCTTTTCCTGCGCCAAACCGCCGCCCGAGGAAAAGAAAACGCCGGCCGCTCCGGCGGCGCGCCGGCCCACCCCCGCGATCACGACGACGGAGGCGATACCCGCCTCGCGACCGGAAGAGCCTGTTGCCGAGGCGGTCAGCGAGGAAGAAACCGTCCGCCCGCCCGCCCGGGCCCCGGAGGCCCGGCCCGAGACGGAAGTGGGAGACGGGGTGGTTCGGATCGGAACGTTATCCGTCGCCGCGGGAACGGACAACCCGGGGACCGCGGGCGGCGCGGCGATGACCTGGGACGAAGCCGTCGCCTGGGCCTCTTCGCTAAATTGGCGGGGAAAGACGGACTGGCGCCTGCCCACGGATCGCGAACTTAAAGAGATCTATGAAAACGCCGACCGCCTCGGTCGCTATGAACCGGGAGAATACTGGACTTCCACCCTCCACCCCCGGGTCCCCGACCGGGCGGCGGTGACAGTCAGTTTAGAACACGGCAAGACCCGTTACCGGGACAAGATCGAGGCCCATCTCATTCGCCTTGTCAGGCCGTGAGAATGCGGAATTTAGAATGCGGAACTGAAAAATGCGGAATTTAGAATGCGGAATGCGGAACTGAAAAATGCGGAATTGAGAATGCGGAATTGGGAATGCGGAATGCGGAACGATTTTTCGTGGGGACTGATTCAGGCGAAGCGCCTTCCGCATTCCGCATTTCGTATTCAACGGGTCCGAGGCGAAGGGACTTCCGCATTCCGCATTCCCAATTCCGCATTCAGTGGCGAAGGGATTTCCGCATTCCGCATTCCCAATTCCGCATTCAGTGGCGAAGGGATTTCCGCATTCCCCATTCCCAATTCCGCATTCAGTGGCGAAGGGACTTCCGCATTCCGCATTCCCAATTCCGCATTCAGTGGCGAAGGGATTTCCGCATTCCGCATTCCCAATTCCGCATTCAGTGGCGAAGGGGTTTCCGCATTCCGCATTCCCAATTCCGCATTCAGTGGCGAAGGGATTTCCGCATTCCGCATTCCCAATTCCGCATTCAGTGGCGAAGGGATTTCCGCATTCCGCATTCCCAATTCCGCATTCAACGGGGCCGGGGCGAGGGAGCGGGCTATCGGCGGTAAATTTCCCTTCGGTGGCCTACGCGAAGAATCAGGATACCGTCTTTCTCGCGTTCAAAGATCAGTCGGTAATCGCCGATCCGGAAACGATAAGTCGCTGGTGGCGCAAGGGTGGCGATATTTTTGGCGAAAGCCAGAGGATCGTCTTGCGAAAGATAAAACTCCAGTTTTTTGATAATTCTCTTCTGGAAGGCGGGAGAGAGCTGCAAAAATTCTTTTTCCGCGATCCGGGTGAAGTCGTATCGGATCATTTCAAGCCAGCTCTCGCTTTAACCGCCTCTCCGCTTATCCTGCCGGATCGGCGGGATCTATCGAGAGAATCAAGGAAACCAGGGTTTGCCGCTTCCATATCTTCTTCGATTTCTTCCAGCATATGCTTGTCAAGCAGAAAAGCCAATGTCCGGCCCTTATCATCAATCAGGCGGACAATTCCTTTCAGGGGAAAGGGAAGTTTGTCTTTCTTGGAGCGGTCGAGAAGAAAAACTTGTTCCTCGGCTAAGTTTTTCAGCAAAGAACGGCTCATCTCATCACCTCAAGGGTTTAATCCCATCAATTTGCCAGGTTTTATCGGCACTCTTGATTTTTCAATCGCAACCGGAATGCTTGATTCTTAAAACCGCAGCATCAAAAAGCTAACACAAAATCGGGCAGGTTTCAAACTTAAAAGCGAATATCCAAGGCGAATATCCAATATCGAACCGCAGAATTTCGAAGTGACCTTGTCCCGGAGCCGGGGGATGAGGGATGAATCAAGAGCGGATAACATTCCCGGAGAAGTCGATGGTTACCCCGGCGGCTTGAAGGAAGTTAAGGCCGAGCAAACCCTCGACGCAGCTTTCGGGAGGGAGATTATGGCAGATCGCGTCCATCTTTTCGATTTCGATGCCGAAACACCGGAAGCAAGGAATCCTGATGATCGGGGTAAAGACCACTCCGCCGGCGGTGGTGATTTCAATATGACGGGTGGCCCGGGAGGGGTTGAGGCCGATGGCCAGAGCGCTCTCAATGGAGATCATCGTGAAGGAAGCGCCGGTGTCCACCGCGAGCTTGACAAACAGGGATCTCGGGCCGTGAACAAGCTCGGCCTTGCAGAGAATGACCCCCGGCGCCGGGTCAAATCGGAATTCGCCCATCGATCAGACCCCGGCGGCAAAGGCCGCCGCGTATCCCTGGGGGAGCGTATCCTCGGAATACTCAACCAGGATATTGCGCTTGCGCCGGAGGGGGCGGAGTCTTTTATAGATCTCGTCCCGGTGCGGGCTGTGGGCGATGAGTCTTCCGGAGATCGGGGTGGTGGTGGGGCGGTCAACCTTATCCACGGCGATGAGCAGCCATTCGCGATCAAATTTCTTCTTAATGCCGTCAATATCTTCCGATTTCATATTCTCCACCTTTCTCCTGTTTAATAAGAACATACATCAGGAAGAAACGAAAATCAAGCGGGAAAGACAGAGCCAGAAAAGCGAATATCCAATATCGAATAACGAATGTCGAATGTAGAAGTGGAAAAGCAATACTGAAAAATGCGGAATTGAGAATGCGGAATGCGGAATTTTGCAAATGCGGAATTGGGAATGCGGAATGCGGAACTGAAAAATGCGGAATTCGAAATGCGGAATGCGGAATGCGGAATTGTGATTAGTACGGCGGTGGGTAATTCCGCATTCATAGTTCCGAATTCCGCATTCTCCGGGGCCGAGGCGCGGGGAGGGGGGCTGCCCGAAAATCAGCCACCGGTCGAAATCGGGTCAGCTTCATCCAACAATCCGCTCGTCAAAAAGGAAAGAAAAATAATTGTCCCAAGCTCGTAATTTCCTAAACCCGAAAGAATTACACCACATAACAGAAAAGAACAACCGGGAGGAGGATTATGGCACAGGATTTGCGGTAATTAATGGAAGATGGTATTGCGGAGGCAAAAACAACCGAAAATTTTTTGCTCGGCAAAAAATTTTAAAAGGAGGTGCGGTATGAAGAAGTTATTGGTACTGGCGGTGGCGGTGGGTTTCCTGCTGGGATTCGGCGGAGCGCTCTTCGCCCAGCCGGCGGGGACGATGTACACCCTGGGAGACATTTATTACTATCTCCTGGAAGGGATGGAGGCTGAAGAAGGAGGAAGCCTCGAGCCCCCGGCGGGGGCCGTCCCCGGGGACACCCGGTTCAAGACCCTGAAGCAGATCTACGAAGGGATCGAGGCCGAGTTCGGCAAGATCAGCACCACGGCGGAGAACGTCGAGGAAGGCGTCACCTTCTGGTCCACCGACACCGCCGCCTGGGGCGTCCAGACGGGGACGCTCGCCGCGGGAGGCGGCCTGCTCAAGACCGGGCAGATTACCAGCTACCGGACCGGGGACGATGGTACCTATCAGAAGGGTACCGCAAAATCCTACACCGATAATGGTGATGGGACCATAACCGACAATGTAACCGGTCTGATGTGGGCCAAGGACGGAAATGGAGCCGGATGTAATAACGGCGCCACTTTAACCTGGAATGCCGCCATAGATTGGGCTGAGGGGCTCACTTTTGCCACCCATTCTGATTGGAGATTACCGAACGCGGTTGAAATAATGACGTTAATGGTCGAAGACGCAGGCCAAGGAGCGCCTTATATCAACACAACGTACTTCCCAAACACCGTCTCGGACGACTATTGGTCCTCTACCTCGCGCCCGAGCAATACCGACAGCGCCCTGTGCGCGAACTTCAGCAACGGCCTCCTGGACAACTACAATAAGACCAATAGCACCTATGTCCGGGCCGTCCGCGGCGGCGAGTAGTCGTCGAATTGGCACTTTGACCCGTCCCGTCCCCGCGGATGCGGGGACGGGACGGGCGAATAATTTTGGAATTTGAAAAAAGGATATGAGCGGCGGAGACGCAAAAAATAATGGCCTGAATCCCGGTTCAAAAAGGGTTGAATCCGGGAGCGATCACTCCGGGGGAGATGATGTGAAGCATTCACCCGGGGCGAACCCCGTCGATTGCGGCGGGGAGCCTACGGCTACTCGGCGTCCTTCCCACCCCATTGAGATAGGCTTGATTACAAGCCATCTCACGGGGCAGGCTTCCGAAGTAAGGAGCTTGCCCGGTTTGATGGCGAAGCCTATCCAACCGGGTATGAGAGATCAGGAGCAGCTTACCTTTAACTTCAAGGATAGCTCTCCGGAGGCCCCCCACCACTTTTTCCAGAATGACCAAAGCAAGCCCGAAGCGAAAAAGGCAGAAAAAGTGGTGGGGGGAGAAAGTGGAAGGACAAACACGGTTTCGGACAACTATTGGTCCTCTACCTCGAACCCGAACAATACCGACAACGCTTTGAACGCGAACTTCAACAACGGCAACCTGAACAACAACAATAAGACCAATAGCAACTATGTCCGGGCGGTCCGCGGCGGCAAGTGCCTGACGTCTGTGCCGCTCTATCCTTCGCGCCGCGGGGATATTTTCAGTCTGGAGAATATCCACGCGGCGTACCTTAAATGCCGGAGAAGAAAAAGAAATACCGCCAACGCGCTGAGATTCGAGCTGAACCTGGAGGAAAACCTGCTCGATCTCCAAGAGCAGCTGATTAAAAGGACCTATCAGCCGGGCCGCTCGATCCTCTTTGCCGCCACCAAGCCGAAGCTGCGGGAGATCTTTGCCGCCGACTTCGGCGATCGGGTCGCCCACCACATCCTGGTGTCCGAGCTGGAGAAGATCTGGGAGCCCCGGTTCATCTCTGATTCCTACGCCTGCCGGGAAGGGAAGGGGATCCACGGGGCCTCGCTGCGGGTGCGCGAGTTCATCCGCCGGGTCTCCGCCAACGGGACCCGGCCGGCTTACTTCATCAAGCTCGATATCCGGAACTTCTTCAATTCCCTGAACAAGAACATCCTCTTCGACCTGATAAGAAAGAAGGTCTCCGACCCCGAACTTCTCTGGCTGGCCGGGATCATCATCTACCACGACTGCACCGAGGATTACCTCCCCCGGGACCGGGAGAATCTGCTCCGCCGGGTCCCGGCCCACAAGAGTATGTTCTCCCAGCCGAAGAACAACGGGCTGCCGATCGGCAACCTCTCCAGCCAGTTCTTCGCCAATGTCTATCTCGACCGGCTCGACCAGTTCGTCAAGCGGGAACTGAAGTGCCGATATTATCTGCGTTACGCCGATGACTTTGTCCTGATGAGCGAGAGCGCGGAGCAGTTAGAGTGCTGGGCGGGGGAGATCGGGGAATTTGTCCGGGAGAGGCTGCGGCTCGAACTCCACCCGAAGAAGATCGGTCCGGTCCCGGTGAGCAACGGGGTGGATTTTCTCGGCTACGTCATCCGGCATAACTACGTCCTGGTCCGGAGAAGGGTGGTCAACAACCTCAAGGCGCGCCTGAACTGGTTCCGGGAGAAGCTGGTCTCGCCGCTCGGCCCGGATTATCTCCGCTTCCGCTACGACTATGGCCTGCTCGATGGGCTCTTTAACTGTCTCAACTCCTACCTGGGGCATCTCAAATGGGCCAACTCCCACCGGCTGGTCCGGGCGCTCTGGGAGAGGTACGACTTTCTGGATCAGTATTTCCGGATCGAGTTCTCCACCCTCTCCCTGGAGAGAAGATATCCGCTGCCGAAAATATATAAAAACCTCCCCGCCCAGTACGAGAACATCCTCTCGGTCTTCCCTGGTTACCTGGTCTTTTTTCAGGTGGGAAACTTCTACGCCCTCTACAATACGCAGTCGAGGCTGGGCAAGGAGTATTTCGGGCTCAAGGTGATGAAGGGAAAGGGCTGGGGAGGGGAGAAGGCGGGGTTTCCGCTGGTCGCCTGGCCGAAATACTCCCGGCTGGCGATGAACCGGCTGCTGCCGTTCGTGGAAGTCCGGGAGAGACCGGCATTTTCGCCGGGAGAGCTGCGGGAACGGCTCCCGGTCGGGGCCTATCTCCCCCCGGCGCTGGCGGCCTGAGTTATGGCCTAGTATGAAAGTCTGCCGATCTACAAGCAGGCGCTCGATTTAACGGTCTGGATGGAGAAGACGGTGCGGGAATTTCCCCGCTACCACAAGTACACCATCGGGAGCGAGCTGAGGGAGAAGACGCGGCGGGTAACGGTCCTGATTGCCCGGGCCAACGTGAAGAAGGAGAGAAGGGAGCTGCTGTTGGATATCCGGGAGAAGCTGGAAGAGCTGAAGATAATGATTAGGATCTGTAAGGAGCTGAAGGTATTCAAGAGCTTCAAGTCCTACGAATTCGCGGTGAGGCAGGTGGTGGAGATCGCGAAGCAGAATGAGGGCTGGATCAAGGCGGGGAAGTAGGAGGGAAGACGAATAATCAATAACCAATATCCAATATCGAATTTCGAAGTGAAGGAACCCCGAAGGGGTTCAACATAATAGCCCAGGGTGCAACCCTGGGATAAAAACGGCAAACACCGATCACCCCACCCCAACGGGGTAGCTGGCCCTGTCGTAGACCCTGAGTTTACCGAAGGGAACGAAGTTGAAGGGCCACATCACAGCCCGGCGACCTGTCCGGCTTTAGACGGAGAATCGCCGGGATAGCTACCATAAAAATTGGGCAAACTTCAAACTAAAGCAGCCAGAAAAATTCAATGAGGGTGAAAGTTAAAAAGCTCGGCAAGCTGTCCGTTTTCGCGGGAACGGCCCTGGGTTTACTGGCGGTTTACAGCCCGGCCCGGGCGTCGATATCCGGCCGGATGGGATCGGATTGCCGGGAAGGTATTTTGGCCGCTCCCGTTTCGTTTCTCAATGCGGAAGACCCCGGTTTCGCGAGGTGTTTCGGCGTTGCTGGGAAGGTTGGCGGGATATTGCCGGGCCAGAGCCACGCCTGGGGGGAGAATGTCGGCTGGATTGATTTCCGGTCGGCGGAGGCGGATCTGCGGGTGGGGGGGAATATCCTGGCCGGGTGGATCCGGGTCGAGAACCTGGGCTGGGTCCACCTCGGCAACGGACAGCCGGCGGATGGCCGGAGTTATTCCAACCGGCACGGGCACGACTACGGCGTCAATAATGACGGCCGGGGCAACCTTTCCGGCTGGGCCTGGTCGGAGACGGTCGGCTGGATCAGCTTTGACGGCGTGGCGATCGGCGGGGATGGAACGTTTTCCGGCTGCGCCGCCTCGGAAAATGCCGGGCGGATCGAGTTTCAGTCCGATGACTCGGCGGGGTACCTGGTAAGGACCGATCCCTATCCCTGGAAGGGGATCGGGAGAGGCGTAGCGGTTCGGGCGGGGAACGGGGGGAATCCGGGGGGCGGGGAAAGCATCGGCCTCTCTCCCACTGCCTCCAAGTTCACGGTTCCCTCGCCTAAATCGCCGTTTTATTCCCCGGCGCTTGGGAAGGAGCGGATCGAGAACGAGCCGGTTCTGAGATTGTCGGACAGCGGCGGGCGGTTATTCCGGACGATACTTGATCGGTCCCGGCCAAGTCGCGGCCCGCCGGGGAAGGAAAACATCGAATCATTAACCGACCGTTTCCCGCGTATTTATTCAAACCCGGCTTTTGCTTAGGCCGGGTACTTTTTTTAACAGCGAATATCCAATATCGAATATCGAATAACGAATATCGAAGTGGAAAAGAAATGCGGAATTAGGAATGCGGAATGCGGAACTGATTTAATGCGGAATTGGGAATGCGGAATGCGGAATGACGATGTGGGTCGGGAATCATAAGTTAGCTTGGTTTTTGCTATTGGTCGGCGCACTCGGTTTCTGCGGTTCCGCCGCCGCGGTCAATATCGACTCCACCTACAAATGGGCCTGGGGGGAGAACGCGGGATGGCTTGACTTCAGTCCTTTCCAGGGCGGGGTGACGGTCCACGACACCTATCTGGAAGGCTACGCCTGGGCGGACAACATCGGCTGGGTGAGACTCGGCGCCGGCGGCGGCCCTTACGCCAACACCGGCCCCGGAAATTACGGGGTGAACAACAGCTGCGGCCTCCTCTCCGGTTGGGGGTGGAGCGAGACGGCGGGGTGGATCGACTTCGACCCGGCGGGGTCGCGGGTAGAGGTCGATGATGAGGGGAACTTCTCCGGCTCCGGCTGGAACGACAACATCGGCTGGACCAGCTTCAGCGGGCAGGGCGAGGTTGACTACCGGGTCAAGACCACCTGGCTCCCCCCGGTGGGGAACATCGATCCCACAGATCGCTGGGCCTGGAACGAGAACGCCGGCTGGTTCGACTTCCGGCCGCCCGAGGGCGGGGTAACGGTCCGGGACGGTTACCTGGAAGGCTGGGTGCTGGCGGCTAACATCGGCTGGGTGAACGTCGGCAACGGCGAGGGGCCGTACCCCAACACCGGGCCCGACAACTACGGGGTGAACAACAGTTACGGCAATCTCTCCGGTTACGGTTGGGCGCGCAACGCCGGCTGGATCGACTTCGACCCGGAAGGTTCCCAGGTGGTGATCGACGATCAAGGGAACTTCTCCGGCTACGCCTGGAACGATAATATCGGCTGGACCAACTTCAGCTCGTTGGGCGAGGTGGATTACAAGGTCAAGACTGACTGGACGCCGCCGCCGACCCCGACGCCGTCCGTGCCTCCCACGCCCACGAACACTCCAACCCCCTCGGTCACGCCGACTCCTTCGGTGACCCCGACGCCCAGCATCACCCCGACGCCTTCGGTGACACCGACCCCGTCGATTACGCCCACGCCCTCGATCACCCCGACGCCCTCGATCACGCCGACGCCCTCGGTCACGCCGACTCCCTCGGTGACCCCGACCCCGGTGCCGGGGGAGGGGAACATCGACGCGGTGGACAGGTGGGCCTGGAGTGAGAACGCGGGCTGGGTGGACTTCCGGCCGGCGGCCGGAGGTGTGACGGTAAGCGACGACTACCTGGAAGGATATGTCTGGGCGGCGAACATCGGGTGGGTGAACGTGGGGAACGGCTCCGGTCCCTACGCCAACACCGGGCCTGACAACTACGGGGTGAACAACAGTTACGGCAACCTCTCGGGCTACGGGTGGAGCCGCAACGCCGGCTGGATCGACTTCGACCCGGAAGGTTCCCGGGTGGTGATCGACGATCAAGGGAACTTCTCCGGTTACGCCTGGAGCGATAACATCGGCTGGACCAACTTCAGCGGCCAGGGCGAGGTGGACTACAAGGTGAAGACCAGCTGGACACCTCAACCGACCCCGACCCCCTCGATCACCCCGACGCCCTCGGTAACGCCGACGCCGACAGTGACCCCCACGCCCACGGTCACCCCGACGCCCAGTGTCACCCCGACGCCTTCGGTGACCCCGACGCCGAGCGTGACGCCTTCCCCGTCGGTGACGCCGACGTCGACGCCGTACTTCAGCGCGGTGCTGGAGAACTTCAGTTTCGAGGAGGAGCCCGACCTGGTCTTCTGGACGGTCTCGTCGACCAAGACCGAGAAGAGCGACAGCTACGCCATCGACGAACACTATTCCTGCGTTTTCCAGGATCCGACCGCGTTGTACGCGGGGAGGTACGCCATCTCCAACCTGATCACGGTGGCCGAGAACAATCTCTACGAGTTCTCCGGGTACTTCCTGGTGGAGAACGGGGGCGCCGGGGTTATCGGGGACACCTGGCTGCGGCTCCGGGTCCATTGGCACGGGGAGGATTTCGGGGAACTGTCCGCCTATCCCGGGCAGATCGGGTGGCAGCTGTCGGAGTTCGACGCCTGGGAGAAGGCGTCATACAGCCGGGTGACGGCCCCGGACGGCGCTTTTTACGCGAGCCTGAAGATTGACGCCCGGGAAGACAACGAGCCCGATAACGACGTTTACGTGGATTATTTCTCCTTCGGCGAATTTATTCCGAGCCCGACCCCGTCCGCTTCCCCGACGCCGACCGCGTCCCCGACCCCGGTGCCGGGGGTGGGAAACATCGACCCGACGGATAGGTGGGCCTGGAGCGAGACCGCGGGTTGGGTGGACTTCCGGCCGGCGGCGGGTGGGGTGACGGTGAGGGACGAATACCTGGAAGGGTACGTTTGGGCGGCCAACATCGGCTGGGTGAATATGGGCGGAGGGGATGGGCCTTATGAAAACACTGATGACACCGATTACGGGGTGAACAACAGCTACGGCAGCCTCTACGGCTACGGCTGGAGCGAGACGGCGGGCTGGGTGAACTTCAGTGGCGGCGACTATCCGCGAAGGGTGGTGATCGACGGTGAGGGCAACTTCTCCGGTTACGGCTGGAACGCTAACATCGGCTGGACCAACTTCAGTTCCCTGGGCGAGGTGGACTACAAGGTCAAGACCGACTGGACGCCGCCGCCGACCCCGACGCCCAGTGTCACCCCGACGCCGAGCGTGACCCCGACCCCCAGCGTGACCCCCACGCCCAGTGTTACCCCCACGCCGACGCCCTCGATCACGCCGACGCCCAGCGTCACCCCGACGCCTTCGGTGACGCCGACCCCGTCGATTACGCCCACGCCCTCGATCACGCCGACGCCCTCGATCACGCCCACCCCCTCGGTCACCCCGACGCCCTCGGTCACCCCGACGCCGGTGCCGGGAGAGGGGAACATCGACCCGACCGACCGGTGGGGTTGGGGGGAGAACGTCGGCTGGTTCGACTTCCGGCCGGCGGCCGGGGGTGTGACGGTTTACGATGACTACCTGGAAGGCTACGTCTGGGCGGCGAACATCGGCTGGGTGAATGTCGGCAACGGCGGGCCTTACTTCAACACCGGGACCGGGGATTACGGAGTGAACAACAGCTACGGCAACCTCTCGGGCTATGGCTGGAGCCGCAACGCCGGCTGGATCGACTTCGACCCGGCGGGGTCCCAGGTGGTGATCGACTCCGAGGGGAACTTCTCCGGCTACGCCTACAACGAGAACATCGGCTGGACCAACTTCAGCTCGCTGGGGTCGG
>Ga0272443_10004904_pt1 | contig 14210 bp, 14 predicted proteins | sample SSMAcet12_FD_193581 | JGI IMG/M metagenome (GOLD analysis project Ga0272443, IMG submission 193581) | Marine sediment archaeal communities from Little Sippewissett salt marsh, Falmouth, MA, United States - SSM-Acet-12 | ecosystem: Environmental > Aquatic > Marine > Wetlands > Sediment ...
CAGGAATATGACACAGATTTTAATCGTTTGAGTCTCATGTATCCTCATTTCTTCAGTACTATTTAAATATGTTGAATTGTATTTTTCCAGTAATACCAGTTTTTGGAAATTCTATAACACTTGAAGCAGAATCTGCTGATTCATTTAATTGTTAAAAAGCCCGAATAGCACGCACTTTTTTGAACCATTCCGCAAGGGGATAATCTTTAATTCCACTATCGAAGGACTGGCACCATGCAAGAGTACCATTACCTGTAGAACTCCAGTAGTAATCCAGGGCAAAAACACTCCCGCTATTTGCTGTTGCTGTGGCATCAATGGTTGATCTGTTTTTATACATCAAATCCAACTCATATTTGGTAGGAAGGTACCAATCACCATACGTTATACCGTTTTGGTCAACAGAATAATTGGCACATACTAATGCAGCGTAGTCAGCATCGTGGATGATTCCCCTATCCTCATCGGAAATTATCAGCATTGTATTCATTTCGCCACCATATAAACCATCTGACGATGCATGCGGATCTCCACCGTTAAACCACATTACACCGCTACCTTCATACTGATCTTCTTTGGCACATACCAGACCGTGGTGCCCTGTTTCGTCAACCCAAAACACAACGCCTCCTTGTGCAAAATCGCCAATGGAATAGCCAATAACTGAAGTTATATCACTACGAACCTGTGCGATAGAGTCGCTTAACGCGGTTTTAGTAGCCAAATTGCTTAAATCCTGATCGCCCGTGTTAGTGCCGCTTAAATTACCTAGGTTGTTGATGTCGTCAGCTGTAATTTTGACTGCCTGGCTACTAATATACTCAGGATCAGTTTCGCTTGTCAGAAATCCGCTAACATCAGGTATCTCATTGCGCACCTGTGCGGTTGAATCACCCAATTCGGTTTTTGTTGTCAGATTACTTAAATCCTGGTCGCCTGTATTGGTCCCGCTCAAATTACCCAGGTTGGAAATATCCACAACAGTAATATTGGCTGCCTGGCTGCTGGTATATACCGGATCGGTCTCGCTTGTCAGAAATCCGCTAACATCAGGTATCTCCCTGCGCACCTGTACAGTTGAATCGCCCAATTCGCTTTTTGTTGCCAGATTACTTAAATCCTGGTCACCTGTGTTAGTACCGCTTAAATTAGTTAGGTTACTGATGTCTGTGGCTGTAATATTGGCTGCCTGGCTTCCCTTATAAACCGGATCGGTTTCCGTAACTGTGCCAATAACTGTTTCTGCTGCTTTTGCGTGTAGCGCATAAGGTACGCTTAATAGCTGACTTGTACCTGTGATGGTATAACTTGTGCTACCTGTGGGATCGGTTTCGGTTTTAATAAAATATGGGCCGTTTGACCAGTCAATGGTTGTAAAATCTCCATGTATAACTGTGCCTCCGCCTATTTCAAAACTTACCAAACCATTTTCATTGGTAGTTGGTGATTGGGTTTCAACATAAATTGCCGCACCAAATACTGAACTTTGTAAAATACTGATCTGCATACCCACTTGTTGATTGGCTACCAATTGGTCGTTATTGTTGCGAATTACTGCCTGGTAGCTCATTTTTTCAGGTGATTGGGCAAAAACAGCTGACGTTAACATTAGGGCTGCCAAAATTGTAAATGTCCTTCTCATGATTCTTTGGCTTAATGTTTAATGATCTTAAATGTTTTGAGTTCCGTTTTATCTCGAATTACTTTCACGAAATAAGTAGAAGACACAAGATTGCTCATGGCAATGTTGGTGTGTTTGTCTATTATTTCTCTGTTTTGCAAAAGTTTTCCATTCATACTATACAGTTGGAAGGATAAATCCTTAATAATTACACTTTCTACTACTAACTGTAAGTAATCAGTAGCCGGATTTGGATACACCGAAATCACAAGGTTTATTCCCCTGTATTCTTGCAGTCCGGTTACCACCGAAATCTCATAAGGTTGCTGCGCACCTTCTGCAACTGAACCGTTGCTACCGGTGTAAGTATGGTAAACAACCTGTCCAACGGTATAACTCACTGAGCCACCGCTACCCGAAATATCACCACCAGTGGCGGGTATGGTTTCTTGTGCTTGTATCCCTGATATTCCAATGACTATCAGGAATATGACACAGATTTTTAATCGTTTGAGTCTCATGTAACCTCCTTTCTTATTTTGTTAATTTAATTTTCTGTAATGGTTTTTTAATATCTTTCATTTATTGGATCTCTATGTTTGATAAGTATGTATATCCATTTATGAAAGGAAGGTTAATACCAGGTACATGTTAACTGATTACAAAAAGTTTTGAGCGTGCTACACTCCATGAATTGCAACTATTTAGCTTGTCGTTTTAGATTTAGATTGTTTCGTGCCGAGCTTCTTTTTAATTATTTCTGTTACCTAATTTTCAGTATAACTCAGTGCTGAATTAATTTTTTAGAGTCGTTATAAAAACGATGGCAAGATTTGTTTCTTTCTACGTATTTGTTTTTTGTTTCCTTAAAAGCATATTAGATTCTTTCCTATTCCAGTTATTACCGTTTTTAGAAATTCAGTCAATTGCATTATGGATCCTATTAGTACTTACAAATTTGTGAAAATCGATTTTTGTTTTTATTCATTAATGCTCAATCAAAATAATGTTTCTTTTATTTAAACAAGCTGGTAGATTCTACGTTTGAAATTCGAAAAAGTTATCATCTGTTCTCATATAAGTAAATCCACAACTGCCATATAAATCACATTTAATTTTTCACCATGGTTTATTGACCTTATGTTAATTTAATTATATCTTATGTACAAGACCGAACCAACCAGCTAAACAAACATATCAACCAGATGGTTAATATGAAGCAAGAACAATCATCTACCAACATGACTTGAGATAAATTCTGAATAGTGAATTATATTAAGAAAAGAGGTGATCAAACTTTTATATCGTAATCCAACCTTTGAAATAAACATAGCCTGCCCCGATTATGTCGGGGCCTCTTAAACACAGCAACTTTAGGCTTCGGCGTGAGCTCAGCCGAACGGTGGTTTAAAACCATTGCCTGTACAACGGTTTTGGTGGGTCAGCAGACCATGACATTTATCGTCGCTGGTCGGTTCCACCATCTTAATTACAGCATAGTTTATCCCGATTAATCGGGACAATGAACTTGTTTTGCCGATTCATTGCTTCTCGGCACACTATGAGTAGTGGCAGTTTTCGTAGTAATTCCCTGTCAAACCACTATGCAGTTTGAGCGGGCTACAAACCTTGATATTTAGTACTTTGCCTGCCATTACTTATACAAAATATTAGCCTCAGTTATTTTCTTCTAAGTCTCTCGATTCTTTTCTTGTAGGAATCGATACTATTTAATTCAAAAGCTTTACTTACATATTTAATTGCATTAATAAAGTCTCCTTGTGCTTCATAGTAATCAGCCATAGAGTCATAGACATTTGCACTTTTAGGATAATATTCAATGGCAAGTTCAAAATACATTTTAGCTTTCTTAGGTTGTTGCATGTCCATATTCATATAACCTAACATATTCAATAGTTCTTCTGGGTAAGGAGGCTCGTCATATCCAAAATGTTCTTTGAGCTTTTTCTCTCTAAACTTTATGATACTAAAAAGTTCTTCCTGGGGTGTGTCATATGAATTTATTTTATCTGTATTTTCCATTTGGTACCATTCAAAAAGTGAAATTAAGCCGTCCATAATCGAAGGAAAAGAAATGGTTCCATGTATATCGTTGGGATAAAATTTCCACTCAAACGAAAATCCGTTTTTAGCATTTTCCTTTGCCAATTTTGAAAAATCAATATTAGAACGTGGAAATAAAGTGTAATCCGTTGTGTCTTGCATTACATTGTCAATCGTTATTTCTGAATTCTGCATATGCAATTGACCACTTAATGACATAAATAAAGCTTTGTTTTTATAGTTCTGGGTTACAAGTTTTTCTTCTGTCTCATTTAGTAGCTTTTGGTTGTCCCAGTCAAGGCTAGGATCAATGGCTAAATAATTAGCAAATAGATTTGGCTGATGAATTAATGTGGAAATCGTGAATAAGCCGCCGTATGAATGACCAATGAGTGTCCTATATTTAGTAACTGGATATTTATTTTCAATAAAGGGAATCAGTTCTTCCTTAATAAACTTCCTAAAATTATCAGCCTCTCCATTTTTTTCGTTGAAAGGCATGCCGTATTTGGTGCTAATAGTTGAAGTAGTTAGGTCTCGAACCCTGTTTTTATCATTAGCAATACCCACAAGAACCATTTCAGGGGTAGAACCACCACTGTAATAATTTTGGACATCATTTACTGTGGGCAAAAAGATTTCTCCATCTAAAATGAATGCTACTGGGTATTTTTGTTCTTTCTCAGGATTATAACTGGCGGGCAGTTGTATATAAACTTTTCTTGACTCACTAAGAATTTCGGAATATAGACTATCTAAAACACCTACTTTTTGTAAATACTGTTGATTTTTATTTCCCTGAGCTTTTACTAATTGTTGAAATGAAAGAATCAGAGCTATTGTTAATATTATTTTTAATCCTTTGGTCATTTTATTGTCTTTTATCATTCTTGTTTTTTTATTTTTGAGACTAACGTCTCGTATAACTGTCAATTACAGGCAAAATAGCGACAATTTCGGTTTAAAACTAACTTTAGCAATTCCGAGTGGATTCGCTTGAGCCTGCCCTGAGCGCAGCCGAAGGGTAGTCGAATCCGCCGTAAATGCGGCTATACGTTGTTAATACATGGTTTATTCCTTTTCATAAATTTAATTCCAAGTATAATTAGAATTACTATCAAGACTGTAAAAAAAGCACTTGTCGAAATACTCTTTATTAGAGAAATGGAACTAGTTGTTTTTACAGCAACCTCTGTTAATTCAGGATAGTTATTTAACATTGCTATAATTCCGATATTCTCCAAATAATCTGCAATTCCGGCAATTATCGGTATTAGGCAGAGATAAGTATATGGGGAATAAAATTTATTCAATTTCTTCAAGAAATATCCCAAAAGTAAACAGTAAGAAAGCCCGAATAGCAGTGGGTAAATCATATCAACAGGTATTTGGTTGGTTAGATATGTCAAACGTCCATTTTCTCCAAGCGAAGTGAATAATTCACTTACATAATTCAAATCATATCCTGTGGGCATCATATCCAATAATTTCATTCCGTTAGAGAATTCCATTGTTTTGGGAATTGTAACAGTCAGCATAAAGGTGTAAACAAGATTGGTCAAGATAAAAAGTCCTAAAACCTTTTTGCCTGAAATATTCTTTTCTATAAATTTTATTAATCGTTTCATTTTTTTAACTGCATTTCTAAAATATTTTGATTTATTCTGGTTTAGCATATTCGATTAATTCTTCCACATATCGAAATTCGCCTTGATTTTGAGTGAGTTTTATGAAATTCTTTACAGCAGGAGCATATAACCAGATTTCTGTTTCATCTGCACTATATCCTCTGGAATTGGTCGTTTTTCCAGCGTATTTAATTGTATAAGCCATAAATGTTCCAGCTTCCACTGTTTCTTCTTGGTACGATAATACTTCAGCATTTTGACTTTGGCTTCCCGTAGTTCCATCCTGACTTGTCCAATTGTTTTCATATTTCCACTTTTTACCTACTTCGAGTGGCCAGTCGTACTTTGGTGTTGCACTTTCCTCTGGTTTAACAATTTCGGTTACGGGAATAGTATCCTTAACGATGGTTATACCTAAATCTCCTTTATAAGTGACTATTTCTCTTGTGTCAATTCCATCTGAGCGCACTTCTCCTTCAGTAGTTACACCTTTATATTTCCAAACCCATTTCTCACCAACCGAATAATCATCCAAAGTTGGTTGTTGGGTGATTCCAGATTTCTTAGGGCTGATACAAGCACTAAGCATTACTATCGAGAAAAACAACACAATATGACTTTTCATGTTAAAATTTAATTTTAATTTACTAAATAAGGTTTCGTAATTTTATAGATGGTTTTTATGTTTATCTATCATTTTTTCAATATTCTAACGATTCTTCTATTAATAATCTGCGACAAATTCCAATTGTACAGTTTGCGGTCGGTTGTGCTGTAAAATTCAACCGTAACAGCATCAAGGTTTTTATGGTACTTGGCAAAACTCTGGTAGCCGGGCACCCAACCCGAATGTTCGTACTCGTAAACCGAAGCATATATTTCCTGTTCTCCCGGTGCAAAAACGGTCCCATCGTTTAATGCTCGTAAAAAAGTGCCTACGTCTTGCGCAGTGGCATGCATACCATAATCGTTTGTTTTTAAATCATGCGGATATCCAACATGATAGCCACTCATTACATCCTCGATATTTACTTCGCTTAACGAACCGTAAGTATTAGTAAGGTTTAGCGGCTTTAGAATTTCTTCCTGAATGAATTGATAGTTAAGATAACCTAATTCATCATCCATTATCTTATTCAGTAAAAGATAATTCGTATTGCAATATTTATATTTTTTACCGGGTTTAAAGTTTGCCGGTTTGTCCAGAATAAGTGCCAGACTTTCTTCATAGCTCTCTGTTGGTGCTGCCCAAAAATCAGGAGCGTCGGTAAAATTCGGAATGCCACTTCTATGCTGAATCATCAAGCGCAAAGTAATTTTATCAGCATGTTCAATTCTTCCCACTAGCTCTGGTAAATAATCGGCAATGGTTTTATCTAATGAAAGACGCCCGGCGCTTACTAATTTGGTAACAGCTACCGCATCATATAATTTGCTAATGCTGGCAATTTTGAATAAGGCATGTGGGTCGGCTGGTATTTTGTTTTCGCGATTTTTCCAACCACTTGCATAAAATGCTGGCGCTTCACCAGCTTTGTCTATATAAACAATTATACCGTCAAACCCGAGGTCAATGGCCTCATCAGCCTGTTCCTGAATCGTATCCGGAAGTGGTAATATCAAAGCTTTTAACAAAATCCATGGTACAAAGAACATGGATGTTGCAGTTCCTAAAAATAATACTATTCTTATCATCAGCGTTTTTTGTTTTTTTGTCATATGTCTTAAATTTTAAGGGCAATACGGTTATATCGAAATAAAAGCAATGATTTGCCCTGTACTAATCCACAGTTAAACCGGTCTGTATTCAGTTATCTGTTAGGTTTTTGTTTTGCAATATTTACTCCATACAATTGTTTTAAACAACAAGTCTTTAATACTCGCTCCTCTAATTTCAACTTATTTTTACTTAGCTGGAATTTCCATTTTAACCCGAATAAAGGCCTTATAAGACCAATCCTTCGGATAACGAATTCGTAAATAATAAAGCACACAATAAAGGTGAAAACTGTTATCAGGATAAATTTCAGAAAAGGTGATATTGCCAAGGGTAAAATAAAATAAGCTCCGGCATACAAAGCAACCATATGAATGATATACACAGGATAAGCGGCTTGACTCAAGTAGCTAAGGACTTTACCTGGGCGGTTTAAATAATTATAACCAAGCCCAAACACTCCAAATATCCAGCAATTTGATTCGATTACCATAAGGTAGCCCGGTGCGTTTGTTTCAAACATCAGCAATCGGATGGTAAATAATACAGCAGCCAAAACAATATACAGCCACTTCCATTTCGAAACGGTTTGCCAAAACACTTTTCCACTGTATACAAACAGAAAACCAAAAAAGAACGCAAGTAAGCCAAGAAAGAATCCATGCCAGGTTTGAGCGTAAAGCGTAAATATTTGCGGTTTTACAATTACTGCTTCCAGAATAAAAAAGACGGATATAGCCAAAGGCCCCAATGGGTTTCTCATTAAGGAAGATAGTCCATCCCTAAACGTTTCATTTTCATTTTTTATGAGGAAATAAAAAAGTGGAGACAAAAGCAGAACGTACACAAAAATGTTTCCAAGAAACCATAAATGTCCCACGTGTGGCGAATAACCTAAGGGGAAGTTATAGTACTGCTGAAATATAAAAAAGTGCAGAGGTACTATGGCAGCAACCCCAAATAGCAAGGGCAGCAAAATCCGCTTTGTTCGCTCAAGCAGCAACTCTTTTAGGTTTCGTTTGCGCATGGCAAAATATAAACCCATTCCCGAAACGTAAAACAAAAATGGAATTCGCCAAACGTTTAACATGGTCATAGGTTTCCACAAATTTTCTAAAAAATTATCGCTTCGCATAAAACCAATAAACAAGGCCCAGGGTTGAAAAATAATGGCGATGTGATAGATTAATAATAATCCAATGGCAATCACTCGCAACCAATCTATATCGTGTCTTCTTTCCGTAGTCATAATTATTTATTGTTGTGTGCTATTTATTAAAATGCATAACCGATTGAAAATTCTCCATAAAATGGGGACATGAATTCATACTCCTGTTTAAATTGATCAACTATGTGGTCAAATGAGCCGTCATCCGGGTTTGTTTCACTATTATTTATATCAATTCCATATCCCAATGAAAAGACGATATTAAAACCACTATCCCAGGCCCATCGTTTTCCTGCATTAAGTCCAATAGAAAAAGATTGTAGAGTAAGATCGATCTTTTCTAAATCCAGCTCACCACTTCCTTTGTAGATTCTATACCTGGTGTAAGCTCCGAGAAAAAAAGAATTCATTTCTCCTGAAAAATGCCTTCGATAATTCAGTGTAAAACCTAATCCGCTTGACTCAATTGAGGCATCTGTGTAGGTCTTAGGAACATCTTCATAGTCGAAGCGGGCGATAAAACCATTTTTCGGACTAATCAGATATTCATAGTTAATTGAATAAAATCCGAAAATTGGAGCGATAGGACATATATTAATGGCATGCTTAAATTCACTGCGTGGAGAATTTGATTTGCTTAAAGAAGAATCTTCTTCCTCTTGTGCAACGACACTGCTGCTTATGAAAATACAAATAGTTAATATTTTTAAAATAGATTTCATCTGTTTAAATTTTATTATTTAATAACCCAATGTTCAAAGCGAAGAGAATTGATTTTGCTTGCGCTAAAATCGATACCCAATTCGCAAGTGCATATTTAATTCGAACTCACTTTTGTTCTCTGAATAACCAGCGCGTTTAGCAAATGTGTGACTAAATCCTGCACCAATACCTGCTTCATAATTAAAATGTTCGCCTAAATTTCTTCTAATTCCGAAAGTAGGTATGATAGAAAAATCACTTACTACAGGGGCATCATCAGGATTAAACAGGACAAACCAATCTGGATGATAGCCCATTTTTAAAGCAATAAAATTGCCACTATTCCCTTCAATACTTTTTGAATTCTTCGAACGTTTTTTGAGGTTGTAATAGAATCTCGGCTCAACTACGATAACAGGTGTGAGCAGAAATGGAGAATCATAATCATCATAATATGTACTTTCCCAAATACCAAAATCAAAACCAAGTTCTGTTCGTAATGCTATGGCATTTGATAGTTTTGCTTCATTATACGCCCAGATTCCTAAAACTCCGGTTTGTATTCCGAAAGTTGATTTTTCTACACTTGCATTTTGCGATTTGGCGAACAATGTTAGTCCGCACAAAATAAAACTTAATAATACTTTTAAAATTGATTTCATTTTCTTTATTTTTCTTATTTACAGAACATTATGTTAGTACACTTATTCTTTTAAAGAGTCAAATTGACCACAATACGCAGCTGGAATTGATTATTGCAACATCATAGCAACAACGGGGCGCGATTTTTCCACTTCGTTTAAATCAATTTTCAACCCAAAGGGTTCTAATTGTTGCTGTAGCATTTCGTATACGGGTTTCATGTCTTCAAATGGCCCCAAGACAGTTTGCCGTGGTGTCGCTCCAAAATTGTTTTTTATGCTTTTATCAGCATGGGCATCTATTAGCATTTGCACAATTTCAATACGACAAAAGAAAGCGGCTACATGCAGGGCTGTAGAGCCATCGTTATTTTTAAGCGATAAATCTGCATTTGCAGCAATTAATGCTTTTGCTATTTCTGTTTTGCCAAAAGTTACCGCTGTTATTAACGGTGTCGAACCTGTCATTTGATCTTTCTTATTAATGTCGGAACCGGCTTTAATATGTTGTTTAACAACTTCAAGATTTCCGGAAATAACTGCCGTCGGAATATCCATTTTTGGTTTTTCTACTGTTACTTTAGCTGTTTCATTTTTTTCGGTATTGGAATTATTACCCGATTGCGTACATGAGCTTGTTAGTACAAGGAGAATAAATGCAAAACTGACCAACATTTTGAATGAATTAATTTTAGTTGCTTTTTTCATGATTTTAATATTTAATATTTGACTTTAAAATTTGTACAGCAAAGGTGCTACAAAGGCAAAGGCAATACCAATAAGGTATGCAGCCAATTGTGTAAAGTTTGAATCGACCAAAAAAACTATGAAGCATAGCCGAAAATTATGAAGCAACTTTGAAAATTATGAAGCAAATGACACTTGTTTTGCTATTTCTACGCCTTGCCGGGTAATACCGATTTAATATCGAAATGAGCCTTTGGTTCGCTAGCTCCCAAAGCCTTTTTCGTTTATTATCGGCATTAACCATAGCAATCTCAATGTTTCGCTTAAGGCTCACATTGAAATGCAATTGGTATAATATACCATTGCGTAAATTTTTCTATTTTCGTACATACAAAAACAAGCATGTCGAAAACAGTAAATTTCAACTCAGATTTTAGTAGCCAGGCAAAAGCCATTATTCTGGAGAATATTTCGAAAGAACAATTTGGCGTTTCCGAATTGGCTGAAATGATGCACATGAGTCGGTCTAATTTGCTTCGAAAAATAAAAAAGGACACTCAGCTTTCGGCAAGTCAGTTTATACGGTTAGTGCGCCTCGAAAAAAGTAGGGAAATGCTTAAACAGAATACTTTTACGGTTTCTGAAATTGCCTTTCAGGTAGGATTTGGCAGCACATCGTATTATGTAAAATGTTTTCGCGAACAATACGGCTACCCTCCGAGCGAAGCTGGAAATGAAAAACCAAAAGAAGACGTTGAAGCTATTCAGCAAATTGGATTAAGAAAATACAAGTGGCAAATGTTTGCAGTGGTATCTCTTATTGTAATAATTGCAGTAGCGGTAATGTTTATAACAAAAAAAAGCTCGCTTACGCCAGTTGCTGAAACTGAAAAAACAATTGCAGTACTACCTTTTAAAAATGAAAGTAGCGATACCTTAAACCTTTACTTTGTGAATGGGCTTATGGAATCGGCTTTAAACAACCTACAAAAAATTAGCGACCTGCGCGTTATTAGCAGAACCTCGGTTGAAAAATATCGAAATACTGATAAGGGAATTCCGGAAATAGCTGAAGAGTTAAATGTTAACTACCTGGTGGAGGGCAGTGGCCAGCGAATTGGCGAGCAGGTAAGCCTAAATATAAAATTAATTGATGCCTTGAGCGACCGCCCCATTTGGGTAGAACAATACAACCGCAAAGTGGGAGATGTTTTTGCCTTACAAAATGAAGTAGCCAAAAAAATTGCAGACGCCATTGAAGCGGTAATAACACCCGCTGAACTGAAACAAATTGAAAAAGTTCCTACAGAAAATCTGGTGGCATACGATTATTACCTTCAAGCAATTGAGGTTTCGCACACTCGAAAAAAGGAAGATTTGGAAACGGCAATTTCCCTATTTAAAAAAGCAATAGAAAACGATGAACAATTTGCTCTGGCCTATGCTAATGTGGCCTTTTCCTATTTCTTCCTCGATATGAATCAAAAAGAAAAACAATACACCGAAGAAATAAATAATTTTGCTGACAAAGCACTTTTGCATGACCCGAAATCGGCCGAAAGCCTTATGGCGAAGGCGCTGTATTATATGCAAGTTGAAGAATACAAACTAGCATTACCACATTTGGAAAAGGCATTGGAGTACAATCCTAATTCATCGGCTGTGATTCAAATGCTTGGCGATATTTATGCCCGTGTTATTCCGAATACCAACAAATACCTCGAATACGCACTAAGAGGGATACAACTTGATGTTGCCGCAAATGATTCGGTTACCCAAAGCTACACTTATTTGCATTTGAGTAACGCGCTCATTCAAGCTGGCTTTGCAAAAGAGGCACTCACTTATGTCAACAAATCACTTGACTTTAATCCGGAGAATTATTATTCGCCCTTCTTAAAAATATTTATTCAGTATGCCCTAAATGAGAATATGGAGCAAACTAAAATGCAACTGATTGAGGAGTGGAAAAAAGATACTACACGATTAGATATACTGCAAGAAGTGGCCAAGTTCTATTATTTCGAAGAAGATTACGAAAATGCTTTTTATTATTACGAGCGATTTGTAAAAGCCAGAGAACAATACGGTTTAGATATTTACCAGCACGAAAATGCGAAGATTAGCTGGGTATACAAAAAAATGGGACTGGATGAACAAGCAGCCAGGTTTTTCGATACCTATGTAGCCTATTGCGAAAAGGACGAATCGATTTACAAGAGTGCAAGCATGGCGGTAAAATACGTGGTTGAAGAAGAATACGACAAGGCCATTGAACAATATAAGATTTTTGCCACGCAGAATAGTTACCAATATTGGGTTGTACTCTTCAATGAAAAAGATCCCATATTCCAAGCCCTAAAAAGCCATCCGGAGTATGATGGAATTTTGCAAAAAATTAAAGACGGCTTTTGGGAAAATCAAACTCAATTAAAAAAAACATTAGAGGATAAAGGGCTTATTTAAGAAGTTGGATTGTAATATCAATACTATATCAAAATAGAATTGGGATAAAACGTGTTTTCCAATTTTTTTATCGAATATTTAAAGTCAATTTTAAAATGGACTTTCAGCATTATTTATTACGACTCTAAATCCATCCAAATCTTCAAAAGTTGGAGCACTTCCTTCCCAATATGGGTTGAATGAATTCACTTTTTTAAATTCCGATTTGGGAATTCAATTAATCAGTTGCTCTGGTGTGGGGAATGAATGCCAACGGTGAGTATAAGAATAGTAGCCGGTTACAGGGCACTTCCCTGTCAAGTTATATGAAAACTGAAACGGGTTACAACCCTTGAATTTACAACTGTCCCGGCTATTATTTTTATACATTGTTGAACTAAATCCCTGCGGGATAGCTTTTTTTTAAAAGTACGCTGGATATCATTGTGTTTAATATTTCGAAAAAGTAATATGTTTAAATTTAGGTGCCTACTGTTTTTTATATTTATATTAATTCCAACATTTATCACATCACAATTCGTATATTTGTTTTTAAGAGTTCGTTTACAGGATAATTCAAAACCTACCCCAACTCCCTGAATATCAATAACGGAAATTTCAAAACCGTCGATAAGTACATAGAACAAAAATCCCGCAATATTTAGCCGGGGTGTAGTTCAACATGTACTCATCGCTGGGTCTTGCAGACCGCTCATAGTTCTATTTATTAGCCTTAGTTTTTTTCTTTTTTAGTCAATGTAAGTTTCTTTTAAAACCGATTTTAATTCTTGAATTTCAAAATCTTGTAATTCTCCAAAAACTTTTATTATTCTTTGCCTGTCAATTGTCCGGATTTGGTCTAAAACAATCCAGCCGGTTTTATTGTCATGTTTAACTTTTACCCTTGTCGGATATTTTTTTGAACTTGTTGTCATTGGAGCAATCACAACTGTCCGCAAATATTTATTCATCTCATTTGGAGAAATCACCACGCAAGGTCTGGTCTTTTTAATTTCACTCCCAATTGTCGGGTCAAGATTGACTAAAATGATTTGATATTGTTTTATTTCCATTCTTCCAGGTTTTCATCGTCAAATACATCATCAATCAATAAATTGTCATCTCCATTCTTAGCCATTTTTTCAAAAGCTTTTTCCCAACCTTTTCGAGGTTTTGAAATTGGTTTTATGATAATCTGTCCTTTATCCATTATTAAATCAACAGTGTCTTTGATGTTGTATCTGTCAAGCAGGGTTTTGCTCAACCTAATTCCCTTTGAATTACCGATTTTTATAACTGAGATTTCCATAATTAAATTTTTAAAATGTAATTACAAAGTTATAACATTTTGTCAGATTTCAAAATTAAGGCAACCGGGTAGCTTACGCCCCCTAAGAACCGTACGTGCGACTTTCACCGCATACGGCTCAGGCACTTTAAAGGCTGTCACGGCGAAGGGCAACCCGGCTGTACTTACTATCTTTATTTGACATAAAAGTAGTAATTTGTTTACATTCTTTGGCTAAATCTTCTCTCC
>Ga0272443_10004905_pt1 | contig 14209 bp, 12 predicted proteins | sample SSMAcet12_FD_193581 | JGI IMG/M metagenome (GOLD analysis project Ga0272443, IMG submission 193581) | Marine sediment archaeal communities from Little Sippewissett salt marsh, Falmouth, MA, United States - SSM-Acet-12 | ecosystem: Environmental > Aquatic > Marine > Wetlands > Sediment ...
TATTTCACAGGAACCCCAAAAGCGGTCCAGCGCCATTAAATGTTCTTTATCCGGAGCATCGTTTTTCATACCGAGGAGTTGTAAATCGCGCGTCTGGAAAATAAAGGCAAAGGCCTCGGTCATGGCTGTAAAGGGCACCCCACGGAGGAAATGCGACTGGGCCTTACCCACCGAAATAACCTGCTCCACGCCGTGACCCAGCTCATGGGAAGCAACATTGAAACCTTTATAGTCCATTCCGTCTTTCGGCACACGTGTCCGCAGATGCGACGGCCATGATTTCATATCGGGCCGCCAGGCATGGCCGGCTCCGCGCGAAGCCTGCACCCTGATGCGGGGAGCGATAAAATCAATCTGCTCCCGGCTGAAATCGAAATTTTTCAGAATATCGGGAATACCGGCGGCGAAAGCATCAACATCGGGATATTTCTTTTTTACCGTTTCCGTCAACTCGTCTTCATTGATAGCACTGCGCGCTTTGAAACCGTCATACCAGATATCAAATGGTCGCAGGTCTCGCCCCAGCCGTTTTTTTATCAATTCCGCCGTCATGGCAAATTGAGGAGCCGACAGACATTTGTCGAACAGTTCTACCACTTCGCTTTCGGTCAATTCACGGGTTTTTTCAAAACGCCGTTTCAAAGCCGTTGGGAAGCTAGGATAATAATTATCGACCTCGCGCAGGAGATGGAAACGGGCTAGGATGTGACCATAACGAGTATCCGGTTCGGCCGCGGTCATTTCTCCTTTGTCCTTACCTTCGCGATAAACCATATTCTCGAACGGATTCCAACGCAGATCCGAATTATTTATTACCTCGGCGGGAATTTCCTGGGTGATGATGCGATTCATTACTTCGAAAACGATTTCCTGCTTTTCCTGACCGTCTTTCTTGCCATAATGGCTTTTCAGCTCATCGCGCAGACCCCAGTGAGTTATCAGCTTCAAATCTTTGGGAAACACGCGATGATTGTCACGATTGTGAAGATTGCCCATATAAATATTGTAATCACCGATATAGGCATCGGCTTCGGAATTGGCCTTGGCTTCCCTTTGCAGTAATTCGGCGGGAACGCGCGATGTGAAACGGTCCCCCAACCGGGCAAAAGCCCATTGACGGACCGACCAGTTTTCTCCCTGTTTTGCTTTTTCCGCCAGCGAATAATACGGGAAATTGAGCAGAACGATAAAAGCCAGCTTGTTGGCATAGAGATCGTCGTCAAGGTGCGCCGACGGATCATATGATCCTATGGTCATATCGAGGGGCCGCAATTGCCCCAGATCGAGATCGATTTTCTTGCGCAGTTCCAATACCATGGCATTGTAATGTCCGTCCAGCGCTTCGAACGCATGTTCCAGGCTGGCGAAAGACTCATTGAGTATCTTATCATCGGCGATAAAATAAGCATCGCAGAATTTTTCAAAATCCTCGGCCGACCCGTCATTTTCGATCCATAAAGAGGCCGCTTGCGCGACGCCCTTTTCGATGCGAAGCCTCGTTCCGGCGCCATGCTTTTCGATAAGTGCGCTTTTTATTTTTTCAATAGTTTTTTCATTTATGAACATAATCACTCCTTATTAAAAGTAATTCATTGATTTTCTAAACCGCATCGCGCGTAATCAAATCCGGCACTAATATATTTAAGACGACCCGCGAAATTTCAAACAGTTCGTCACCGCTTTGTTCTTTGATTGAGCTCAAATATTTTTCCTGAAACACTTCACACAAACCGTCCAGACGATGGTAAAAATCGTCCGGGGTCAATGGTCCGCGCACCAGCGAATAGGTTTCGCCGGTTTTATCGGTGCGATTTGGTTCTGACTGACCCCCGACTCCCAGCACTTTACCCAGTCTGCGAAAGCTGTAACTGGTATTGTATCCCGGTGAAGCCCAGTGATGACCACAGGAAGCATAATTGAGAAAAACTCCCTGCGTCGGCAGTTGCAAATCTATAGTGTGAACGAACCCGGAAAGCAAAGTCAGCGCACAAGCCACTCCGACCACACCATAAGTTCCTTGCCGATCCTTATGTTCGGCCAGATATTTTTTCAAATCGTCAGGCTCCAGCACAATGGCCGTATTCTTGTCGGCGAACCGTTCCACGGTTTCGAATACCTGGCATTCGCTGTTACACTGAGTGCATTCCGCCGCCCCGTCCGTTTCGCCTTTGCAACATGCCCAGTCACCATAATCTTTCAAACATTCGGGAAGAACCACAAGACGGCGCGACGTTTCCTTAAAAGCGGCCCGGTGCAGATGCGATAATATACTTACCGCCATAATATTGCGAACATAAGTCTCAAGCGGTTTGCTGAGAAGCCCATAATCCGGAGGATGTTCTTTTTTCTCTATATTCTCCACATACTGGCAGATACCATCCAGATATGGTTTCAGTTCACTGCGGCTTTTATCTAAAAAGGACTTGATGTCAATCATCGATTATCTCCGAAACTGGCGTCATTATAATCAAAAGCGGCCTCAGCCGCCAACAATTATACGGGGTCAGGCTGTATGACGAGAAACGGAAGAATGGATTCGAACATATTCTCAAAACAAAAGGATCTATCAGGTTCGCATTTTTTTGAAAGCCGTGGTCAAAATATAAACCAGTCCGGACAGAAGAATAATAGTAGCCCCGGCCGGAAGATTGGGCTGATAGCTCAAAGCCAGGCCACCGGTGGTAAAAAGCATGGACAGAATAGTGGCTCCGATCATCATAGAACCCAGCGTGCGCGAAAACTGCCCGGCGATAGCCGCCGGGAGAGTCAATAAAGCGATCACCATAACAATCCCGACCACACTTATCAATACCACAACCGTCAGAGCCGCCAGAATCAAGAGCAGGATATAATAAAGTTCGACATTGATACCGCGCAAGCGCGCGTGTTCTTCATCGAAACACACCGCCACCAGTTTACTGTAGAAAGCGGCCGTTATGCCCAGGGTCACGATATCGAGAATAATCAACAAAGTGATATCACTGGCAGAAACCATCAGGATATTGCCGAACAAATAGCTCATCAGGTCTTGGTTGTATCCCGGAGTGCGCGAAATGAAAATAATCCCTACGGCCATACCGATCGCCCATAAGGCTCCGATAATGGTATCTTCGCGCTCGCGCCGCCTCAGACGCACTGAACCGATTATAATAGCCGCCGCTATCGCCGAGACAATCGCACCATGAATTGGTTCCAGCCAATCCCACCCCTGAGTGACCTGCAGGTAGCGCGCCAGTCCCATACCGCCCAGCACGAAATGAGCCATCGCTCCGGCTACATAAGTTATCCGGCGGGTAACTACGATACTGCCTATAACACCGCAGACAATAGATGCCAGCAGACCGGTTATAAAAGCATATTGAATAAAATTGTAGCGCCCCAAAGCCTGGAAAAACTCAATCATTATTTTCCTCCGGCTTTGTATTGCGCGGGGTTTTGTGATCGTGACGGATAAGACGCGCTTCGCCGCCCCAGTAATCGACCGGCAAACCGCTGGGAACGGCTTCGGTGGGATGGAAATGCACATGGCGATCGATACACATCACGGTTTTGACCGAAGCCGATACAAAATTGTAATCATGGGTCACCATGATAACCGTCATGCGGTTTTTAAATTCTTCCAGTAAAACCGCCAGCTCGCGCACGGTAGCGGTATCGACGTTGGCCGTCGGTTCATCGAGCAGTAATAATTTGGGGTTGGATACCAGAGCGCGGGCAATCAGGACGCGCTGTTTCTGCCCGCCGGAAAGTTCCCTCAAAGGTTGTTTATCCATGCCGGTCAAATTAACCTCGGCCAGCGCGGCCGCGGCCGCGTCGCGATCATCGCCTGAAAAATGGCTGAAACTATTGCCCTTTAACCGTCCCATCAAAACCACGTCTATTACTCGCACCGGAAACTGGTAATCGAATTTGAATCCCTGCGGCACATAACCGATATCCTGCCGCGCTTTTCCCGGTTCCCGCCCCAGAACGGTTATGGTCCCCTTTTGCGGTTGAATCAAGCCCATCACCAGCCGTAAAAAAGTAGTCTTACCGCCGCCGTTAGGTCCCACCACCGGAAGAAACTCTTTAGCCGTGATCTCAAAAGAAACATCTTTCAAAATCGGGCGGCTGTTATAGGCAAACGTAACCCGGTCGAAAACAACCACTTGATTATTATTAACCGCATTCATAAAAAATTAGTTGTCCGCCTTCAAAGCGTCAGCTATGGCATGAGCTATCTTCAACATATTATCGGGATAGTTTTTAGCCAGCGGATCGAGATAGACTACTTTCAAACCCAAATCCTCGGCGATGGCGCGCGCCGCCTTGTCGGAAAATTCTGGTTGTACGAAAATCGATTTAGCTCCCGATTTTTTAACCATTTCCACCAGTTCCGCCAGATGTTTGCCGCTCGGTTCATGACCTTCTTTCTCGATAGCCACCTGATGCAACCCATACCGGTCCGTAAAATAACCGAACGCGGGATGAAAAACAAAAATTGTATCACCCCGGTACGGCCCTAATATCTCAGCAATCTGAAGATTCAGAGTATCTAGTTTGGCCTTGAGGGAGTAATTGTTTTCTGAAATCTGCGTGTCATCTTCCCCCTGGCGGAGTTGGATAAAGTGCAACATCATATTATCTGCTATAGTCAGAGCATTGACAGGATCAAGCCACATATGAGGATCATATTGTTCGCTCTTGTCGCCATGATTATGCCCGCCCTCGATACGGCGAAGTTCAATCCCCTTTGTACAATCGACAATATAAAGGTCGGGTATATTTTCTCTGGCCTTTTCAATTAAGGCCTTCTCAAATGGCAAACCGATTTTAAAGTAAATACCGGCCTCCTGCAATGAGGTTATCTCTTTAGGTGTAGGATCATAAGTGGCCGGGGATTTACCGGGTGGTAGCATAACATTAATTTCAGCATTACCGCCCTCAAGCATTTCTTCGGCAATCCAGGCTAAAGGCGGTATGGCAACGACGTAATTCAACTTAGGCGCCTTGCTACCGGAACCAGCATAAGAAAAATCAGCACCATTCAGGAATATGAAAGCCGGGAAAATTAATGACGCCATTATGCGCATTAAATTACTACGCAACATACAACTACCCCTCAGTGTTTGTGAACCTGATTCATCGTACTTTCACAGGTCAGATACAATTCTTCGCACTGCTGGCATTTCTCCACACTGTGATCGGCGGCAAATTCATCCCAGTGCTTTTTCTGATTGGGTGACAAAATTCCCGTCCCCTGACACAAAGGACAAACCGCCCCCAATGCGGCCGTTACGGCATTGCGAAGAAATTCTGATCTATTGGAAATGCCCTTAAGCGCTTCGGCCAGCGAGGCATCTACCTTAAAAGTGATAATTGTAGATTTGGAATTATCCATGGAGATCTCCATTGTTAGGTGGGCAATATTACTTATTAATACCGCATGTCAAGCCGGAAACAGGTAAAAATGGAGAATATTAATATGGCCGGGGCTTTACTAATCGGGTATCGTCCCCGGCCTCAAAGGGCTTGCTCCTGCTATATTGTCATCATATATTGTCAGGCGATGAAATCTCTGATTGACGATATTGGAATCGGGAAAAATTTTTTCCTGATTGCCGGCAATTGTGTGGTGGAAGATGAGTTTACCACTCTGGAAACAGCCGGTTTTTTAAAGAAAACCTGTGCCAAATTTGACTTGCCCCTGATCTATAAATCATCCTATCGCAAGGCCAATCGCACTTCCGGTGAATCCTTTACGGGCTTAGGCGATGAAGAAGCTATTGCCATCCTTTCCAAGGTCAAAAAAGATTTGGACTTACCGCTTCTAACCGATATTCATGAAACCCGCGAAATTGATCTGGTTAAAGACATAGATGTCCTGCAAATCCCGGCTTTTCTGTGTCGCCAGACTGAACTTATCCGGGCCGCCGCGGCCACCGGCAAATGGGTGAATATTAAAAAGGGTCAGTTTATGGCTCCGGAAAATATGAAATCAGCGGTGGAAAAAGGCGCGACTCAAAACGGTAAAAAATTTATGCTGACCGAGCGCGGTACTACATTCGGCTATAATAACTTAGTCGTTGATTTTCGCTCGCTTATAATAATGAAGAAGATGGGCTATCCGGTAATATTCGATGCCACGCATTCCGTTCAGCGACCCAGTGGCCGGGGAACTTATTCCGGCGGCGACCGGGAATTTGTTATCCCTCTGGCGCGGGCGGCCGCCGCGGTAGGTATCGACGGTTTATTCGTGGAAACTCATCCCGATCCGGAAAGAGCCAAATCCGATTCCGCCACCCAGATAATCCTGCGGGACATACCGCATCTTATCGAAAAAGTACTGAAAATTATTCGATCGTAATTACGGAGAATCTTCAAATAGATGGCTCACAAGAAAAAATACCTGACCAAAACACAATTGACCAAAAAATTGGCCTCCATCAAAGCCCTGATACTTGATGTCGATGGTGTTTTAACCGATGACCGGCTTTATGTCGGTCCCAGCGGTTTTGAACTTAAGAATTTTCACATCGGCGACGGATTGGCGATTGTCCTGGCTATGAAATCGGGACTGGAAATTATTATCATGTCCAATCGTCATTCACCAGCCACCACCACGCGTATGAAAGACTTAGGAGTCAAACATGTTATTCAGGAACGGGGAGATAAAGCTCGCCTGGTCAGGGAATATTTAAGCAAAAACAAACTTGATATAAACTTAAACAAAACCGCCTTTATCGGCAATGATATTATGGATGTTCCGCTGGCAAAGGAAGTCGGCATCGGTATTTGCGTCAATGATGCTTACCCTGAATTGAAAGAAGTGGCCGATTTTGTCACCACTAATAAGGGCGGCTATGGTGCGGTGCGCGAAATTCTGGAATTTTATTTTAAGGGACGAGGCGAAAAAACGTCCGATTATTTGTGGTAATGATTAGAGAAACCGCCCGCGAGGTTATAAAAAAGGAAGCCGAAGCTGTCGCCGGTCTTCTGGAAAAGCTGGATGACAAATTCGATGCCGCCGTTAATGAAATTCTGGCTATAGACGGCCGCGTTATCGTGACCGGGATGGGCAAATCCGGAATTATCGGGAAAAAAATTGCGGCTACATTGTCATCGACCGGTACGCCCGCCCTTTTTCTGCATCCGGCTGAGGCTTTTCATGGTGATCTGAGCATTGTCACCGAACGCGATATCGTACTGGTGATATCCAAATCGGGCGATACCGACGAACTGTGCCAGTTGATGCCTCTTTTCAAGCGGCTGGGAATAAAGATTATCCTGCTCACGGGAGATACCACCTCCTCGCTGGCTGAAAAATCTGATATTGTCATCGATTGCGGAATCTCGCTGGAAGCCGGACCGGACAATATCGTCCCCACGGCCTCATCAACGGCCGCGCTGGTTATGGGCGATGCTCTGGCGATGGCCCTGATTAAAATGCGCGGTTTCACCGCGGAAGATTTTGCCCGCTTTCATCCCGGCGGAGCGCTGGGGCGGCGGCTGTTAATTCGTGTTTCCGATTTGATGCATACAGGCGATAAAATCCCGACGGTTCCCGAAAATATGACCGTACAGGATACCCTGATTGTCATGTCGCGAGGGCGTTTGGGGACGGCAGTAGTGGTTGGTAATGACGGTCGCTTGGCTGGTATTTTTACCGATGGTGATCTGCGAAGAATATCAGAACAGCGCGATGATTTTTTTGGTTTGCAGATTTCAGAGGTAATGACCAAAAATCCCAAAACTATCCGGGAAAATGCCATCCTCGATGAAGTCCTGAATCTCTGCGAAAAGTATAAAATCACGGCGGCGGTAGTGGTCGATAATGACAACCGCCCGGCTGGTATTATCCACCTCCACGATATTCTGAAATCAAAACTGGTCTGATTGTATAGTAGTCCGTTATGGGCCAAAGTCTGAAAAACAATCTTGTCTTTTACGGAGCCTCTTTTCTTTATAAATTTATCAATGCTCTTCCCCGCCGCATTACGCTTTTTCTGGGCGAAGCTCTCGGTTTTTTGGCACATTTAATTGTCCGCAAAGAACGGGTCAAAGCCCTGACCAACCTTGACCGCGCCTACGGTAACAGCCTGACCTTCCGGCACAAAAAACAAATCGCCCGCGACTGCTTTATTACTTTCGGTCGGGCAATACTTGAAGCCATGCGCTTGCGCCGCCATTATGACAATCAAATGAAACCGGACATAGAAGTAATCGGGCGCGAACATCTGCAAAAAGCCTGCGATCGGGGCCGGGGTGTGATAGCGATAACCGGGCATTTTGGAAATTTTGAACTGCTGGCGGCCTGGGCCGCAAAGTCCGGTTTCAAATCGGCCGCAATCGGGCGGGAACTTTATGATAAGCGACTTGATGAGCTTCTAATCAACAATCGCAGGGCTATGGGAATCCGCAATGTCGCCACCAGTGATTCTCCCCGGACCATGCTCAGAATATTAAAGGAAGGATATATCTTAGGTGCCTTGATTGACACCGATTCTTTCCGGGTCGGCGGGGAACTGACATTGTTTTTTAATCGCCCCGCCAAAACTCCTACCGGTCCCACGCAGTTGGGCTTGATGGCCGGTGCCGCCTTTGTGCCGCTTTTCTGTTTCAGTTTCCCCGGAGGAAAATATCGCATCGAAATTTACCCGGAAATAATCCCCGAATCGACCGAGCGCACGCGCGAAAATATTTATAAACTTACCAGTCGCATGACGGAGGTTATAGAAGCGGCCGTCCGCAAATATCCCGAGCAATGGATCTGGATGCACAATCGCTGGCACAACCGCGCCCACGAAGACGATCAGCAATTCCTGAAATCGATAGGGATTGATATCGAATTGATTCCGGAAGATAAATAAACGCCAAATAGATTCAGCCTTGAGGGTAAAACGCTATTGTTTTGATGCCGGTATAAACTGTGGTTTCCCGCGCGATTTCTTCCAGTCTCTCCGGTTCCACCAGGCTTATATCATAATCGGGCACGGGTCGGTCAATCGAATAGATGTGCACTTCAACCGGTCGTATGCGTTTAATTATATCCCTCCAGGCAGTGAGTTCACCCTCGGTTATATTGCCGTGGGTGCCATCCATAAAAGCTGTCTGGATAAAGATATGATCCAATCCGACCAGGGCTTCGACCATATCATTAAATTTTACACCATCGGCCGGACGATTTATTTTCTGAAAAGTTTCCTCTGTCCCGGCGTCGAGTTTGCAAAAGGGCCGATCAATATACTTCAAGGCCTTGCGGATTTTATATTGAATCAAACCGGTGGAATTGGTCAAAAGCGCGGTTTTAACTTCGGGACGGTATTTATCACGTAATTTAGCCACGCCGACAGCCAGGTCGGCAAAATCAGGGTGCAGGCTCGGTTCACCATTGCCGGAAAAAGTAACATAGGCAAAATCAAGATCGGATTTCATTGCCTCTTCGACGGCTGTTAATACTTCCGAAGGATGAGGCAGGTCGTTTTTGTATTTGGAAAAATCCGCCGTCAGCCGCCGCGTCCAGCCGTAATGGCAATATAAGCAGTTGAAAGAACATAGCTTGGCCCGATAAGGCGAAAGATTTATGCCTAATGAACGACCCAGCCGTCGTGAATTGACCGGGCCGTATATAATACTGTCTTGCATGGATAAAAGTGCCATATATGCCAAAATAGACTGAATTTTGCGCCAGTCAAGTGAGCCCCATTGAAAAATTGCTTTTTATGATAATTTTGTTGAATTAAACACAGCCTCGGTAGTATTAATTTATAACCGGGCCCAACCATCATTAACTCTTGACACGAACCGGTATTTTGTTATAATTAAAGGCTCTAAAATTTCAGACACGCAGGAAACGAAAAATGAAGCGGACATTTCAACCTTCGAATCGAAAGAAACTGAACGACCACGGTTTTCGTGCCCGGATGTCAACCAAAGGCGGTCGCAGAATTCTGGCTCGCAGGCGGGCCAAAGGGCGCAAGCGTCTGGCCGCCTCAGTGGGCCGCAAAAAGTAAAAGGTGAACAATAGGTTTCCGGCCGCGCGCCGATTAAAAAATGCCGAAGATATCAAAGCCGTTTTTTTTCGTCGGGATGTTCGGCGGGGCAAACGGCTTATTTTCTACCGGGCATTGCGCTCAGGAGAAACCGATGCGGCAGTTATCCGTTCCGCAAGGCGATTAGCCCTGGTGGTCTCGCGCCGATGCGGTACGGCGGTTAGGCGCAACCGGATAAAAAGAATCCTGAGGGAAATCATTCGCCACAACTGGGAACGCATCGCGACCGGCTATGATTATATTATCAGGGTTTTACCTGACAATCTGCCGTCGGAAAAAATTAAGCAGGAAGATTTTCTTGACGACTGTGAAATCCTTTTCAGATGGAGTTGAAAAGAGATTATCTCTTCCGGCTCTTATCCTGATCGGTTTAATCAAGCTCTATCGAGTTTTTCTCTCACCAGTCATGAGCTATTTTGCCTCCTGTCGTTATTATCCCACCTGCAGTCAATATGGTCTCGATGCCGTGCGCAAATACGGAGCTTTTCGCGGCGGCTGGATGACCATCAAACGGATTTTGCGCTGTAATCCGTTTTTTCCCGGAGGCTATGATCCGGTTGAATAGTAAGTGAGGTTATCTTGGATAAAAGAACTATCATAATAGTCGTACTTCTGGCCATTGTCCTTATTTTCTGGAGCCAGATAGCTCAGCAACTCGGCTTGGTAAAACCGGCCCCATCCCAACCGCCGGTCACAGCCGTCGATACCCTGGAAACACCAGCCAGCCACCCACCGATAACAACCGATACATCCGCAACCTATGACACGTCTACTGACCAATCGGGGCAGGTCTCCCCAACAGCACCGGCTCAAATCGGGGAAACGGTCCCCGATTCCACTATTCCTGAAGAACTGATGGTCGTAACCACACCGCTTTATGAAATTACCTTTACCACTTATGGCGGCGGTATAAAAGAAATCAAACTGAATCAATACAGCTATTACAATGGTAAAGAAGGTGCGGTTGTCCTTAAATCAGCCGATGATCCGGTGGTTCCTGATTTTAAGGCCGCCGGAGGTTCCTACTCGGCCGCCAATCTGGCATTTTCCACAAACGATCAGGGTTTTTCGCTCGGTGAGAGCGATACTCCACGCAAAATAAGTTTTGTCTATGATAACCAAAAAGGCGGCAAAATAATCAAAACTTATACCATCAACCCGGATCATTATCACATTGATCTCGATCTGGCTGTTGAAGGCATCGAAACTTTTGGTTTTGAACGTAGCTATCAAATGGCCTGGGGAAGTACCCCTCCGCCCACCGAGAAAAATATAGAAGACGATTACGGTCAATATAAAGCCGTGGTCATGCTCGACGATTACGAGGAAATCGACGATTATGACAATGGTGTCATGAATCAGCAATTGATGGGCTTCACCCGCTGGGGCGGAATCCGCACCAAATATTTCGCGGTGGTCATGATTCCCCGCACGCGCAATGCCGACGGCATGAAAATTACCGGGCAAAAATGGGATGCTCTGATCGATCAGGATAAAGTTGAGGTTCGGAAAATTTCCGTGGCCTTGGAAATGCCCATTGCCAATTATGGCACCACCGCCGACAATTACACGATTTATATTGGCCCCATAGACTATAATCGTCTCGAGGAATACAAAATCGGCCTGGAAGAATTGGCCTCGTTGGGATGGAAAATTATTATATCTTGGTTCTCCATTGGCATCATCTGGCTCCTGCCCAAAATTTACAGTGTCATTCCCAACTATGGCATCGTGATAATTATCTTCGCCTTCCTTATTAAGCTGATAACTTATCCGCTTTCTCGCAAGCAGAACCTGGCTATGGCGCGCATGAAGGATCTCCAGCCCAAGATGAAAGCCCTGCAGGAGAAATATAAGACCGATCCTCAGCGGCTCAATAAAGAGATGATGAAGCTTTACAAAACGGCCGGTGCCAATCCGCTTTCGGGTTGCCTGCCGATGCTTCCGCAACTGCCGCTGTTTTTCGCGCTGTTCACCGTTTTTCGCACCACTATAGAATTCCGCGGAGCGTCCTTTATCGGCTGGATCAGCGATCTGTCCACGCCCGATCCCTATTATATATTACCCGTTATTATGGTAATAGTTATGTTCGTACAGCAGAAAATGACCATGACCGACCCCAAGAATAAAATGCTGACTTACATGATGCCCCTGTTCTTCGGTTATATCTCGCTCAGTTTCCCGGCCGGACTGGTGCTGTACTGGACCGCCTTCTCCCTGCTTTCCTATGCGGAAACCCTGATTATTCGCAAAACCAGCAGTACCGGAGGCGATGCTGTGGTTGTACAGGATGCTACATAATGCCGCGTAAAAAAAAAGTAAAATAGATACCATTGCCGCCCTGGCCACTCCGACCGGGGCGGGTGGTATTGGAATAATCCGCATTTCAGGTCCGGCTTCGCTTGAAATCCTGAATAAGATTTTCAAACCCCTTCAAAAAGATTCAAAACCACAACCTTATTTATTGCGCCTGGGTTATATAATTGACCCCTTGTCATCGGAAATTGCCGACGAAGTAATGACAGCCTTTATGCCGGGATCGAAATCATTTACCGGCGAAGATATGGTGGAGATATTTTCCCACGCCGGGACATATACCCTTAAGAATATACTGGACATAGTATTAAAAGAATATTCCCGGCCTGCCGAAGCCGGAGAATTTTCCCAGCGGCGCTTTTTAAATCACAATCTTGACCTCACCCGGCTGGAAGGCGCCGCCGAAGTTGTAGCGGCCAAAACCGATCTGGCCTGGCGTTTATCGCGCGATCATCTGGTTGGTATTTACGGTGAACACATCTCCGGTATCCGTCAAAAAATTGTTCAGCTGCTGGCTGAAATCGAAGCCGATATTGATTTTCCCGATGAGGATGATCTGGGCAGTATCGGGCAGAAGCAACTGCAAAACAAAATCGATAGCATCATATCAGACCTGCAACAACTGTCCGAAAGCTACCACACCGGTAAAATTATCCGCGATGGCTTACGAGTGATAATCATCGGTCCACCCAATGCCGGCAAATCATCTCTTTTCAATCGTCTGGTCAAGGGCTATCGCGCTCTGGTTACGCCCGTGCCGGGTACCACACGCGATTATCTGTCGGAATGGATCGATATCGATGGTTTACCGGTCGAACTTTACGATACCGCCGGACTGCGCCGCGGCCGGGGACAAATAGAAAAGGCCGGTATCGAAGCTACCCGCAAATTAATCGGCAAGGCCGATCTGGTTATCAGTGTTTTTGACACCAACGGCCGCTTTTATGATCTGTCCCCGGTAAAATTAAAAAAATATCAAAAGCTGATTATAGCTCTGAACAAAATCGATGTTTCCGGCAATGGTCAGGCGAAAATAAAAAAATGGCAGGACCATTTGAATCAGTCTGAAAATATTATTCCGCTTTCAGCCAAAACAGGACGCGGTATAAAAAAACTTCTGGACACTATTAAGCAAATGGCCGGTATGGAGGATCTGACGGAATCTCTGGTGGTTACTTCCCTGCGCCATAAGAATAAGATAGATAACACATTAGAGCACCTCAATGAGGTCCGTAAAAACCTTAACCTCCCGCCGGAAATAATCTCATTTGAACTGCGCCAGGCCGCCGATCAAATCGGAGAAATAACCGGGCATATCTACACCGAACAAATCCTCGATGAAATCTTTTCCAGTTTCTGCATCGGTAAATAAGATCGAGCACAGACGGGATTGCTGTAATCCCTGTAATGGTTAAAATTAAATCTTGGTACATAAACCCCGAATTAATCTGTAAATTCTCCATTGACGATTGAACAACCGTACACTATATAAGAGCCTGTTATGAGCGACTATGATTTTGACATTGTGATTGTCGGGGGTGGCCATGCCGGAACCGAAGCCGCGGTGGTAATAAACCGTCTGGGGATGAAAGCCGCCCTGGTGACTATGGATAAAAACAAGCTGGCTCTCATGTCCTGCAATCCGGCTGTGGGAGGAGTCGGCAAAGGTCACCTCGTACGCGAAGTCGACTCTCTGGGCGGTTTGATCGGCAAAGCCGCCGATTTTGCCGGGATTCAGTTTCGGCGCCTCAATCTTTCCAAAGGCCCGGCTGTCAGATCAACCAGAGTACAATGTGATCGCCGCGAATATACCAAATTCGTGTCAAATCATATCGCTTTATTACCAAATATTACCATCATCG
>Ga0272443_10004906_pt1 | contig 14209 bp, 8 predicted proteins | sample SSMAcet12_FD_193581 | JGI IMG/M metagenome (GOLD analysis project Ga0272443, IMG submission 193581) | Marine sediment archaeal communities from Little Sippewissett salt marsh, Falmouth, MA, United States - SSM-Acet-12 | ecosystem: Environmental > Aquatic > Marine > Wetlands > Sediment ...
CAGGCGATAACGCTATCAGGATGTTTGACGATAGCGGCCAAAAACTTGATGAAATAACGTTGCAGGAAGAGCCGAGATGTTTAGCTGTTTACAATGAACAGAGTGAAAATGACGAAAAGAAGAACCTGACAATATATGTCGGGATGAAAAATTACGTAAGAATTTTTCAACAGGGAAAGTTAATTAAAACCTGGCCGAGTCTTGGGGATAATGCACTTCTGACCGGTATTGCGGTTTCAGAGGAAGATGTGTTTGTAGCCGATGCAGGTAATCGTGTGGTGGTGCGTTTTGATAAAGATGGCAACATTGTAAATAAAATTGGTGAAAAAGATGAGGACAGGAACATTCCCGGTTTTGTAATACCAAGTCCTTACTTTGACCTTGCGATAGGTCGTGACGGGCTTTTGCGTGTGACTAATCCGGGGATTCAGCATATCGAAGCCTACACATTTTCCGGTGATCTTGAATATTCATGGGGGGAGTATTCCAACAATGTAGAAGGTTTCTGCGGCTGCTGCAATCCCGTGAACTTTGCGATAATTTTTGGCGATGCTCCGACAGGAGCGAATGATCAATTTGTTACATGTGAAAAAGGTTTAACGCGAGTAAAAATCTATGATCCTTTTGGGAAATTTTTGGGCGTAGTAGCCGGACCTGAACAATTGATTGAAGGCGGGAAAGTTGAGGTCTGCGATTCACCTGAAGAGTGCCAGATGGGCGGCTTCGATGTGGCGGTTGATTCCAGTGGACGAGTGATTGTTTTGGATACTATGAAAAACAACATTAGAATATTTTCCGAAATTAAAAAATGAAAGGAATAGAGATATGCTTAAAAAGAATATAACATTGATGATTCTTTTCCTGCTTTTCCTGGTAGTGTCTGGGCAATCCTCTGCAGCTGAGCTTAAGCCGCGGCTTGTTGTGCTTACTGATATTTCACCTGATAGAGTTGAGCCCGATGATATGGAATCTATGATTCGTCTTCTTGTTCATGCCGATCTGTTCGAAATCGAAGCTCTTATCCACTCAACCGGCTGGTCTGTAGCTGGCAACGCCGGAGAGACAGGTTTGAATCTGATTAAAGAAGATATTGATTTATACGAAAAGGACTTGCCAAATTTATTGAAACGCTCAAACCAGCAGGGACATTTACATGATGATGATAAACAGGAAATCGGGTATTGGCCGAGTCCTGACTATTTGAGAGCACGTACCATGTTAGGAAGTAAAAACAGGGGACAAAGGTATATCGGCGAAGATAATAATTCCGAGGGAAGTAATAAGATTATCGAATTAGCTGATGAAGCTGATGACCGTTCCATTTGGGTAACTGTATGGGGTGGAGGTAACACACTCGCACAGTCATGCTGGCAGGTGCAGCAGCGAACGCCAGAACAATTGAAAGCTTTTCTCAATAAGATTCGAGTTTATACGATAACAGATCAGGATGGAGTTCAAAGACCCGGTAATACGATTAATTGGCCTGAAAGTTCTCATCAATGGATGCGCATGGAGTTTGAGAAGGAATTGTTCTTTATATGGGATGAATCTGCCTGGCGTTTTCAAAATTCTCAAGGATCAAGAAACTGGGATCAGTACGAAACCAATATCCAGGGCCATGGCAACTTGGGCAACAGGTACCCTAAATATAAATATGGAGTCGAAGGTGATACTCCATCATTTCTCCATCTTATGCCAACAGGACTCAATGATCCGGAAGTTCCGAATCAAGTCGGCTGGGGAGGATATTTTGTATTTGGTCAATGCAAGGACAACGCAACTAATGCGTATCAAAACCATAGTGGTAATGAAAACAGCATTTCCCTGAAATATCAACGGTATTTTTACCCGGCAACTTTCAATAACTTTGCTGCCCGGATGGACTGGGCAAAGGACGGCACAGGAAACCGAAATCCAATTGTAGCTGTTAATGGTGACAACAGTCTTGCGAGTATTAAGCTTACTCCTAAGCAGGGCACTTCAGTTGCACTCGATGGTTCTGCGACCAAAGACCCTGATGGTGATAACCTGACATTCAAATGGTGGATTTTACCCGAAGCGGGCACTTATACACAGGATATTACAATTGAAGGCGGTGACACTAACCGTGCAACAGTGAAGGTTCCTTCAGATTCAGCAGGCAAGAGCTTCCATGTAATCTGTGAAGTGACCGATGATGGAACGCATAATCTTTCCGGTTATCGCAGAATTATTTTTGAGCCGACCGGTCCGGCCGAGAAAGATTAGCTAAAACGAACGGCTTAAAAATCTTGCAATCGAATAAAAAAATGTGTAAACAATGACAAAATGACTGTATTTACGAACCGACACGCAGGCTTTTCGTAAAACGTACAGTTGTGATGTGTTCTAAAAAGGTAACTTATGGCTCAAAAATCCGATAAGAAGCCGGACAGGCGACAATTCCTTGCCGAGGCAATGCGATATTCTGCTTTGGGTATTCTTGGTGCGATTGGAGGGGCGGCTTTCGCGAAAAGGTACAGATTGGTTAAAGAAGGCCAATGTATTGAAGATGGTCCATGTACAGGTTGTGAACATTTTACAAAATGCTTCAAGCCGCAGGTTTGGCAGATTGATCCCTACAAATGTGTAGCATGTGGAAATTGTACTACCTATTGTGTATTGGAGGAATCCGCAGTTAAATGTGTCCAGATTTATCCGATTTGCGGATACTGCAAAATATGTTTTGGCTTTTTTGAGCCGGAACCTTATGATATTAACGAGGGAGCGGAAAACCAGCTTTGTCCGACCGGAGCGATTATTCGTAAATATATAGAAGATCCTTATTACGAATATACAATCGATGAGTCACTATGTATTGGTTGTGGAAAATGCGTTAAGGGCTGCAACACATTCGGCAACGGCTCGTTTTTTCTCCAGGTGCGTCACGACCGTTGTTTGAACTGTAATGAATGTGCGATTGCTGCCGCTTGTCCTTCGGGTGCGTTTGTACGTGTTCCAGCCGACAAGCCTTATTTGCTTAAAAAGGTGGATCACGCTTAATGATTTCTGGCAGGTATATTATAATTAGCGCGGTTGCCGTGTTGGCCTTTTGTAGTATCGGATTGGCCGGCACCGAGCGTTTTCCTCCACCGGAGTTTGAAAGCGGTTATGAATTTCCACAAACGACAACACCCGATTCACGTCCTGGGATTTATCAATATATAGATTCTATTATACTTCTGGCTGCACTTAGTCTTTCTACATACCTGATTTTGAAAAAACGCAGCCGTCGTTTGATTTTTGCCCTGATGATTTTTTCCCTGATTTATTTCGGTTTCTATAGGAAAGGATGTGTCTGTCCGATTGGAGCCACTCAAAATGTTGTATTATCATTTTTTGATACTGACTATGCAGTGCCGATAGTGGTATTGATTTTTTTTCTGCTGCCTCTTGTTTTTACATTATTTTTCGGCCGAACTTTCTGTGCTGCGGTATGTCCTCTTGGTGCGATTCAGGATATGGTTTTAATGTCTCCAATTTCGTTGCCTCGCTGGGCTGAAAGTGTATTAAGATTGTTTGCATATCTTTACCTGGGAGCTGCGGTTTTATTTGCCGCCACAGGCAGCGCGTTCGTGATTTGCAGGTATGATCCTTTTGTTTCGTTTTTCCGAATCAGCGGGAATATAAATATTCTCATCCTTGGCGCGTGTTTTCTTGTTATCGGGATTTTCATTGGAAGGCCATATTGCAGATTTTTATGTCCCTATGGTGTAATCCTGAGACAGCTTTCCCGGTTTTCTAAATGGCGCGTTACTATTACCCCGGATGATTGTATTCAATGCAGGTTGTGTGAGGAATCATGTCCATTCGGTGCTATAAGGAAACCTGCCGCCCAGTGGCCGAAAGAAGAATACAGCAAAAGTAAAAAACAGCTTGCATTGATGCTTGGACTTTTACCTATCCTGATATTTTTTGGTGGGTGGGCCGGTTCGAGTCTGAAAAATACAACCTCTCGTACACATGCGACGGTTAGATTAGCTGAGCGTATTCGTTTAGAGGAAAAAGGACAGGTCGAAGGAACCACCGATGCCAGTGACGCATTTAGAGGTACAGGCGCAGAGAATGATGTTCTTTATCAGGATGCTTCGGCAATCCGTGAAAAGTTTGGTTTCGGCGGCTGGATATTCGGAGGTTTCATCGGATTAGTAATCGGGTTAAAACTCATATCAACTTCGATATGGCGGCAAAGAACAGATTATGAAGCTGACCGTGCGAGCTGCCTTGCATGCGGTCGGTGCTTCGAGTATTGCCCCGTAGAACATAAAAGAAGAAATACAAAATCCGACATGATAGAATCGGCATCAGGTTAATTAATGAAAGATAATATTAATAATATATCAGAGAATAATATCACAAATCAGTGGTATAAAAGCGCAATATTGACCGCTGTTATAGGCATGATATTTTCGTTTATTATACTCATTCTTCTTTTCGGAAATTTCATTCGTTCAACTATTGTTGAAACCCGGCAGGAACAGGAATTAGTTGAACTGAAAAAGGAAATTCAAAGTAATCCCGGTGATGAAGAACTCTTCGAAAAAGTTCGCCAGCGCGATTTAGAATTCAGACAAAACATATTTAGCAGAATGGATTTTAACCGTAAAGGCGAGTATCTGCTTTTATGCAGTGTTATCATTATGCTGATAGGTTTTAAATCCGCCCGCACTCTCATAAAAAAAATGCCTGCACCGCAACCCGGCTCCGACAGACTTAAAGAACAAGCTCGCGATGCGAAGCTTTCTCGATGGGCAGTGACAACAGGTTTGGTTATCTTGGGTATAGGAGCTTTCGTTCTTGTGATAAAACCGGGAGTAGTTTTTTATGAAGTTTCTCCGGCGAATGTTTCATACCCTACTGAAGAAGAAGTCGCCGCGAACTGGCCGGCTTTTCGCGGCCCCGAAGGTCTTGGGATAAGCGCTTATACGAACATACCTACAAACTGGAACAGTGAATCTGGCGAGGGTATTCTCTGGAAATCAGAGGTGCCGCTGCCCGGTATGAATTCACCGGTTGTCTGGGGTGATCGAGTTTTTATTTCAGGAGGAGATCCGAATCAGCTTCAGGTATTTTGTTATGATGCGAATACCGGCTCTTTGCTCTGGACTGGAGATGTCAGGCAGATATTCTCAGAAAGCGATGAAGAGCCGTTCGATGTAATGGAAGATACTGGTTTTGCTGCTTCTACTGTTGCTACAGATGGTCAGCGAGTATACGCAATTTTCGTAACAGGTATAGTTGTATGTTTTGATTTTGAAGGTAATCAGGTCTGGGAAAAAGACCTTGGAATACCAGATAGCATGTATGGGTATGCTTCTTCACTTGCAATGTATCGCAACCTGTTATTAATCCAGTTTGACCAGGGTTATGCGGAAGATGAAAGGTCCATGATGATTGCCTTGGAAGGTTCGACCGGACGCATCATCTGGCAGGCAAAAAGACCTGTATCAGGTTCATGGACGTCGCCAATAGTTGCCAAAATCAATGACGAGTTTCAACTGATAACCTGCGGCGACCCATGGGTTATTGGTTATAATCCCGCTGATGGAAAAGAATTATGGCGGGCCGATTGTCTTGGTACAGATGTTGCGCCATCACCGATATATTCCAATGGTCTTGTATTTGCGATCCAGCCGTATAGTAAGCTGATTGCAATTCGACCTGATGGTCGTGGTGATGTTACCGAAACTCATATCGAATGGAAAATTAGCGAAAATGCTCCGGATATTTGTTCTCCGGTAAGTAACGGCGAGCTGGTTTTTTTATTAACCATGGATGGGTATCTGAGCTGCTTCAAAAACTCTGATGGAACAAAATTATGGGAGCAGGAAGTGGATGATTATTTCTTAGCTTCTCCCAGTTTTGTTGGCGATAAACTTTATCTGTTAGGCGATGACGGCGTGATGTTTATTGCCGAAGTCGAACCTGAATATAAAGAGTTAGCTAAGTGTGAGCTTGGTGAAAAATGCCAGGCTTCGCCGGCTTTCGCCGATGGTCGCATTTATATACGTGGTGAAAAACATCTTTTCTGTATCGGGGAATAATTATTGATGGATGAAGTGGATTTGACATTTGTGGACAGTGCTGTCGAAAGAATCGGCACAGGCAGTGAAAAAGTGCTTGAGATTCTTCAGGCGATACAGGGACATTACGGCTACCTGCCCGAAGAAGCTCTTGAGCGCATTTGTGAGCTGACACAAATTACCCCGGCATCGATAACCGGTGTTTCGACTTTCTACGACCAGTTTCGACATCGACCAGCAGGTCGTCATATAATTCATGTTTGTGTCGGGACCGCCTGCCATGTGAAAGGAAGCCCGCAGATTTATGATGCATTCTTGCGGCATTTAAAAATTCCCGAAGGTGAGGATACCGATTCTAAGAAATTATTTACTGTTGAAAAAATTGCATGTCTTGGTTGTTGTACATTAGCTCCGGCGATACAGATTGACAAGGTGACATATGGACACCTTACCGCCGATACTGTTTCAACGGTTATCAGTGATTTTCTCAGGTATGAAAAAGCCAGAGCAGCTCAAAAGCAGAAAAAACACAAACCTTCTCAGGAAAGCTCGAAGGATTTTCAAGGAGAAATTCGTCTTGGTCTGGGTTCCTGTTGTGTCGCACGCGGCAGTGGTAAACTCCGCGAAGCTTTAGATAAAGCTCTGGAACAGACGGGGATTCAGGTTGACGTTAAGCGTGTCGGGTGTGTTGGTATGTGTTATCAGACGCCGTTACTTGAAGTCGTATTACCTGATGAAAGGACTTTTCTTTATGCGAGAGTGCAGCCTGAGGATGCCAAAGCAATAATAACTCGACATTTCAAAATGCCCGGCCTTGGAAGGAAAATATATGACTCGGCTTCAATGTTTCTTGACAGAGTGCTGACCGATGAAACACGAGAACCGGTGACACGTTATTCTATTAACGTGCGAGACGAACAGGTTGCGGATTTTCTGGATAAACAAGTACATATAGCGACCGAGCATGGGGGACATCTTGATCCTGCCGATTTTGATGAATATATGTCCAAGGACGGTTTCAAGGCGATGAAAAAGTGTATAAGTGAACTTGAACCCGAAAAAATAATTTCCCAAATCGAACAGAGCGGCCTTCGCGGCAGAGGCGGGGCGGGCTTCCCCACCCACCTTAAGTGGACGGCAGTCAGGCAAGCTGAATCAAATGGAAAGAAATATATTGTATGCAATGGAGATGAAGGAGATCCCGGTGCGTTTATGGACAGAATGCTCATGGAATCTTATCCATATCGAATTATCGAAGGAATGATAATAGCTGCATATAGCGTCGGTGCGGATGAGGGTTATCTTTATATACGAGCGGAGTATCCACTTGCGATTGAAAGAATAAAAAACGCGCTAGAAAAATGCAGACAGGAAGGACTTCTTGGTGATAATATTTTAGGAAGCGGTTTTTCACTGGATCTGAAAATTATGCCGGGTGCCGGGGCTTTTGTATGCGGCGAAGAAACTGCGCTAATGGCCAGCATCGAAGGTCGTCGCGGCATGCCCAGGCTTCGCCCGCCGTATCCTGCTATAAGGGGGCTTTGGGGAAAGCCGACTCTTATTAATAATGTCGAGACGTATTGTGTTGTGCCATGGATTATTCGCAGCGGCCCTGAAGAATTCGCAAAGCTCGGCAAAGACAGAAGCAAAGGGACAAAGGTTTTTGCTTTGGCAGGTAAAATCGCACATGGCGGTTTAATTGAAGTACCAATGGGAATTTCTATCCGCCAGATAATCGAAGATGTGGGTGGTGGAATAGCAGGCGGATTAAAATTTAAAGCTGTCCAGATAGGCGGCCCTTCTGGTGGATGTATTCCTGATGAGCTTGCGCATACATCAGTGGATTATGAAACGTTAAAAGATGTCGGAGCAATGATGGGTTCCGGCGGTATGGTGGCACTGGATGAAAGAGATTGTATGGTAGATATTGCCAGATATTTTCTGGAATTTACACAGAATCAATCGTGCGGCAAATGCACTTTTTGCAGAATAGGCACCAGGCGCATGCTGGATATTTTAGAGCGGCTGTGCGCAGGCGAAGGTAAAAAGAATGATATCGAAGACCTCGAACATTTAGCTCAGATAGTTCAAAATTCAAGCCTGTGCGGACTTGGCAAAACTGCTCCAAATCCTGTTCTATCGACAATAAAATATTTCCGTGATGAATATGAAGCTCATATAGAAAAACGCTGCCCGGCCGCTAAGTGCAGGGCTTTGATTACTTACTCGGTGACAGATGATTGTATCGGTTGTACTTTATGTGCACAGCACTGCCCGGTCGGAGCAATCACGATGCTGCCTTATCAGAAACATGAAATAGATTCGGAAAAATGTATTCGCTGCGGGGGATGTAAAAATATTTGTCCCGCCGATGCGGTGAAAGTTGAATAATCAATGCCGAGATTAACAATAGACAATCGCATAGTGGAAGTGAAAAGCGGCGCAACGATTCTCGATGCCGCCGAGAAGCTTGGTATAGAAATTCCAACGATGTGTTTTCTAAAAGACTGGAAACCTTCGACCAGTTGTATGGTTTGTGTTGTTAAAGTCGAGGGCAAAGCTAATTTTGTTCCTGCCTGTGGAACCTTAGCCGAAAATAATATGGTAGTACAAACAACTTCGGAAGAAATTATAAAGGCAAGAAAAGCCGCTCTTGAATTGCTTTTAAGTGACCATTTAGGTGACTGTATGGGGCCATGTCAGACAGCTTGCCCTGCGCACATGAATATTCCATTAATGATTCGTCAGATTAAGTCAAAAAAGTTTCACGATGCTATTGCAACAGTGAAAAAAGATATTGCCCTTCCTGCCGTATTGGGACGGATTTGTCCCAAGCCATGTGAAAAAGTATGCAGACGTGAAGGTTATGATGGAGGCGTTTCAATATGTCTTTTGAAACGATATGTTGCCGATGTTGATTTGCAATCGGATAAGCCGTATATGCCTTCCTGCAAGCCTGAAAAACATAAACGTGTAGCTATTATCGGCGCGGGCCCGGCGGGATTAGCTGCGGCTTACTATTTAGCCCAGGATGGATTCGGTTGTACAATTTTCGATGACCATGAAAAGCCGGGCGGAATGCTGCAATACGCAGTGCCGGAAAATGAGCTTCCAAGAGATATTCTTGATTCAGAAATTGCTTTGATTGAAAAACTCGGCGTGAAATTCAAACTGCAAATGCGGATAGGTGAAAGTTTGAAATTGGAGGATTTAAGAAAAGATTTCGATACTGTTTTTATAGCTATTGGAAAACTCAAAGATAGTGAAGACTCAATGGGACTAACAACAAAAGCTGATGCAATTGTTATAGAAGGCCAAACGTATCAAACAAATTTACCGGGGGTCTTTGCAGGAGGGGATGCTGTTCGTAAAAGAAAGCTTACAGTTCGAGCGGTTGCAGATGGCAAGGAAGCATCTTCTGCTATTGCTCAGTATTTGTCCGGCGAGAAGGTGACAGGTGTAACCAGGGAATTTAATACTCGTATTGGCAGGCTCAAGGAAGAGGAAATAAAGAAATTTATAACTGGAGATAATGATTTTCCAGGGATTCATCCATCGGGGGAAAACCAAGGCTTTACCGAAGAGCAGGCAGTTAAAGAAGCTGCTCGTTGCCTGCATTGTGATTGTCGAAAACCTCAAAGCTGTAAGCTAAGAAAATATTCTTATGAATACGCAGCTAAAGCGGGGCAGTATAAAGGTCAAAACCGTTCATTTGTCCAATTGAGTGAACATCCTGAAATTATTTTCGAGCCGGGAAAATGTATTGATTGCGGTCTATGTATTCAAATTGCCACAAAAGCAGGTGAGGAGCTTGGATTAGCATTTACAGGCAGGGGTTTCAGCGTTCGGCTGGCAGTACCTTTAGGCCGTTCGATAGTGGAGGCGGTAAAGGATGCTGAGACCGCTAGAAAATATGTGAATTCCTGTCCTACGGGGGCGCTGTCTTTTAAAATTTCAGAGAGTGATAAAAAAAATACACTTTAATTGAGTATCTTTTGAGTATTAAGCATTCAAAATACGAATGCTTGTTAGTTTTTTTGATAATTGATACAATGCGGGTAATCTTTCACGTTTTTGGCCGGATGTATCTTCATAATACATGAACTGAATATAAGATATAGAGAGTAAGCATGAATGAAGTTACTCGCATTTTAACTGCTATTGGTCAAGGTAATGCGCAAGCTGCAGATGAGTTGCTTCCATTAGTTTATGAAGAACTCCGTCTTCTTGCCGCTCAGAAGCTTGCGCGAGAACGACCAGGCCAGACGCTTCAGGCGACAGCTCTTGTTCATGAAGCTTATATTCGATTAGTTGGCGAAGAAATCCAGGATTGGAAAGGTCGAAGCCATTTTTTTAGAGCCGCTGCTGAAGCGATGCGCCGGATTCTGATCGATAACGCACGTCGAAAAAAAAGCCTTAAACGTGGGGGTGACCACCAAAAGGTCGAGTTTGATGAATCTATTCTGAATCAAAATTGTGTTTCGTCTGTAGATGATTTGATCGCTTTGGATGAAGCACTTATTAGACTCTCTGCTGAAGAAGAGATAAGGGCTGAAGTAGTCAAGCTTCGTTACTTTGCTGGTCTAAGTGTAGAGCAAACAGCCGAAGTACTGCGAATTTCTCCACCAACTGTCAAACGTTATTGGGCTTATGCTCGTGCCTGGCTTCTTCGTGAAATTGGATAAAAATATCCTCCATTTGCATGAGAAACAGCTTTTTAAAATTTCTTGAATATTTTTTGAGCCCGGTCGGGCTTAGATTACGCATTATATAATAGTAGCATTTTGTAAAGGAATATAATTGTGGGAATTGACAGAAAAAAAGAACAGGCGATTTTTGACGCCGCGATGGAATTTGAAAATCCAGAAGAGCGGGATGCTTATGTATTAAAAGCCTGTGGCGATGACAAAAAGTTGCTTGCCAGTGTGCGTGCGTTACTTGGATATCATGATTCAAGTAGTTTTCTTGATACTCCGATTTTCGAATCAGATACAACACTGGATGTATCTCCTATTACGGAAGTTTCTGGCACAGTTATTGGCCGATACAAGCTGCTTGAAAAAATTGGCGAAGGCGGTATGGCAACCGTCTATATGGCCGAACAGGAACGCCCCATGCACCGCCGTGTTGCTTTGAAGATTATCAAGCTGGGTATGGATACGAAGCAGGTCATAGGCCGCTTCGAAGCGGAACGCCAGGCTCTCGCTATGATGGACCATCCTAATATTGCAACCGTTCTTGACGCTGGCACTACTGAGACAGGGCGGCCGTATTTCGTTATGGAATTGGTTCGAGGGCTGCCAATCAATGAATTCTGCGATAAGAACAATTTGACCACACATGAGCGTCTGGAGTTGTTTATATCAGTTTGTCAAGCTGTGCAGCATGCTCATCAGCGAGGGATTATTCACCGGGATATCAAACCATCAAATGTTTTGGTTACGCTTCACGATGGCAAGCCGGTAGCTAAGGTTATAGACTTCGGAATTTCCAAGGCCTTGAATCAACGGCTAACTGAAAAAACAATCTTTACTCGATATTCCCAGATGATAGGTACACCGGAGTATATGAGTCCCGAACAGGCGGAAATGAGCGGGCTGGATATTGATACAAGATCGGATGTCTTCTCGCTGGGGATTCTCCTGTATGAACTACTAACGGGCACAACTCCATTCAATTCGGATTACTTGCTGCGCAAAGGCTACGGTGAAATGCAACGGATTATTCGTGAAGAAGAGCCGATGCGCCCATCTACTAAAATCAGCACTATTGGAGAAGCTCTTATCGAGGTTGCAAAGCACCGTAAAACCACTCCTGATGTTCTCAGGAAAGCTGTTCGTGGTGACCTCGATTGGATTGTGATGAAAACGATGGCCAAAGACAGGACGCATCGATACCAGACAGTATACGCTTTGGCTGAAGACATTGAAAGACATCTGCGTCATGAACCGATAACCGCATCTTCGCCCGGAACTTTATATCGAATTCATAAATTTCTTCAGAGAAACCGTGTTAAGGTAATGATGTGGTCGGCTGCGGCTGTTATTCTTTTTGGTTTGCTTTTCATTTTTAGTGCTTATTCACACTTCAGGAGCGAACGAATTGAAAACGACCACATTAATACAATAGCAATTGTCGAAGATTTAATTACCAGCGGTGACTATGAACATGCACTTACTGAAATCAAACCTGTTCTTTCCAGTCCATTCGTTGGGCCAAAAGCTCAGCTCCTGAATGCACGCATTCTGCTCGAGTTGGAAAGCCCCGATGCTGCTGTTGAACAGTTGAATAAATTACTCAACGAGCAGTCAGAAATCGCCGCTAATGCGCATTTTCTTCTTGCATTGATTTATCTCGAATCTGCATCAGGCGATCCTCATATGGAGGATAAGGCGCGGGTTCACCTGGAGCAGGGGGAAAAATTACTTCCGAGAACTGCTGAAGCTTATCTTCTCCGTGCTGTATTAGCCCAGACCGTACAAGAGACGCTCGGTTGGCTCCATGATGCTTTGGATTTGGATCCTTCCCACTACAATACTCGAAGGACTCTTGCAATGACTTATTATGCGCTTGGTCAATATCGTGAAATGGAGACGGAAACTTCTGTTATGGTAGGCAGTCAGCCAAAAAATCCTGGGGGGTATTCGCTTCGTGCTATTTCCAGGCGAGAATTGGCACTGGCACAAAACGATAAGGAACTGCTCGACGAAGCTCTTGCAGATCATAACCGGGCTGTTAGTTTCACTTCGTTAAACGATAAGCGCCTTTCGGAAATTTGCAACCAGCGATATCAGACTCTTATGAAGATGGGTAAATATGAGTATGCTCTGGCCGACATTCAGAAATGTCTGGAGATTCAGCCCCGCGAGCCGCTGTACCATTTTAATCTGTTCTGTACTTTATTAGCGATGGGTAATTATGAAGAAGCCCAGGCCCAATACGATAATATTCTAAATTCGCGTCTTATGGACCAAATGTATTTTGATAATTTGATTGCAAAATATGTTTTCGATAGTATGTGGTCGTCAGTTTTATTTTATCCTGAAGACAGGCCGCCTGTAGGAAAAGCCTTTAACAAGATACACGAAGCCGCCAGGCAATATGATCAGCTTGCCAAACGAGCCAGGCGTGTTGTAACCGAAGGTTTTCATCCGAACTTTTCACCGGATGGTACCCGGCTGGCATACAGTAGAGGCGTACTTGGTGCCAGTGCTATTGAAATTCTTGACCTTCGCACCGGTGAGACTCGGTTGTTAACTGTTCCGGGTAAAGATCCCGCTTGGTCTCCTGACGGGCAATATATTCTATACGTTCGTGACCGGCAGGTTTTATCCATACAGGGCTTAGTTATGCCGGATCAATGGATAAATCAATCATTTGAACTGGAAGAGGTATGGATTATCAGAGCCGATGGCAAACAGCGTCCGAGGTTTCTTGCACAGGGCGGCTGGCCAAACTGGTCCAGTAATTCAAAAAAACTTTATTACCACAGCCGTATGGATAAAAAGGTTTATTCTATATCGATAGATCCTAATAACACAAATCCAAAGGAAATTTTCGCGTGTGATTCCAAATTTCCGGTCGTGTCACCAGACGAAAAATTCATAGCATTTACTGATAAAAAGAGCGGTACATTACAAGTAGTGGATTTAAAAAATAACTCGGTTGCAGCATCCTGGTCGGGACCTAAAGGAAAGATAAATGAACTATCGTTTATATGCTGGTCTCCTGATGGAAAACAACTGGCTATAGGATCTTATTTGGATGAAGGCCTCTGGATTTACAATATAGATACTAAAAATGGTGCCAAGATAGTTGATGGTTTTTATGCCTGGTGTGGTTGGTCCCAGGATATGAGTTACATGTTTATCGAACATGTATATGGAGGGTGGCATCATGAAATCTGGATTGCCAATGTTAGTAAAAACGGTATTCCAATGATTATACCAAAACAATAAAGATAACAATAATTTTTAAAAGGAGCAAGTAAATGAATGCTAAAGTAATGTTAATAACAGTAATTTTAATGGTGGCAACTTGCAGCATTATGGCTGCTGATTGGCCGCAGTTTCTTGGTCCAAATAGAAACAGTACATCGCCTGAGAAGGGGATTTTGCGATCATGGCCTGAAGGGGGGCCGGAAGTTCTCTGGACAGTTGATGTTGGCA
>Ga0272443_10004907_pt1 | contig 14202 bp, 10 predicted proteins | sample SSMAcet12_FD_193581 | JGI IMG/M metagenome (GOLD analysis project Ga0272443, IMG submission 193581) | Marine sediment archaeal communities from Little Sippewissett salt marsh, Falmouth, MA, United States - SSM-Acet-12 | ecosystem: Environmental > Aquatic > Marine > Wetlands > Sediment ...
GAGGTCTACGAATACGATGCCGGTGACATGACTGACGGATACGTCCTGGAACGACCGATCGATTCGCGAACGAACGCCTATGTCTGCTACCCGAAGTTCCGGACCGCGCACGGGACGTACGTCAGCTTCAAGTGCGGTGTCTGGAATCCGGCATGCGGAGCCTACGACGACGACAGGCTCAAGCTGATCAACGTTCCCATCCTCAAGCCACACGGCATCTACGGCGTGACCGCCTCTGTGAAGCACTACATGGGCGTCACGTCGGACAAACTCACGCGCCAACACGGCGCACGTGCGCACAACACGATCATCCAAGGCGGCATGGGCACACTGATGTCGGGGGCTCGGTTCCCCGATCTCAACATCCTGGACGCCATCTGGGTCAGCCTCAAGCCGGGCACCGGACCTGGAGTCTATGACCGATCCGCTACTCGGCTCGGCATCGTCGCCGCAAGCGCCGATCCGGCCGCACTCGACTTCTGGGCGTCCAAATACATCCTGATGCAGGGCGCCGAGCAGGCTGGGTACTCGTCCGGCCCTTTCGTCCCTGATGCCTCGCGCCCGGGCGCATCGACGTTCGCGCGATACCTGAACGCATCGATGGAGATCCTTCAGGAGGACGGATTCTCCGTCACCACGGATGAAGAAGCCATGAACGTCTTCGTCTCCGGAAGCTGACCGAAGAGCTGCGCCGACGAGGACATGCACTCTGTCCAGGCGGTCCCTTCGTCAACTGGGCGCCGTGCTCTCCCTCAAACAGCAGCAGCCCCTCGGGGGCATCGCCGCAATTCGTCTTCCCCGAGACCGATGCGGAGAAGGACCTCATCCGGGCTCCGTCTCCCCGGCCAACCACCCGATCCCATCTGCTCTCTGAACTCCGCGAGGACTGAGCAGGCCTCCGAGTATAGTAGGCCTGCCGAGCAGCCGGTGGCAGGAGGTCGCGAGGATGGAGATAGGCTTCGATTTGGCCCGCCCGCGAGAGGTCTCCGAGTTCCTTTCGGAGTCGTTCGGCATCTCCGGTGAGCTTGCGAGACTCTCCGGCGAGAATCCCAACTTCCTCGTCTCAACGCAAGATGGCCCGCGTTTCGTGCTCAAGCTCTCCGGTGACGCGCAAACAAGCGACTTCCTCGACCTCGAGTATCGCGCTGTTGAGCGAGTGCGCGCTGCGGATCTCGGAATCACAGTACCACGCGTGGTTCGCTCTCTGGCAGGGGAAATCGAGAGCCGGCATCGCACGTCGGATGGCCGCGAGGTACGTGGCAGGCTGGTCGAGCACGTTGCGGGGACACCGTGGAGCGACGCAGAGCCCGCCGCGCCCGCGTTGCTCCGCGAACTGGGCAGGCTCCTCGCGCAGCTCGATCTGGCTCTCACAAGTCTCGATCCCTCTGCAGCGCGCCGTACCCATCGCTGGGATCTGGCACAGGCAGCGCAGCACCGGGCCAACGTCACGCTCATCGCCGACTCGGCGAAACGCCGCATCCTCGAGCGTTCGTTCCATCTCTTCGCAGCCTGCGCGGCTCCGCGCCTCGAAGGACTACCTCACTCGCTGATTCATGCCGACGCCAACGACGAGAACGTTCTCGTGGAGAACGGCCACATCGTCGGCCTGCTCGACTTCGGCGACTGCCTGTTCAATCCGACCGTCTGCGAAGTCGCGATCGCCGCCGCCTACGCAATGCTCGACCGATCGGACCCGCTTCAGGTCGCCGCCGAGATCGTCGCTGGATACCACAGCGTGCGCCCGCTGACGCGCGAGGAGGTCGAGGTCCTTTTCCCACTGATCTGCGGGCGCCTGTCGGTCACCGTCGCCGTTGCCGCCGAGCGCCGCCGGATGGCTCCGGATCATCCCACTTGGTACGTGACGGAGGCGAGGGCATGGAATCTGCTCGAGCGTCTCATCGGGATCGATCCAGCGGACGCTGCCTTCGAGCTCGCTTCGCTCATCGAGCTGCCTTCACAGAACGAACCGGGAGTTCCAATCGAAGATCTGCTCAAGTCCCGTCGACGCCACATCAGCCGCGCGATGTCGATTGCCTATCGCGACCCCTTGAAGATGGTCTGCGGAGCCGGCCAGTACCTCTACGACGATCGCGGCCGCCCGTTCCTCGACATGGTGAACAACGTCTGTCACGTCGGTCACTGCCACCCAAGAGTCATCGAGGCCGGACAGCGACAGATGGCTCGCCTGAACACCAACACCCGTTACCTCTACGACGGGCTGACCGAGTATGCCGAACGGCTGTGCGCGACACTGCCCGAGCCACTCGACACCTGCTTCTTCGTGAACTCGGGAAGCGAGGCGAACGAACTCGCGATCCGCATGGCGATGACGCACACCGGCAAGAGTGACCTGATCGTCCTCGACGGTGCGTACCACGGGCACACGCTTCGGCTCATCGCCGCGAGTCCGTACAAGTTCATGGGAGCGGGCGGCGCCGGCGGCGCGGAACCCTGGGTGCACGTTGCGCCGCTTCCCGACGGGTATCGAGGCGTACACAAGGGGCACGATCAAGCAGCCGGCGTCGCGTACGGCGATGACCTGGGCGGCGTAATCGCCGAAGCCGGCGGCCGAACCGCCGCGTTCCTCGCGGAGACGCTCCCCTCCTGCGGCGGCTTGATCGTCCCTCCGCCAGGCTACTTCAAGACGGCGTATCACCATGTGCGCGCCGCAAGCGCGCTGTGCATCGCCGACGAGGTCCAGGTGGGCTTCGGTCGGGTCGGGACGCACTTCTGGGCGTTCGAGGCGTACAACGTGGCCCCCGACATCGTTGTGATGGGCAAGCCGATCGGCAACGGGCATCCGATGGCGGCCGTCGTCACCACCAGGGATGTCGCCGAGTCGTTCGCCAACGGGATGGAGTTCTTCTCCACCTTCGGCGGCAATCCGGTCTCCTGTGCGATCGGACTCGCGGTGCTCGACGTGATCCAAGATGAGCATCTCCAGCAGCACGCGCTGAAGGCCGGGCGCCGGCTACGCAAAGGCTTGGCGCGCCTCGCCGAGCGGCATCCGCTGATCGGTGAAGTACGCGGCGCCGGCCTGTTCGTCGGCGTCGAGCTCGTTCGCGACCGCGACACGCTGGAACCGGCGCCAGCGGAGGCCGCAGAGCTGGTCGAGCAGATGAAGGCTCGTGGAATCTTGCTCAGCACCGAAGGTCCGTTGCACAACGTCATCAAGATCAAGCCACCGATGGTCCTCACCGACGACGACATCGACATGACCGTTCGCGTACTAGACGATGAGCTGTCCCTGCTCGAGCGCAGCTGACTTCACACATCGAGAGCTAATCCGCTGCAACCACGTCAGGAAGGTCGTTCGCCTGCCTCACCCAGTACTCCGTCTCGGTGAGCGTCGGCGGTCGCTTGGCTGCGCCGGTCGCCTCAACCACGTCAGTGAGGTGATCCCGCAGTTGCTGCGGATCCCATGTGCGCATGTCGCGCACCGTCCGGAAGCCGCCGTCAAGGAGCAGTCGCGCACGCTTCCCCTTGATGTCCGTGATCCGAGACAGATCGGCAAAGAAGGCGAGCTCATCGATCTCTTCCTGAGAGACCTCGCACGCCTCGGCAAGCTTCGCCCGATCGCCAGGTGCTGCAGTGCACTTGAGAAGGTCTCCCGCATTGATGATGCCGCGATCGCGCAACGCCGCAACGGCGGCCTTCGATCCCCCGGCAAGCATCGAGAGCTTCGGTGTTGACCGCTGGCTCTTCTCCTTCTCCATCGCCTTCATGCGAAGTCCGAGAGCATGGTCGTGGAGCGCCTTCTCCCCAGAGTAGCGGTAGTAGTTGTGGAGGCTCCAGAGGAGGCCCTTCGGTGAGTGGCCCTCGACTGTCTTCGCCTCGACGAAGCGCGTGATGTCATCCGGCGCCACTCCGTCGATGTCCGGACTCGCTCCGCTCTCCTCGAGGTGCTCGGCGAACAGGCGTACCGCCTGCAGGTGCGCGTCGATCGTTCCTGCGGCCCGTCTCTCCTTCTTCAGGAAGCTCTCGAAGCCCTCGAATGCGTCCATCTCCAAGCCAAGGATGGTCTCGCCCGTCTCCCCTTCATCACGCCCCTGAACTCTGCTGAACTGACGAGGCACTCCAGGTGCTGAGCCGGTCCCGACAGCCGGCCCAACGAACCTTCGGCTAGGTCAGCCAGCGAACGACCTCCTCCATCGGCTTCCGCGGCGGATCAGGCGGAGCAACGTTCGGGTATCCGAGGGAGACGGCGGCAACCAGCTGATCGTCCGTCTCGAGCCACGCATTCAGCTCCGGATACGCCTCCCACACATCGGCGATCCAGAGCGAGCCTAGGCCGAGGTTCGTAGCCGCGAGAAGCATGTTCTCGATGGCCGCGCCAACCGACTGCACCGTCGCCAGGTCCCACCACGACTCATCCTCTTTCCGGGCCTTCCACGGGTGGATCCCGTCGGTGTTGTGGATCAGGATCGTGACCGGCGCTTGTTCCATGCTCTGAATCGTGGACTTGATCGTGCCGATCTCCTCACCTTCGGCCTCTCGATTCGCGATCCCCTTGCGGAGAACCTCCAGCATCTCGCCTCGTCTTGGCTGCGGAATCACCGTGAATCGCCACGGCTGGCTGTTCTTCGCCGACGGCGCCAAGACGGCCGCCTCCAGGATCTGCTCGACGATCTCGCGTTCGATCGGATCGCTCTTGAACGCGCGGATGCTGCGACGCGCCTTGATGGTTTCCAGGGCGGTCATGCGTGCGTACCTCCTAGCTCGATAGCGAGTTGTGCCCGGCCTGGGCCCGGCCGGGCGGTGGTCGAACGACGTTCGCTGTTCGTTGATCTTCGGGAGGCTAGCCGATCCCATTGCGTAGTGCAAGCATGCATAATTACGTAATCTCCTCGATCCACAACACCCGACCCAATGAAGCGAGATTAGGCCTCTCGAAGCTCCAGCTCGAGCCTGTACACGTCCATCGGCTCGCGCCGACCACGAAGCTTGGTCAGGCGCATGACCTCGGCGTCGTCCTCGCCACCGACGAGTTCGTGCGCAGACTGCGAGACGAGAATGTCGCCGGCTTCCGCCATGTCCTGCAACCTAGCAGCGACGTTGACCGCATCTCCGACGACGGTGTAGTCCATCGCATCCTCCGAGCCGACGTTCCCGACAATGACGCGGCCGGCGCTGATCCCGATCCCGAGGCCCAGCTCTCGCAGAGCCTCGGTCGGCGCGTCGCCCCACAGGCTCCGGAACGCGCGCTGCATCACGCGGGCCGACGCGATGGCCCTACGGGCCGCGTCGGCCAAGTCGGAGGAGGACTCAAAGAAGGCGAGGAACCCGTCGCCGATGTACTTGTCGAGAATCCCGCCGTACAGGCGCAACGGCGCAGTGAGTTCGGTCATCGTTCGATTGAGAACGGCGACAGTCCTTTCAGGGGCATGCCCCTCAGCGAAACGAGTGAATCCACGGATGTCGGCAAACAGGACCGCCACGTCCTGGGATTCCCCGCCCAGCTTCGCGTGGCGTGCTGGATCGTTGAGCAAGCGATCACGGACTTCCCGAGGCATGTACTTCTTCAGGGTCGATTGCAAAAGAGCCCTCTCGCTCGCGGTGCGTCGATGAAGCTCGGTCCTGTGCGTCAGCCATCGCGCGAACACCCACGATCCCGAACCGAGTACGAGAGCTCCGATGACGTTCCACCCGGCGAGTTGGAGGGCCCCGGCATTCCGAGTCCGGCCGAGCACGTCAGTCGGAACCCAGGAGATGTTCTTCCAGTACGATCCGCCCGTTCGGCTCGCAGGCGAGCCACCGCTGACCGCACACCGAGCAGCGTCCGCCTCGACGAAAGGAGTCAGCGTATCGTAGGTAAATAGCCCGTTCCCCGTCAGAACCTGCCCGGATTCGGCCGCAGAGATCTCCTCCCACTCCTCCGGGAGAAGCGTTTGAACTCGCTCATCGGATCGGTCCGGCAGAACGAACCCCCACTCGGTATTCGGAGCGGGACCGCGAAGCCAGTAGCCATCTTCATTGACGAGCAGAGCCAACGTCTCGGGATCCGGGAGAGCCTCGGCAAACACGTCGAGCAGGAGTGAGCCATTGAGATTCAGGAGCAAGTAGCCGCGAACGTCATCCGAACTGCCGAGAGCGACCCCAAGGCGAATCATGGGCCGAAGAGGCCTCTCGACTTCACCCTGCTCGACGTTCAGATCGAGAGGAGAGGCGTACACCGAACCGGCTGCACAGCTTGAGAGTTCGAGGAAGTAGTATCGATCGCCCTTGAACTGGAGGCTCTCCAGACCGGCGACTGCCGGTGCCCCATCGCGGTAGTCGATCCGCAGGAGTTCCATCCCCGTCGGAGAGAGAATCCTGATCTGATCATAGATCTCCCCACGAAGGGCGAACGCAGCCATCTCCTTCGACAGCGAGTCGCGGTTCGCTTGCTCATGGGATGTAAGGAACTCGCCCAGCTCGTTCAGCTCGGCCAGGAAGAGAAGATCTGCGACGGCCATCCCGATCGTCTCGGCGACAGCGTCCTGCCGCATCCCGACGGCGTGCGCCTCCGCGTCCCGGATCATCGAAACTCGATGCCGCCCCCCCGAGTGGTGAAGCAAGACCGACACGGCGACCAGGACCCCAACTGACGCAAGGAGGATCCCTCCGAACAGCGCCGCGAACCTCCGACGGCTTCGCACTTCCCCCTCGATGATTCACCTCCTGCCACTCTAGTGGCTCCCTGCGATCAGACACTCTCGTTCATTCATGTAGAACGCGAATGTGGATGCGATGGAGAATCGATGGGAGCCGAAGCCTCTACGAATGCCGCGAAGCCCACGGGTTGTCTCATGAGAGGCACAATCGGGAAGCGTGCGGCGCCGCGGTTCACGCTGAACTCCGCCGCAACCGCTCGGCGATCAACTGCTCCGGCGAATGCGCCGCGCATCCAAGGAGCTGAAGCCTTCCCAGCCTTGCACCGGCGTTCCGACCGACGTGTTGACTCGCGGCCGAGGACTACGGAAACTCAGGAAAGCCTGTTGTTTGCGAAGGATAACCTTCAGACAGCGGCCTTCTGACGTCAGCGACTTCGGTGAGCCCCATGAAGAACCAGGCGGAAGGGGGAGGCGGTGTGAAACACACATGAATCGACTTCGCTTCTTGAGAAGGACGAACTACGTGTCGGGCGAAGCACGTCGGATGCCTTGTCGGCGCGGGTTGGCCCGGAACGAGCGTAGCGCTCGGCTGGCTCTATCGGCCGGGTTGGCTCTGATCACCGCTGGGCTTCTGGGTGCGTGTAGCGCGTCTTCCGAACATCCGTGTCCTACGACGCTCGGCGCGGTCCGCGACCACGTCGCACGGCTCGTCGACGCTGGCGAGATTCCGTCCATGTCCATCGCCGTCTCGTGGCACGGCGAAATCTACTGGGAAGAGGCGTTCGGCTGGGCGGACCAGGAGAAGCGCGTGCCGGCCGCGGTCGACACGCGGTACGCGCTTGCGTCTGTCTCCAAGCCGCTCACCGCAACCGCGTTCATGATCCTGGTCGATCGAGGGTTCGTCTCTCTGGAAGATCCTGTCAACGCATACCTCGGGAAGGATGGACTGCGCTCCGCCGTCACCGATGCAGACAGCGCGACATTCCGACAAGTCGCCAGCCACACAGCGGGGCTTCCCCTCCACAGCCAGGCGTTCTACGCTGACGAGCCATTCCTACCGCCGCTGTTTGACGAGACCATCCGCCGCTACGGATTCTTGGCTACCGCGCCGGGGGAACGCTATCAGTACTCGAATCTCGGCTACGGAATCCTCGGCCATCTCATCGGGCAACTCAGCGGCAGAAGCTACGCCGAGTTCCTTCGAGAAGAGGTCCTCGATCCACTCGGGATGGGACAAACGACAGTCGGCCTCAATCCGAGCGTTGCGGGAAGCTACGCGACGAACTACGCCCCGAACGAACAGCCGATCCCGACGGCTCTGACCGACTGCCTCGGTTCGGACGGCCTGTACAGCACCGTGTCCGATTTGCTCCGCTTCGCGCGATTCCACATGGGAACACTTGCGCACGATCAGAGAGCCATCCTCTCCGAATCCTCACGACGCGAGATGCAGGTCCCAAGCCCAGGAACGGTTCCGACGCGGGACTGGGAGTGCCCGGGAAGCGGATACGGCGTCGGCTGGTTCGTCGGGTTCACCGCGGACGGCCTTCGGATCATCGATCACAGCGGCGGTACCCATGGTGTCAGCACGATTCTCATCCTCATCCCCGACGAGGAGCTTGCCGTCGTCGTGTTGTCCAACGCGCGCGGTCCGTGGCCTGATACGATCGGAATCGAGATCCTCTCCGCACTCATTCCTGAAAGGCTCGCACATCCGTGCGCTGCAGAGCCATCCCCGCCCGAGGCCGACCTCCTCGCCGCCGAGCCGAGCCTCTCCGGTACCTGGTCCGGCTCCGTGAGCACGTACGAAGGCAACGTTCCGATCAGCCTCCAAATCGACGACTCGGAAGATGCCCGGATTACGCTGGGCGATGCCGAGCAGGTCCAGCTGCGAGACGTTACGTACACCGATCGCATGCCCGTTCTCAACAACGCCGGTGGAGGGCCGTTCCTGCGAGGATGGTTCGTAAGCGACTTCGGGACGGAGGACGTGCGAAGAGGCTGTCCCTGCAAGCGGTGGCTCGAGCTGAAGCTCCGAGACCAGCGGCTCACCGGCTCCCTGATCACGTTCTCGCAGCGCCTTCACTACACCGGGCCGCTGTCACACTGGGTAGAGCTGACGCGCGCACCCTAGGGCAGAACCCCACACGATTCGATGCAAGCATTCAGCAGCAACATGTTGGACCGCAGCATCCCGCCATCGACCTCCTCAAGCAGAAACATCCTCTCCATCTCGAGAATCCCTGCCGCCTTCGTCCCCGCCTTGAACTCGTGGGAGTCGTGGAACGCGTGAACTCGCTCGGTGCTCTCGCGTTCAGATGCCAAGGAAACGACATCTGGATCCGTCGTGTATCGGGACACGTTGCACGAAACCTCGCCCGCTGCCCTTCGACACTCGACACTCTCGTCGTACCCTTCTCTTCAGCACTCGTAGTCCTCGCCCCTGGATTTGATGTGCATGTGCGTGAGCGTGAGTCCTCCTTTGGCGACGGCATCGCGACGTGAGCCCGGCTGCCCGCAAAACGAGCCGGGGTCGTGACTCAACACGGACCGATGAGTACACTTCCCCCTCGTGGATCGGCTCATCGTGCGGATTCGCGGGCGGCCCCCAAAACTCCAATCACCGAAGGCTGCGCGACGTTTGGGTCGCAAGCACAGGACGCTGTACGGCCAATTAGGCCGCCCGTCGGGAACGACTCCCGTGTTTCGCAAGGAGGAACCGTGGACATCACGCTTCGCAAGGTCACGAACGACACCTTCCGCGAGTGCATCGCGCTGAAGGTTCGCGACGATCAGAAGGGCTTCGTCGCATCGAACGTGTACTCGCTCGCTGAGGCCCAGGCCGACGGCGTCTCCATCCCACGCGCCATCTACGCTGACGAGCGGATGGTCGGCTTCATCATGTACGATTTCGAACCGAAGGAAGACCGAGGCTACATCACTCGGCTCATGGTCGCCGCGGACCATCAAGGAAACGGGCACGGACGAGCCGCGATGCGTCAGGTGATCGATCTCTTCAAAGAGAACCCCGCCTGCAAGGAGATCCAGATCTCGGTAGTGCCGGAGAACGTGGCCGCGCGATCGCTCTACCTAGGTCTCGGATTCGAGCTCACCGGAGAGATCGACGAAGGAGAGGAAGTGCTGCGCATGCGGCTCAATGGCCGGTAGCTGCAAGACGCACCCGCCGCCCACCCGAGCGAGAGTTCCCGCGCCTCCGAGATACCTTGAGTGCTCTCGGTTCTCCGGATTCAGAACGTGCCGAACTCCTCCGCGCCGCCGTCGCTAGAATTCCAGGTCCGATACTCTCCGGCAGCAAGACGGAACAAGGCGAGCGACTCGTAGCCATGCTCTTCCACCACTGGCTTCAGGAACGTGAACGTCGTCTCGACGATGTGCTTCTTCAGCTCGACATCCTCAAGATGCTCCATCTGCCCGCGGAGGCGAATCTGGATTCCATCATCCGAGCTCCAGTACGAGAGCTCGACGTTGGGATCCGCGAGAAGCTGTTTTGCAACCAGCTTGTGCGCGCCCGTGCAGAAGGTCAGCCCCTCGTCAGCGATGTGAGCCGTCTGCATCGCTCGCACCCGAGGTTCGCCTTCCTCGACGGTCCCCATGTGCGATATCGGGTTCTTCCGAACGAAGTCGATGATCGCTTTCCTCTCCATGACGCCTTCTTTCGAAAACACCTGCTGCTGATTGGCTTTGCATATGGTACACGACAGGCGTCCCACACGAAGCTGGTGAGCGACACGTGTCAGCCCATCTCGCGAGCGCGTAGACTCACGGTTCATCCGCTAGAGGGAGGGACGCGCATGAGGATGCAGGGCAAGGTGGTGCTCGTCACAGGAGCCGCACTCGGCTACAAGGAGGGGGGCCTGTCGATCGGCGGGTCGATCGCCCGCAGGCTGGCAGCCGAGGGGGCACGGGTGATTGTCGTCGACATCAACGATCAGATGGGGGAACGCTCCGCCCAGCGGATCCGCGATGCCGGTGGGGAGAGCTTGTACGTTCACGCCGATGTCTCGAAGACCGACGAAGTTGTCGCTGCAATCGCTCGGACGCGGGACGAGTACGGAGCACTGCACTGCCTCGTCAACTGCGCCGCGTCGTATCCAATCGAGATGTGGAGGAACGTCGTCGAGACCGACGAGAAGGTCTGGCAGCATGTGATCGACGTCAACGTCAGCGGCTACTTCCGCTTCGCCAAGTACGGGATTCCGCTAATCCTCGAAAGCGGTGGAGGGACAATCGTCAACATGTCGTCAGGAAGCGCGAACCTCGTCGCCAAGAACTGGTGCACCTATCCGGTCACCAAGGCGGCAATTCTCGCACTCACGCGTACGCTCGCCGTCGACTTCGCGCCCCAGATCCGGGCCAACGCGATCTGCCCCGGCTTCGTCGCCATCGCCAACTCGGAACTCGATCGCACGCGCGAGGAAGTCGAAGCGTGGCACGGCAGAATCGCCGCGAGATACCCGATGAGGCGCGTCTGCACCACCGAGGAGATCGCGAATGTCGCCCTCTTCCTCGCCTGCGAGGACTCGTCCTTCGTCAATGGCGAATGCCTCGTCGTCGACGGCGGTCGCGCGGTGTGGGAAGTCCCTCCGGCCTAGCGGGAACCTGCGGATAGACAGTGTAGAGTAGGGCCTGCACGATATTGGGATCGGCGAGACGTGTCGAGGCCCGGATCCGGGTGATCGCGCAGCGGAGAGGAGATCGGTGAGCCCCATCGAACGCGAGACGGACGGATCCAAGTATCGCTGGTACATCCTGCTCCTGTCCGGATTCACGGCGACCTTCGCCGTCGCCGCGCCGACGATGGCGATGCCGGTCCTCTTCTCCGAGATTGCCAAGGATCTCAGATTGACCCTCGTCCAGATCGGCGCCGTTTGGGGAACGGTATCGTTCGCGGGCCTGTTCACGAGCCTCGCGGGGGGCATGATCGGCGACCTCTTCGGGAGCCGACGAACGCTCGCCGTCGCTTGTCTGCTCCTCGGTTTGGCCGGCGCGTCGCGTGGGCTGTCGGACGGCCTCGCCACGATGACGATCACCGTCTTCCTGTCCGGCTTGCTGGCCGCCACGATCCCGATGAACCTGCACAAGGTCTGCGCGATGTGGTTCTCGGGGACGAGGCTCGGGAGAGCCAACGCGGTCGTCTCAGGGGGAATGGCGTTGGGGTTCATGCTCGGCTCGCTGGTCAGCGCCACGGTCCTCTCTCCCTGGCTCGGCAGCTGGCGGAACGTCCTCTTCCTCTACGGGGGGATCGCCGTCCTCTTGAGCATCCCGTGGGCGCTCACCCGAGTCGCCCCGCGTGAGAGGGAGCGCCGGACTCGAGGGAGCGAAGGTCCGTCGTTCCGTCGGACGCTTGCTCACGTGACGCACCTTCGCAATGTGTGGATTCTGGGAATCGCGCTGCTTGGCGTGGGCGGCGGCGTTCAAGGGCTGCTCGGATACTTGCCGCTCTACTTGAGGGGCATCGGATGGGCCGCGAGCCGGGCCGACTCGGCGCTGGCCGGCTTCCACGCGATCAGTCTACTCGCCGTCTTCCCGCTGGCGATCCTCTCCGATCGTTTCGGATCGAGGAAGAAACTTCTGGTCGCGGCGACCCTGCTGATCGCCTGCGGGATCGGCCTTCTCTCGATCGTGGATGGCGTCGTCATCTGGATTGCCGTCCTGATGGCCGGTGCAGTCCGCGACGGCTACATGTCTGTCTTCATGACCACCGTTACCGAACTCGAAGGCGTCGGCGCGGAATACGCCGGGACGGCCCTCGGACTGGTCATGACGCTGTCCCGCATCGGCGCGCTGATCGCGCCCCCCCTCGGCAACAGCCTCGCCGCTTACGGCCCGCGCGCACCGTTCATCCTGTGGTCGGCCATGGCGATCCTCGGTCTCGCTGCAATGGGATTCTTGCGGCGGGAGACGCCGGACGTGCACCTCGCGACGTGAGGTTCGTCCTCCCCACTCACCCAGGTTCTCGGCTTTGCTTTGATCCTTCCGACGAAGAGTCCAACGCGTGAGGGTCAGCCCGATTGCCGCTTCATCAAAGGATCAGGGCCCGATGTGTCTTGTCTCACGTCGGGCCCTGGTAAGAAGGTATGCTCTCGTATGGTTCGTACGTTACCAGCCGGGCGTGAGTGAGGCGTGAAGAGGGATTGAAGCAGATGTGTCCTCGGCCGGGCGGCTCAGCGTACAATGAAGTGTCTCCTCCACCGATGAAGGGCTCACCATGCGTCTGCGGATCCACCAGATCAAGCTCAAGCTCGACTACGCCAAGCCCGATCTCCTGGCGGCGATCGCACGGCTGCTGAACTGCCGCGAGGACGTTCTCGGCAAGCCTGTTCTTCTTCGTCGATCGATCGACGCGCGCGGCAAGGACGTCCAGCCCCGCTACGTGCTGTCGGTCGACGTCGACTATCACGGCGAAGCCCAACCGCCTCTCGCGCAGGGGCGCGTCGTGATCGCGCCGGACCCTGAGCCCGTGCCTTCGATTCCCCGCGCGGCACCGCGGAACCACCGCCCGATCGTGGTCGGCGCCGGGCCGGCCGGCCTGATGGCGGCACTCACGCTGGCTGAAGCCGGAGCGAAGCCGCTCCTCATCGAGCGGGGAGCCGACGTCGAAATCCGCAGGCACCACGTCAAGACGTTCTGGCAGGAGGGGGTCCTCAACGGTGAGTCGAACGTCCTCTACGGCGAAGGAGGCGCGGGCCTCTTCTCCGATGGCAAGCTGACCTCCCGGTCCAAGGATCGAGGCGCAATCCACCGCCTACTCCAGATGCTGGTTGACCTCGGCGCCTCGTCCGACATTCTGATCGACGCCGAGCCGCACCTCGGCAGTGACGCGCTCACCCAGATCATCCCCTCGCTGCGAGATCGAGTTCGGGAACTCGGAGGAGAGGTTCGATTCAACGCAAAGCTCGACCGCCTGCACATCAGGGATGGCGCAGTGCGAGGCGTCGCTGTCTCGGGAGACGAGATCCTGACGGACACATGCTTCCTCGCCACCGGACACAGCGCGCGAGACGTCTACACGATGCTCGCCGAGGCGGGCGTGCCCCTGTCAGCGAAGCCGTTCGCCGTCGGCGTCCGCGCCGAGATGCCGCAGAGCCGGCTCAACGTCGCGCAGTACGGCACGTGGGCGACGCACCCGAAGCTCACGGCCGCCAATTTCCGGCTGACCCGCAAGGCGGGGGCCACAACCCGCGCCTGCTACAGCTTCTGCACCTGCCCGGGAGGGCTCGTGATGGCCTGCGCATCGTCCGTCGGCTACCTAACGACTAACGGGATGAGCTACTCGAATCGAGCGATGCCGTTCGGAAACGCAGCAATGCTCGTGCCGGTCGGGCCGGATGACTACCCGGATGGATTGCGGCACGAGGCCCTCGCCGGGATCGCGTACCAGCGGACCATGGAGCGGAGGGCGTTTCTCGAGAGCGGCGGGAACTACTCCTTGCCTGCGCAACCGCTGGTCGACTTCCTGCAGGAGCGTGAGCCCGACGGTATTCCTGAGACCCGCTCCTGCAAGCGCGCGGTGCCCGTCGACGTGGGACGTCTCCTCCCCGGCGAAGTCGCCCAGACACTCCGCACCGCGATGCCCAAGATGCTGCGC